>ENA-ORBV01011872-ORBV01011872.1-microbial-mat-metagenome-genome-assembly--contig:-NODE-11872-length-13559-cov-5.210651_pt1 | contig 13559 bp, 14 predicted proteins | sample MGYA00237777_ERZ505514 | MGnify/ENA primary metagenome ERZ505514 (study PRJEB26160, sample SAMN06269048) | microbial mat metagenome | isolation source: Oligotrophic lake microbial mat | place...
AAGAGCGGCAATCTCGCCTCGACAGGCCGGTCATCCGGTGGATGTCGGTTGAGATGTGATTGCAGGCTCGATGCACGTAGGAGCATGGCCTCGACAGCATCGACGGGTGAGAGGGTGCCGCGGGCGTAAAGTTTTGTGATTTCGGCCGCGGATATCCAGGTTGAGGGGAGGTCAGACATGCGCTTTTCGTTGGTTCCTGAGACGGTGATTTGTTTCAAACTGTTCCCAATTGGACAGTGTCGACTCTGAAATCTCACAAGTCGAGAGCGTACCGAAGGAGTCCATCGTGGAAAGCATCACCGCCTACGTCGCCTGTGGCGCGGCTTTTGTCCTGAGCTACTACTTCGGGTTTGGCCGGGCATATTCGACGCCGTTCGCCGCCATATTGGGCGCCATGAGCGGGGTCGGCTTTGCTATGGCCTTTTTTTCGGCGACGGTCACTGTCGCGGTCTTGCTGCCTGGGACGTTTGACGGCCGGACGCTCGGCATCTATTTCGTCCGCCTGCTGGTACTGGCCCCGATCGGTGCCGCGGCGATCGCCGCTCTCGCTCACCGCTACGCCCTGGCAAGGATGCGCTTCTAGAGCGAAACGCGGCCCTTCCCGAGAGCCGCCGGGCGACGCTAAGCTCGGCCGCAATCGGGGGGATGGCATGACCGAAGTGAAGCTCGGCGCCGCGACGGTGCGGCGCATCGAAGAGACTTACGAGCCCAATTTCGACGCCAAAGTCTTTTTTCCCGACTGGGACCCCGCTGTCGTGGACCGGCATGCGGGCTGGCTGATGCCCGCCCACTACGACAAGGAGTCGGGCTTCCTGAAGCTCAGCGTCCATAGCTGGCTGCTGACGATCGGCGGCAAGCGCATTCTGATCGACACCTGTGTCGGCAATCACAAGCCCCGGCCGCACCGGCCGAAGTGGCATCTCATGGAGACAAAGTACCTCGAGCGGCTGGCGGTGGCGGGCGTCAAGCCCGACCAGGTCGACATGGTGATGTGCACCCATCTGCATGTCGATCATGTCGGCTGGAACACGCAACTCGAGAACGGCAAGTGGGTGCCGACCTTCAAGAATGCCAAGTACGTCTGGAGCCGCGCCGACTACGAGCACTACCTCAAGCTCGACAGCGACCCCAAGACCGGGCCGGTCAATGCCGGCTCGTTCCGCGACTCGGTCCTGCCCGTGGCCGAGGCCGGCCTGATGCAGACGGTCGACGGCGCTGCCCAGCTCGACGAGAACATGAGTGTCACGCCGGCGCCCGGCCACACGCCCGGCACCATCGCCATCAAGTTCGAATCGAAGGGCAAGAAGGCGTTGTTCTGCGGCGACATCCTGCACCATGCGCTGCAGGTCTACCATCCGGAATGGAACAGCTTCGCCTGCGCCGAACCCGTCGGCGCGCGCAAGAGCCGCCGCGAGGCGCTGGAGCATTGCGCCGGCACCGGCGCGCGGCTGATGCCCTGTCACTTCGGCGCACCGTTCACCTGCCACATCGATCACAAGGGAAGCGGGTTCGTGCCGCGCTTCGACGGCAGTTTCTAGGGAGGAAGAGATGATCTACGAAATGCGAGTCTACAAATGCCTGCCGGGCCGGCTGCCGGCGCTGCTCAACCGCTTCGCCACCATCACGCTCAAGATCTGGGACAAGCACGGCATCAAGCAGGCCGGCTTCTTCACCACTCTGGTGGGCGAGTCCAACCAGGAACTCACCTACTTTCTCGCCTGGGAGTCGCTGGCCGATCGCGAGAAGAAGTGGAACGCCTTCGCGGCCGACCCGGAATGGCATGCCAAGCGCGCGGAGACGGAAAAGGACGGCCAGATCGTGGCCAATGTGTCCGTGCAGATGCTGACACCGACCGCCTTCTCGTCGGTCAAATAGCGGCGCTCACTCGGCCTTCAGCCCCGCTTCCTTGGCGAGGCGGGCCCATTTGGCGAGATCGTCGGCGACGTAGGCCGCGAACTCGGCCGGGGTGCCGAACTGCGGATCGGCGCCCAGTTCGGTGAAGCGGCGCGCGATGTCGGGAGAGCGGATCGTGGCATCGACCGCGGCGTGGAGGCGCTCGACCAGGACGGCGGGCGCGCCCACTGGCAGGAAAATGCCGTAGGAGATCGCGGTCTCGTAGCCCGGCAAGCCTGCCTCGGCGATGGTGGGAATGTCCGGCGCCGCCGCCGAGCGCACCGGCAGGGTCTGGCCGAGGGCGCGCATCTTGCCGGCCTTGGCATGGGGCAGCGCGGTCGAAAGCCCGCCGAAATAGAGATCGACCATTCCGGCCATCAGATCGGCCATTGCCGGGCCACCGCCTTTGTAGGGCACATGCACGATGTCGACCCGGCCCATCGACTTGAACAGTTCGAGCGCCAGATGGGTGGCGCCGTTGGCACCTGCCGATGCGCCGTTGAGTTTGCCGGGCCGTGCACGGGCCAACGCCAGCAGCTCGGCGATATTCGCGGCCGGCAGATCGTTACGTACGACCAACAGCATGGGATTTATGCCGACCGGCGCCACCGCTGCGAAATCGGTGCGTATGTCGTAGGGCATGCTGCGGTTGAAAGCGGGTGCCACCGTGGTCGAGCCGTTGGAGGCCAGCATGAATACACCGCCGTCCGGCGGTGCCTTTGCAACCGAGGCGGCCGCGATTTCGCCGTTGGCGCCGGCGCGGTTCTCGACTACGACCGTGCGCTTCAGTCGCTCGCCGATGCCCGGCGCAATCACGCGTGCCAGCAGGTCATTCGGTCCGCCCGGTGGAAAGCCGACGATGAACCGCAACGGACGATCGGGAAAGTCGACCGTCTGCGCGCGGGCCGAGACCAGCGGCAATGTTGCCAATCCGGCAATAGCGGTGCGGCGGGAGAGCTTGATCATCGCGGATTCATGGTAGGCTTGCCGCGTCCTGGGAGGAAACAAAATGCAACGTAGAACATTCGTAAATGCAGGTACTGCTGCCGCGCTCGGCACCTTGGTCGGCTCGCCCGCCTGGGCGCAGAAGATCAGTGGTGATGCGCGTATCCTGTGCGGCTTCCCGCCGGGCGGCACGGCGGACCTGTTGTGCCGCATCCTGGCTGAGGCCGCCAAGTCCGAGGTCGGCCAGAACGTGATCGTCGAGACCAAGACCGGCGCCAGCGGCTTCATCGCCAACGAGACGGTGGCCAACTCACCGCCCGACGGGCGTACTGTCGGGCTGGCTGCGATGGCCGCGATGTGCGTCTCGCCGGTGATGCCGGGCCAGAAGCTGCCGATCAATGTCGACACCGATCTGACGCCGATCGCCAACGTCGCCGGCGTCTACAACATGCTGGTGTTCGGCAAGCACGTGAAGTTCCGCACCGTGCCGGAGCTGATCGCCGAGGCGAAGAAGGACCCGGGCAAGATCAGCTACGCCTCGGCCGGCAACGGCACCTCGCAGCATCTGGCGGGCGAACTCTTCAAGAAGATGGCCGGCGTCAACCTGCTGCACGTGCCGTATCGCGGCGGCGCGCCTGCCATCCAGGACCTCGTCGCCGGCAATTGCGACGTGATGTTCGGCAACATGCCGGAGTTCCTCGGTCAGATCGGCCCCGGCAACCTGATCCCGATCGCCTTCGGTTCGCCGCGTGTGTCTCCGCTGTTCCCCAACCTGCCGCTGATGTCGTCGTTCCTTCCGGGCTACGAGGTCGTGAACTGGTTCGCCGTGTTCGGGCCTCGCGCCTTGCCGGCCGAGCTGACGGACCTGTGGAACAAGGCGTTGCGTGCCGCCGTTGCCAAGCCCGACGTTCAGAAGCGTTTCCTCGAGAGCGGCATGGACACGGTGATCGGCTCGCCCGACCAGTTGAAGGCGACCATCGTCGCCGATCGCAAGAAGTGGTCGGAGGTCATCCAGGCGGCCGGGATGCGGGCCGACTGAGCCGGCGCCGCGCGCCATGCCACTGGCTGAGACCGCGCACGGGGCGCTGCACTACGACATCGTCGATCAGGTCGTGCCCCGGCGGTCGGGGAGCGACCCGGTCCTGTTCCACCATGGCATCGGCGCCAGCGCCGAGCTCTGGACGGGCTGGCGGCCGGCGCTTGCCGACCGCTACCGGCTCGCGGCCTTCGACATGCGCGGCTACGGCCGCTCCCATATTCCGCCGGCGGATTTCAATTGGTCGCTCGACCTGCTGGTCGACGATGTGTTCGCCGTCGCAGATGCCGCCGGTCTCGAGCGCTTCCATCTCGTGGGCGAATCGATCGGCGGCACGGTGGCACTGGCGGCGGTGCTGGCGCGGCCGGAGCGGATCGCCTCGCTCACGGTCAGCAACGGCGCCCATCTCGGCGCATCCATCCAGCGCGTCGAGGCGTGGCGCCGCCAGCTCGACGAGGGCGGCGTGAAGGCCTGGTCGGACGCCTTCATGGCCGATCGCTTCCATGACGACGCGCTGTCGCCGGAGCGTTGGGCCTGGTTCGCGGCGCAGCAGGAAAAATGGCCGCGCTGCTCCATCCTCAATGCGCTGGGCGTGCTGGTCGGCACCGATCTCACGGCCCGCCTGCGGGAAATCCGCTGTCCGACCCTGCTGCTGCATCCCGACGGCAGCCCGTTCATCCCGGTCGCCATCGTGGCCGAACTGCATCGGCACCTGCCCGATGCCGAACTCAACGTCATCGGACATTCGCGGCATGGCCTGCCTTATTCTCATGCCGATCGGTGTGCGATGCTGTTGCGGGCCTTTCTCGATTCCCGCGAGACCGGCTGACGGCAATTCGAGAGGACATCATGAGACGCGTGCTGGCTGCAGCGATTGCCCTGGTGATCGCCCTGTCCTCGACGGTGGGCTTCGCCCAGGAAAAGCTCTCGGTCTGGTGGGAGAAGGGCCTTTACAAGGCGGAGGACGAAGCTCTTCTCGTCGCGATCAAAAAGTATGAGGCGAAGACCGGCATCAAGGTCAACTTGTCGCAATACGGTGCCCAGGAGATGGCGACAAAGCTCGCCGCGGCGGTAGCCTCCGGCGCGCCTCCCGACGTCGCCTATGCCGATGCCCTCGACATGCAGTTTGTCGGCAAGTGGGCGTTCGAGGGCAAGCTGGAAGACATTTCCGATCTCATCGAACCCATGAAGGGTCGCTTTGCACCCAACACGATCGAGACGGCCTTTCTCGTCAACAACAAGACGGGGAAGCGGGCCTACTATGCCTTCCCGATCAAGCAGCAGACCCTGCAGGTCCAGTACTGGAAGGACATGCTGGGCGTTGCCGGCTTCAAGGAAAGCGATATTCCAGGCGCCTGGAAGGACTACTGGTCGTTCTGGTGCGACAAGGTCCAGCCCGGCTACCGCAAGGCCACCAACAGCGGCGTCTTCGCGGTCGGCAGTCCGATGGGACTGGAGTCGAGCGACTCCGTCTGGTCATTCCTGAGCTGGGCCGACGCCTACGGCGTGAAGCTGGTCGACGATGCCGGCAGGTTGCTGGCCGGCGATCCCAAGGTGAAGGCGGGGCTTGTTTCGGCACTGCGCGACTATACCGCCCTCCATGCGAAGGGCTGTACGCCGCCCGCTTCGACGGCGTGGAAGGATTCCGATAACGATGACGCATTCGACGGCCGCTCCGTCGTGTTGACGCACGCCCGCGCCATGTCGATCGTGGCCAAGTGGCTCGACATCGCCAACAACACGGCGCTCAGTGCCGAGCAGCGCGCAGCTGGCCGCAGGGCTTACGATCAACTGATTGCCACCGCCGGGTTTCCCACCAAGCCGGACGGCTCGCCGATGGTCTACCGCGCCTCCGTCAAGGTGGGTGTCATCTTCCTGGAGTCGCCGAACAAGAAGCGTGCGCGCGAGTTCGTGAAGTTCGTGCTCGAAGAGGAGAACCTGCGTCCCTACGTCGAGAGTTCGATGGGCCGCTGGTTCCCGGTGACCAAGGCCAGCCAGGAAAGTCCGTTCTGGAAGGCCGACAAGCAGCGCGAGTCGGTCTACTACCGCTTCAAGGCGGGGACGGTGCCGTTCGAGTTCACGAAGAACTACAAGTTCGCCACGGTCAACAGCGAGAACGTCTGGGCGAAGGCGATGGCCCGCGTCGTCACCGACAAGGTCGCCGTCGAGCAGGCGGTCGACGAGATGATTGCCGGCATCAAGAAGATCGTGAACTGAGGCTAGGCGCGGGCGGGCTGAAGTGGCACGGCGACGGCATGCGCCGCCAACCGCTTGCGGTCGGCCTCGGGCCGGATGAAGAGCATGCCGATGATGCCGCCGGCCAGCAGCAGCGCTCCCAGGACGACAAAGCCCTGCTCGTAGCCGGCCTGGCGCGTGGCGGCGTACTGCACGACGCGGCCCATGGCGAACGGCGCGATGACGCCGGCGAAGGTCACCGTCGAGGTCGCGATTGCGAGCATGGCGGCGCGCTGCGGATGCGGCGTGAGCTCGCTCACGATCATCGGCATGACGACGAAGATCGTGCTGCCGACGGCGGTGCCGACCACCAGCAGGGCGATTTTCAGGCCGGGGTCCGACGCCACGGCGATGAAGGGCAGCACGCAGCCGCCCAGGGTCACCGTGGCGGCGGCAAAGGCGCCGCGGCAGAGCCTGCTCGACACGCCCGCCTTCTTGAGGCGCTGGGAGAACCAGCCGCCGCTCAGCACGACGAGCATGCCGAAGATCCAGGGCAGGATGAAGAGATTGCCGCCCATCGTCTGGCTGAAGCCCAGGCCGTCGACGAGATAGGCGGTGAACCAGGTGAGCCCGAGCGCCAGGCCCCAGTAGCTCGCGAAGCCGGCGCAGCACACCGCGAGGATGCTGGGGCAGGTGAGCAGGTAACGGTAGGGGATGCGCTCGACGGTGGTTTCGCGCCCGGCCGCGCCCTCGACCGCGACGGGCTGGTCGACCAGCGTGCCCTCGCGGCCGAGGAACAGCCAGAGCACGGCCCACATCAGTCCGACGACGCCCAGCGCGCCGAAGGCCCAGTGCCAGGAATAATTGACGATGATGTAGTTGAGCAACGGCACCGCCACGATGACGCCGAGGGCGGAGCCCTGCGCCACGATGGCGGTCGGAATGCCGCGCAGCGCATCGGGAAACCATTTGTAGAGGGCGTGCGTGGCCACGGGGCCGGCCGGGCCTTCGCCTGCGCCCAGCACGATGCGGCAGGCGATCAGCACTTCCAGGCTCACCGTGCCCAGCATGGGGAACTGCACCAGCGACCAGACGATCGCCATGACGAGCAGCATGTGGCGCGTCTGCACCCGGTTGGCGAGGAAGCCGCCGGCGATGCCGGTGACGGCGAACAGGAAGAAGAATGACGATCCCAGGAAGCCGAACTGCTCGGGCGTGAGGTTGAGCTCGGCCATAATCGGCTTGGCGGCGAGGCCGACCACGACCTTGTCGGCGAAGTTGATCAGCATGAACAGGAAGATGAGGGCGGTCATGCCCCAGGCCCCCTTGAGGGGACGGTCGTGCTGCGTCACGCGGCGTTTCTCCTCGGCGTCCTGTTCGTCGGGCGCCGCCGGCCATCAGACAGGGTGCGGACCGGCGGCGTCAAGGAATGACGGCCACGCGCCTGTGGCCCAAGGCGGGCATGTGGCGCGCAAGGATCGTCCCCGACATACTGTCGACAAGAAAGAAGCAGTATCTGGAGGAGACGAAATGACAAGCGACATTGGCCGCCGTGCGGCCCTGGCCGGCCTTGCCATCGCCGCGGTGGCGCCGCAGCCCGCGCGGGCGCAGGCCTTTCCCTCGGGACGCGTGACCCTGGTGGTGCCGTTTCCGCCCGGCGCCTCGACCGACATCAGCACGCGCATCCTGGCCGACAGGCTGACGCAGATGTGGGGTCAGCCGGTGATCATCGACAACAAGGGCGGCGCCAACGGCATCATCGCGGCCGAGGCGGTGATGCGCGCCAAGCCCGACGGCTACACCATCCTCGCCACCTCTTCGATGACCCATGCCGGCAATCCGTCGCTCTACGAGAAACTCTCCTACGATGCGATCAAGGACTTCGAGCCGATCACGCGCTTCAGCCTCGTGCCGATGGTCGTGCTGGCCCACAAGGGCCTCGGCGTGAAGACTCTGGCGGAACTGACGGCGCTCCTGAAGTCGCAGCCTGGCAAGCATGCCTACGGCGCGGGCGCGGTGTCGGCGCGAGTCGTGTCCGAGCTCTACAAGATGCAAACCGGCATCGACGCCCTGTTCGTCGGCTATCGCAACAACCAGCAGGCGATCCCGGACATCCAGAGCGGGCGCCTCTCGTTCATGATCATCGACCTGGTGGGCGCCAAGAGCATGGCCGACAACGGCTACGCCCTGCCGCTGGCCGTCACGCAAGCCACGCGCGTGCCGTCGTTGCCGGCCGTGCCGGCGGCGCCGGAAGCAGGCATGCCGGAACTGATCTTCACCACCTGGTCGGGCTTCTACGCGCCCAAGGGCACGCCGCCCGGGATCATCGCCAAGCTCAACGCCGACATGATCGCCGCCGGCAATTCGCCCGAGACCTCGGCCAAGCTCGATGCCCTGGGCGGCTCGCGCGATTTCACGACGCCGCAGGAATTCGCCGCTTTCACGGCGAGCGAGATGGCAAGCTGGGGCAAGGTCATCCGCGCCGCCAACATCAAGATCGAGTGACGCAAAAGAAAGGGCGCCCGCGGGCGCCCTTTCGACTCGATTGGCGAAGGATCACTTAATGAAGGGGCACTTGCCGTCCTTGAGGGGACGATACGCTTCGTTGCCCGGCACGGTTGCCAGCAGCGTGTAGATGTCGTCCTTGCTCTTGGACTCTGCGGGCGTCTTGACCTGGAACAGGTACATGTCGCGCTCGACGCGGCCGTCCTCGCGCAGCTTTCCATTCTTGGTCATGACGTCGTTGATCGGAATCTCGCGCATCTTGGCCATCACCGCCTTGGCGTCGTCGGTGCCGGCCGCCTGCACGGCCTTGAGATAGTGCAGAGTCGAGCTGTAGGACCCGGCGGTCAGCATGCTCGGGATCTTGTCGCGCTTGGCGCGGAAGCGCTTGGTCCAGGCACGCGTCTCGTCGTTCTGGTCCCAGTAGAATGCCTCGGTCAGCACCAAGCCCTGCGCGACGGGCAGGGTGAGCGCCACGACGTCGGTCGAGAAGACGAGAAGACCGGCCAGGCGCTGGCCGCCCTTGACGATGCCGAACTCACCCGCCTGCTTGATCGAGTTGATCGTATCCTGGCCGGCGTTGGCGAGGCCGATGATCTTGGCCTTGGACGATTGGGCCTGCAGCAGGAACGATGAGAAATCCTGCGTGCTGAGCGGATGCTTGATGCCGCCCAACACCTTGCCGCCGGACGCCGTGACGATCGCCGTCACGTCACGCTCCAGCGCGTGGCCGAAGGCATAGTCGGCCGTGAGGAAGTACCATGAATCGCCGCCGCCCTTGACGATGGCCGAGCCGGTCACCTTGGCGAGAGCGTAGGTGTCATAGACCCAGTGCGCGCCGGTCTCCGAGCAGGCCGGACCGGTGAGGTCCGCCGAAGCCGCGCCGGTCACGATGTCGATCATGCCCTTTTCCTGGGAGATCTTCCGCACCGCGAGGGCGACCGACGAGGTGCCGAGCCCGGTGATCATCTTGACGCCATCGACGTCGTACCACTTGCGCGCGATCGCCGCGCCGACATCGGGCTTGGTCTGGTGATCGGCCGACACGATCTCGATCGGGCGGCCCAGCACCTTGCCGCCGAAGTCGTCGACCGCCATCTGCGCGGCCTCGACGCCGCCGAGGGTGAGGTCGCCATAAACGCCCGAGAAGCCTTCCATGACGCCGATCTTGAGCGGCACAGGCGCTTGGGCCTGCGCGATGGTAGCAAGGCCGATGGCGGCCAGGCCGACGACGGCGGCAGCCGCGCCGGCGTACCGGATATTGGTTCCAAATTTCATAGTCTAAATCCCTCCCAGAACGACGCTCCCCGTCGCGAGCCCGAAATCTAGCCGCAGGGCGGTCGCAACGCCAGTGCTGGACAGCAGCGCCAACCTTCGATTAATTCGCCACACCGCAGGGGGGCGGATGGCTGAAGAAGATGTAATTCTCGAGGCGAACGGGCTGACGAAGGAATTCAAGGGTTTCCTTGCGGTCAAGAACGTCGATTTGCGCGTGCGGCGCCGGACGATTCACGCCTTGATCGGACCGAATGGCGCCGGCAAGACGACGTGTTTCAACCTGCTCACCCATTTCATGTCGCCGACGGCAGGGCAGATCCGCTTCAATGGCCGCAACATCACCGGCAGCTCGCCGGCGGCGATCGCCCGCATGGGGCTGGTGCGGTCGTTCCAGATTTCGGCGGTCTTCCCTCATCTTTCGGTGCGCGAGAACGTCCGCGTCGCGCTCCAGCGCAAGCTCGGCAATTCCTTCCACTTCTGGCGCTCGCAGCGCGTGCTCGACAGGCTCGATGCCCGCGCCCTCGAGCTGGTAGAGGCGGTCGGCCTCTCCTCGTTCGCCGAACTGCAGGCGGTCGAGCTGCCCTATGGCCGCAAGCGGGCCCTCGAGATCGCCACCACGCTGGCGCTCGACCCCGAGATGATGCTGCTCGACGAGCCGATGGCGGGTCTCGGCCAGGAAGACATCAAGCGCATCGCGGCCCTGATCCGCGCCGTGGCAAAGGATCGAACCGTATTGATGGTCGAGCACAATATGTCGGTCGTTGCCGACCTCTCCGACACCATCACCGTGCTGGCGCGTGGCGAGGTGCTGGCCGAGGGCCCCTATGCCACGGTGTCGAAGCATCCGGCGGTCATCGAAGCCTACGTCGGGACCGGTCATGGCTGAGGCACTCCTGAAAGTAGACGACCTGCAGGCCTGGTACGGTGAGTCGCACATCCTCCACGGGGTCGGCTTCGAGATCGGCCGCGGCGAGCTCGTGACCCTGCTGGGCCGCAACGGTGCCGGCAAGACCACGACGCTGAAGTCGGTCATGGGCATCGTCGGCAAGCGCACGGGCACGGTGCGCTTCGACGGTCGCGACCTGATCGCCCGCCCATCCGACGAAATCGCACGGCTCGGCATCGCCTATTGCCCGGAGGAGCGCGGCATCTTCTCGAGCCTCAATGTCGAGGAGAATCTGCTGCTGCCGCCGATCGTGAAGCCGGGCGGCATGAGCCTGGCCGAGATCTACCAGCTCTTTCCCAACCTCGAGGAGCGCAAGCGCAGCCAGGGGAGCAAGCTGTCGGGCGGCGAGCAGCAGATGCTGGCGATCGGCCGCATCCTGCGCACCGGTGCCGATCTGCTGCTGCTCGATGAGCCAACCGAGGGCCTGGCGCCGGTCATCGTGCAGCGCATCGGCGAGATCATCCGCCAGCTCAAGAGCCGCGGCTTCACGATCCTGCTGGTCGAGCAGAACTTCCACTTCGCCGCCACCGTGGCCGACCGTCACTACGTGATGGAGGACGGCCGCGTGGTCGACATGATCGCCTCCGCCGATGTGCAGCAGAACATCGGCAAGCTGCAAACGTACCTGGGGGTCTAGGCGCCATGTTCGAACTTCTCGGCATCCCACCCCAGGCGTTGTTCGGCCAGCTCCTGCTCGGCCTCATCAACGGCGCTTTCTACGCCATGCTGAGCCTCGGCCTCGCCGTGATCTTCGGCATGCTGAACGTCATCAACTTCACGCACGGCGCGCAGTACATGATGGGCGCTTTCGCCGCCTGGCTGATGCTGACCCAGCTCGACATTCCGTTCTGGGCGGCGCTGGTTCTAGCGCCGCTGATCGTCGGGCTGTTCGGCATCGTGCTGGAGAAGGTGTTGCTGAAACGCATCTACCATCTCGATCATCTCTACGGCTTCCTGCTGACCTTCGGCCTCGCGCTGATCATCGAGGGTGTGTTCCAGTGGAAATGGGGTTCGTCCGGGGCGCCCTATCCCAGCCCGATCCCCGGCGGCACCAACCTCGGCTTCATGTTCCTGCCGACCTATCGCGGCTTCGTCGTGGTGGCTGCCCTCGTGATCTGCCTCGTCACCTGGTACGGCATCGAACGCACCAAGTTCGGCGCCTACCTTAGGGCGGCGACCGAGAATCCGACCCTGGTGCGCGCCTTCGGCATCAATGTGCCGCGGCTGATTACGCTCACCTACGGGCTGGGCGTTGGCCTCGCCGCTTTGGCGGGCGTGCTGGCGGCGCCGATCCAGCAGGTCTCGGCGCTGATGGGCGTCAACCTGGTGCTGGTGGTGTTCGCTGTCGTGGTCATCGGCGGCATGGGCTCGATCATGGGCTCGATCGTCACCGGCTTCGGCCTCGGTCTGGTCGAGGGCCTGACCAAGGTGTTCTATCCGCCAGCCTCCAACACGGTGATCTTCGTCGTCATGGCGCTCGTCCTGCTGATCAAGCCGGCCGGCCTGTTCGGGCAGACCAAATGACCGCCCAAAGAACACTCGTCCTCGTCCTGCTGGCGGCGGCGCTGGCGGCGCCGTGGTTCGCTTATCCGGTGTTCCTGATGACGGCGCTCTGCTTCGCGCTGTTCGCCTGCGCCTTCAACCTGCTGCTGGGTTACGTCGGCTTGCTGAGCTTCGGCCACGCCATGTTCTTCGGCATGGCAGGCTACTTCTACGGCCATGTCGTGAAGGCGTGGGACATGCCGCCGGAACTCGGCCTGCTGGCCGGCGTCGCGGGAGCGGCTGCCCTTGGCGTGGTCACCGGGGCGCTGGCGATCCGCCGTCAGGGCATATACTTCGCGATGATCACGCTGGCCTTCGCGCAGATGATCTATTTCTTCTGCGTCCAGGCACCGTTCACGCATGGCGAGGACGGGCTGCAGGGCATTCCGCGCAAGGCGCTGCTGGGTGGGCTGATCCCGACCAAGGACGACAGGGTTCTCTACTATGTGGTGCTGGCGATCTTCCTGTTCGGCTATGCCGCCATCTACCGCTTCATTCATTCGCCGTTCGGCCAGGTGCTGAAGGCGATCCGCGACAACGAACAGCGTGCGGTGTCGCTGGGCTACGAGGCCGACCGCTACAAGTTGCTGGCCTTCGTGCTGTCGGCGGCGCTGGCCGGACTCGCGGGCGCTACCAAGGCGATGGTGATGCAGTTCGCGACCTTGACCGACGTGAGTGCCGCGATGTCGGGCGAAGTCGTGCTGATGGCGCTGGTCGGCGGCCTTGGCACGATCATCGGCCCGGTTGTCGGCGCCTTCATCATCATCACCATGCAGAACTATCTGGCGGCCACCGGCGAATTCGTGCTGGTGATCCAGGGCACGATCTTCGTGGTGATCGTCATGGCCTTTCGCAAGGGCCTGGTGGGCGAGCTCACCGACTGGTGGAAGTCCCGCCGCACGACCGGCTGAAGCATGATGGGCGCGCGAAGGCGCTGGGTTTGGCGGCTTGCGCCGCTGATCGGCCTCGTCGCAGCGCTCGGCGTGTCGGCGATTGCCGATACGGCCGCGCTGCCGCCGGCGCTTCGCGCGATGGTGTCGCTGTTGGAGCTCGTCGTGCTGATGGCGGTGGTCTTCGCCTCCGTCCATCACGCCGATGTCATTGCCCATCGCACGGGCGAGCCCTACGGCACGCTGGTGCTGACCGTGGCCGTCACCGTGATCGAAGTGGCGCTGATCCTGTCGATCATGCTGGCGGGCGAGGGCCGGGCGGGCCTGGCGCGCGAGACGGTGTTCTCGGTGA
>ENA-ORBV01011874-ORBV01011874.1-microbial-mat-metagenome-genome-assembly--contig:-NODE-11874-length-13555-cov-6.492061_pt1 | contig 13555 bp, 12 predicted proteins | sample MGYA00237777_ERZ505514 | MGnify/ENA primary metagenome ERZ505514 (study PRJEB26160, sample SAMN06269048) | microbial mat metagenome | isolation source: Oligotrophic lake microbial mat | place...
AGGTTCATTTGACAACTCGCCGGCCCGGCGCGTCGTCTTGCCCTTCTCACCATGGCCGCCCGTGAAAAAATCCTCGTCGCCCTCTCGGGCGGCGTCGACAGCTCCGTCGCCGCCTTGCTGCTCAAGCGGCAGGGCCACGATCTCGTCGGCGCCTATATGAAGAACTGGATCAACGAGGATAACGTCATCGGTCGCTGCCCGTGGGAGCAGGACATCGCCGACGCCCGGCGCGTGGCGGAGCAGATCGGCATCGAGTTTCAAGTCGTCAACCTCATGCGCGACTATCGCGCGCGCGTCGTGGACTACCTGCTCGACGGCTACGCGCGCGGGCTCACGCCGAATCCCGACGTGATGTGCAACCGCGAGATCAAGTTCGGCGTGCTCCGCGGCTGGGCCCGCGACCACGGGTTCGCCGCCGTCGCCACCGGCCATTACGCGCGCCGCGTCGAGCATCCCGACGGACGTTGCGACTTGCTCGAAGGCTTTGATGCCAACAAGGACCAGTCCTACTTCCTCGCCCGCCTGGACCAGGCGCAGATTCGCGACGCCCGTTTCCCCGTCGGTCATTTGGCGAAGCCCGAACTGCGGCGGCTGGCGCGCGAGGCGGGCCTGGCGACGGCCGACAAGAAGGATAGCCAGGGCATCTGTTTCATCGGCGAGGTCAAAATGCACGACTTCCTCCGCACCTACGTGCCCGAACGGCCCGGACCGATTTTGCGCGCCGGCGACGGCAAGCTCCTCGGCGAACACCGCGGGCTCCACTATTTCACACTCGGCCAGCGCAAGGGTATCGGCGTCCCGTCCAACACCGACGGCGAAGCCTACGTGGTGGTGGGCAAACGCGCCGCCGATCACGCCCTGCTCGTCGCCTTCGACCAGCCGGCGTCGCCCGGCCTGTTTCAGAGCGAAGTGCGGGTCCGGGAACTCTCCTGGACGGGCGCGCCTGTCTCCGTGGCCGGCCCGCTCGAGGGTCGTGTGCGCTACCGAGATCCGCGGGTGCCGCTCCGGTTTATCCCGGACGCCGACGGCTCGGCGCGCATCGTGTTTCAAAATCCCCAGCGGGCCTTGGCGAGCGGCCAGGTGCTTGCCCTTTACGCGGGGGAAAAATTGCTCGGCGCGGGGATTTACGTCTGAGCCCTACCCCGCCGAGGCGATCGCCAGCCTTGCGGCGAAGGCCAAGAAGACCAAACCCAGCGCCCGGTCCACCCAATGGCCGTGCCGCAAGAAAGCCGACCTCACCGCCTCCCGCGTGAAGACCAACGAGACGAAGACGAACCAGCCGACCGTGGCTGCGGCCATCCAGAGACCGTAGCCGGCTTGCAGCCATTTCGGCGTCTCCGGAGAAATCACGGCGGCAAACAGCGCGACGAAGAAAAGCGTGGCCTTGGGATTGAGCGCGTTGGTCAGAAACCCCGCGACCCAAGCCGCCCGCGCGGTGGGCGGCGGTTCGGACGCGCCGACTTCACCGACAACCTGCGGCGGGCGCGGGCGGGCGCGCAGGCCCTGGATACCGAGCCACGCGAGGTAGGCGGCTCCCGCAGTCTTGACGACGGCGAAGGTCGCGGGCGAGCCGGTCAACACGAAGCCGAGCCCGAGGAGCGAATAAGCGACATGGAGCAAAATCGCCATGCCGACGCCGACGCTCGTCCAAATCGCGGTGCGACGGCCGTGGCGCAGGCTCTGCCGGAGCACGATGGCGAAGTCGGGTCCCGGGCTCGCCACCGCGAGCAGGTGCGCCACCGCGACCTTGGCAAATTCCATCCCGGGATCGTGCATCACCACCTGAGGCCCGGCTCAGAGCGCAATTTCCTTAAACATCGGGGAACTCAGCATCGCATCCAGCTGTTTCCCCTGCACAAAGGCGCGGACCGGGGCGTCGCCGGGGTGGGCCTTTTCGATCTTGATCAAGATGTCGCGGGCGCGGTCGATCCGTCCGAGGAGCGCGAGCGCATAAACCTGCTGGAGGTAGGGCTGGGCAACTGTCGGCTTGAGTTTGTAGGCCGCCTCGAAGGCCCCGAGCGCGGATTCGTAGGCCTGCTTTGCCTCTGGCTTGCGGCCGAGCCGCACCCGCATCGAGCCGAGACTGATCCAGTAGTTGCCGTTGTCGAACTCCAGGGCGGTCGCCTTGGCCAGCAGCCCCTCGGCCCGGGCGTAGTCCCGAATCGACATGGCGAACTGCGCCTCGCTGACGAGATTGGCCGCCTCCTTTCGCTGAAGCGAGGTGATGGCGGCGCTCTTCGGTTTGCAGCCCAAGCCGGCGACCAGCGTCAGCGCCAGCAGAAATCCCAACAGGAGCTTTTGCATTTGCGGAAGCACGGCCCAACCGCCGGACGGCGTCAATCGTTGTGGCGGATGCGGGCGTGCGGGACGCGTCGCCGGCCCACTACATATCGGGCGGCACCGTCGCGATGGCTTCTTCGAGCGTGGTCAGGCCTTCCTTCACCTTCAGCAGACTGTCCTGATGGAGCGTCTTCATGCCGTTGCGCATCGCGATGCGCTTCAGCTCGGTCGCCTCCAGCTCCTTGTTGATCGCCGAGATCAGCTCTTCGTTGGAAGTCATCAGCTCGTGGATGCCCACGCGCCCCTTGTAGCCGCTGCTGCCGCACTTCGCGCAGCCCTTGACGTTGGCCTTGAAAATCTGGCCGCTCCAACCGATGCCCTTTTCCAAAATCTCCTTCTCCCGGCCTTCCGGTTGGTAGGCGACGCGACACTGTTTGCAGACCCTGCGCATCAGACGCTGCGCACAGACGCAGAGCAGCGAAGACGAGATCATGAAGGGCTCGATGCCCATGTCGGTCAGGCGGGAGATCGTCGTCGGCGCGTCGTTGGTGTGCAGCGTCGAGATGAGCAAGTGGCCGGTGAGCGCGGCCTCGATCGCGATGCCCGCCGTCTCCTTGTCGCGAATCTCGCCGACCAGAATAATGTCGGGGTCCTGCCGGAGAAAGGCCCGCAGGGCCGAGGCGAACGTCAGGCCGATCTGCCGGTGCATCTGCATCTGATTCAGGCCGGGGAGCGTATATTCGATCGGGTCTTCCGCAGTCCGGATGACGATATCGGAAGTGTTCACCTCGTTCAGCGCCGAGTAGAGGGTCATCGACTTGCCCGAACCGGTCGGGCCGCAGTGCAAGATCATCCCGTAGGGCTGGCGGATGCAGGCGCGGTAACGGACGAGATTCTCCTCGGAGAACCCGAGGGCGGTGAGCGGCAGGGTGCTCTTCTGCTTGTCGAGGATACGCATGACCACGCCCTCGCCGTGGTTCAGCGGCGAGGTCGAGACGCGCAGATCCAAGTCGAGGCCCTTTTTCGTGTATTGCTTGAAGACGATGCGTCCATCCTGCGGCAACCGGCGCTCGGAAATATCCAAGTTGCACATGATCTTCAGGCGCGCGACCAAGGCGGGGCCGACCTTCTTCGGCAACCGGAGTTTCTCCGAACAGATGCCGTCGATGCGATAGCGGACGACGATATCCTTCTCCTGCGGCTCGATGTGAATGTCGCTGGTGCCGGTATAATAGGCATCTTCGATGATACGATTCGCAATCTGGATGATCGGCCCCGACTCCTCGTTGACGTCGTCGGCCTGGAGGGCGACCTCGGCTTCGCCTCCGCCGAATTCCGCGCCGATCTGTTGCACGACATCGTCGAAGCCGGCCGCCCGATCCTGAGCCTTGCTGAACTTGTCGCGAATGTCTTTCTCGCGGGCCAACAGGCGAATCACCTTCTTGCCTGTCATTTCCTGGATCTTGGTCGGGAGCGTGACCTCGAAAGGATTGGCGAACGCCACCAACAACAGATCGCCCACCATACCGACGGGAAGCACCAGGTTCTGCTGGCAAAAATCCTGGGGGATTCGCTCGAAAGTGGAGGAAGTCAGCTTAAACCGGCTGATGTTATAGGGCGCGAGATTCACCGCCCGGGCCTTGGCCACAAGGAACTGGAACGGGGTGATCTTGTAGTCGTCCTGCAGCAACCGGTCCAACGCATCGCCATTGAGATCCTCCGGCCGGGCGGCGATCGTGTCACGTTGTTCGGACGTCAGGCGCGACATCTCCACGAGTTGTGCAACGATCTGGGATTGGACTTTTCCGAGCGGCATGGAGCGAGATCAGGAAGCCTTCGCAATGTCCTTCGAAAACGGTTTGGCCGAAGATTTTGTCGGCGGGATGGGGGGGGGCGTGCCGTTTTTCACGGCAGTCGGGGCCGCCGGGGCAGGCTTGGCCAAGATCGCAACGGGGAACGGAGACCGGGTGTTGGCGATCTCCGCCTCCAATCGCTCCATGAAATCCGCCACGCCCTCGAGCGTGGTGCCAAACCAGAGCACAGGTCCGCTGAACTGCTTTTCCCAGTAATTGCGAACGGCCGGGCTGAGATAGTAGGCGGTTGCGATGAAGGTGAAATCCTCCTCCTGATCGAAAGGGACCGACCAGGTGGCCCACGCGGCCCCGCGATCCATGTTTTTTTTCAGATCTTCGGAGACATCGTATTCCCGCAGATCGACGAGCCCGATGCCCTCGGATTCGACCAAGTGGGCCAGCACGTCGTCCTCCTTGAGAACTTTCATCTCGTAAGCCAAAATCCCCAACACCGTGCTCTGTCTGGGCTGGTTGCTCGCGACGATCTCGAGCATCCGCTCGTTCGCCTTCTCCAGATCCTCGATATTCACGAGATTGTGATCGACCAGAGCCGCCCCGAGCCGGCGGTTGGCATTCATCAGGAGCGAACGATGTTCGGTGGATAGCGCAGACACGGGAAAAACTTGGCTCACTTACGCGATCGAAGCGATTTCTTTTCGCGGACGCGGAAAGCCGCAACCCGCTTTAACAACTCTTTTTTGAGCCGCTCCAGCCCGTCGCCGGACCGGCACGAAATCTCGATGATATCCACCTTGTGTCGCTTCTTGAACTTCACGAGTTGGGCGGCGGACTCGGGCACGTCCATCTTGTTGGCCGCAACCAGCCGGGGCTTTTCGAGCAGCGCCTTGTCGTAAAGTTTCAGCTCATTTAACAGGTGTTTGTAGTCGTCACGCGGATCGCGCGCGTCGGTTCCGGCCATATCGATGATCAGGATCAACACCGCACAACGTTCGATATGCCGCAAAAAACGGTGCCCAAGGCCGCGATTCTCATTCGCTCCCTCGATCAGTCCGGGAATGTCGGCGAGCAGCAGATGCCGGTGCCCTTTGCGCTCGTCGATGAAGTCGATCACCCCGATCTGCGGGTGCAGCGTCGTGAAGGGGTAGGCCGCCATCTTCGGGCGCGCCTTGGTGATGGCGTTGGTGAGCGAGGATTTGCCGGCGTTGGGAAAGCCGACGAGACCGACGTCGGCGATGCTTTTAAGCACCAACCGATAGACGCCGCGCCCGCCTTCGAGCCCGTCGTTGGCGCGCTTGGGCGCGCGGTTGGTGGAATTCTTGAAGTGGGTGTTACCCCAGCCGCCGTTGCCGCCCTTGCAGAGGACGACCCGCTGTGCGTCCTCGACGATCTCGGCCACCGGCAGGCCGGTTGCGTCGTCGATCACGATCGTGCCGAGCGGCATGCGAATTTCGGCCGTCTTGCCCTCGCGACCGTTGCAGTCTTTGCCCTGCCCGTGCTCGCCCCGTTCGGCGCGCCAATGGGGTTGGAATTTGTAGTCGACCAAATTGTTGGTATTCACATCGCCCACAAGGATGACGTCGCCCCCGCGGCCGCCGTCGCCGCCATTGGGCCCGCCCCACGGTTCGTATTTTTCGCGGCGAAAGGAAACGCAACCACGACCGCCATCTCCGGCGTTTACCTTAATCACACATTCGTCGACAAACATAGCGGCACGATGCAGATGCTTCCGGCTTTGCCAAGGGGGGTGTTAAAAATCCCGGCCGACGCGCCTCAAAGAGCGATCTTGATCCCGCGGCGGAGGTAGGTCGGCACGTCGAGATCCTGCCCGTCGAAAAGATTGCGATCGGTTTTCTCGAAATGGCCGCGGCTCTCGACTTCACCGAAACCAAACTCGTCCTGATCGGTTTTGGCCGTGGCCGCCGCCAAGCCCGCGGCGCCGTCCGCGCTTTGGCCAGCGTGCGCCGGGACGAGGGTCGCGGCCCCGACTTTCGCTCCGGAAGCTAACAAGTCGCCTTCAGCGCGTCCGGCGGTGCCTCGCGGGCGACCGGAGGCCGCAAGGCGGCGGGTGAGACCGTTGCGCGCCCCAAGATCGCTCGTGCCGAGAACGCAGATCTCGATCCGCTGCTGCATCGCCTCGTCGATCACCGCGCCCATGATCAAGTGGGAGTCGCGGCCGAAGTTCTCGGCGATGGCGTTCATGATATCGTTGACCTTGGGGAGAGTCAGATCGGTGCCGCCCACGATGTTGACGAGCAGGCGATCGGCCTTGCGCGAAAACTCCGGCGTGTGGAGCAAGGGGCAGAGCTTGAGGCTCTCGATGGCCGCGCCGGCGGCGTCGGCCCCGGCACCTTCACCCAGCCCGAAAAGCGTCTTGCCACCGCGATGTTGGAACGCCTGTCGCAACGTGGCAAAGTCGAGGTTGATCAAGCCGGTCTTCATCAACATCGCCCAGATCGACTTCACGCCGCGGCCGATCCACTCGTCGGCCCGGGCGAACGAATCGAGCACCGTTTCGTTTTCTCCCGCTTCCTGAAGCAAAATGTCGTTGGGCAGGGGAATCACGGCGTCGCAAACTTTGCGGAGCGCGAGCAGGCCTTCCTCGGCCTGTTTAAGGCGCCGGCCGCCCTCAAAACTAAACGGCAGCGTAACGAACGCGATCACCAGGGCGCCGGTTTCGGCGGCAATCTCGGCGACGATGGGCGCGGCGCCACTACCCGTGCCGCCGCCCATGCCTGCGATCAAGAAGACCAGATCGCAGTCCTTCACCACGACGGAGATCTTTTCGCGATCGGCCTCGGCCGCCTCACGTCCGAGTTCCGGGTCGCCGCCGGCGCCGAGCCCGCGGGTGACGCCCATGCCGATGAGAATCTTATCCTGAACCGGCGAGCTCGCGAGGGCCTGGTAATCGGTGTTGATGACCGCGAGCTGGAGTCGCTCGAGGTTTTCCATCTTGAGGCGGTCGACGGCGTTGGAACCGGCGCCGCCGACGCCCACGAGCTTGATGGCGACGTTGCGATCGGCGAGCAACTGGTGCTCAAGGGGAAGTTCGTTGAGGTTCATGGCGCGGCTCAGTTGCTGGCAAACAGTCGGGACATGTTTTGCAGAAAGCCGCCCTTGCGCCGCACCGGAGCGGAGTTTCCGCCCTGCGAGCTCACTCCGTAGTAGAGCAGCCCGAGCGCGGTGTGATAACCGGGGTCGCGCAGGTTCTCGGCAACCCACGAGTGGGCCTCGCCCAAATGTGCGGGCACGCCGAAGACCTTGGTGGCACACTCCGCGATTCCGGGGAGCTTGGCCGTGCCGCCGGTGAGGACCACGCCCGCCTTACAGGTGTCGGCCGAAAAGGCATGACCCAGTTTTTTCTTCACCACTTCGAGCAACTCCCAAGTCCGCGCCGAGGTGATCTGCTCGATCGAGTGCCGGGCAAACTGGCGGTCGCCGATCGCAAAGTTGCCGTCGAGCCAGACCTTTTCGGTTTTGTCCCGGGCCTGGAGGATCGCGCGGCCGTGCCGCAGCTTAAGCTTCTCCGCCTGACCCTCGGTGAGCCGGAGCCCGAGACTGAGATCGTTGGTAAGGTGGGCGCCGCCGACCGGAACCACGCCGGTTATGTGGGCGACGCCGTCACGGTAGAGCACGAAATCCGTGGTGCCGCCGCCGAGATCGATCACCAGCACCCCGTTTTGCCGCTCCTCGGGATTCGTGACCATGTGGCCGGAGGCCAAGCTCGCGAGGACCAACTCGCGCACCTCGAGGTTGAAGCCGCGGATAACATGAATGTTGTCGGCCAGGCGCTGCTCCTGCCCGTGGATGGTCCAATAGCCCACCTCGAGTTTTTGGCCCACGAGATTCTCCGGTGACGTGGGCACGAGCCGGCCGTCGACGCGGAACGGGCGGCGGATGTGATGGACGACCATTCGGCCGGGGGGAAGGTCCTTGGCCTTGGCGAGGTCGCAAACCATGCGGATATCGTCGCGGCCAATCATGTTGTCGGACGACTTCACGTTGACCGAAGCCTCGTTGTAGAAGCCTTCGAGATGGCCGCCGGTTTGGGCGAGGAACACGAGCTCGACGCGCTCGCCGGCGTCGCGCTCGGCCGATTCGAGGGCACTGTGGGTGCAGTCGCTGGCGGCCTTGTAGTCGACGACCGCGCCCTTGATCACGCCCCGGGAGGCGCATTCGCCCCGGCCGATGATGGCGAGTTCGCGGCCGTTGTATTCGGCGACAAGGGCGGAGACTTTTGAGGTCCCGATTTCGACAGCGCCGATGAAGGTGGGCTTAGAACTCACGTTTTAATAAAGAGGATTGGGGGAATTTTCCGAAAGCGGGGGCCGAGGCGGGCGCAGCGGGGCGAACCGCTCCGAAGGGTGCCGACCGAAGGTCGGCGGCGGCCGGCACCCACGGCTTTTCGAGGGTCACCGTCACATCGCGACCGTTGGCGAGGTTCAGGCGTTTGAAGGCCGCGCCCTGCGTCGCGAGTCGGTCCAAAGCGAGGTCGAGGTTGGCAATCTGGGTGTAATAATCGTTGTTCGCGTTGAAGGTGATCGTCGCGCCGGAGGCGGTCCGCACATCGATTTCGCCGTCGGTGTTGAGGCGCGCGAGGGAAACCACGCGCCAGTCTGCGTAGAGATGCTCGGCCTCGAGTTTCGTCTTGCCCAGCAATTCGGCGAGGGCGGCCATGCCCGCGATCGGCTCGAAGCCGCGGCCCCCGCGCGCGAGGCGGGCGGGCTCGAGCCATGGCAGGGTCGCGACCAAATTGTCCGGATACCCGACACCCGTGAAGACAACACCGTCGCGCGCGACGAGGAACACGCGCGGTTCATCGCCGACTCCCTGCGCCATCAGCCGCGCTATCGGGGTGCGTTCGGTCAAGCGCACGCGGAGGGTTGCGGGGAAAACCTTGGTGAGAACGGCCGTCTGAACCTGACCCTGGGCCAGAAGGCGGGCGCGCAACTCATCGAGGTTCAGCGCCAGCAGGGTGACGTTGCGCGGCAACGCGAGGGTCCGGCCAAGCCAGGATGGATCCCCGCCCAAGAACCCGGTGGTTTCCAATAGCGGCGCACCCAGCCGGGCCCCGGAGGCCACCGCCGCAGGGCGCGAGTTCTCCCGCAGTGCACGGGTTACTTCCACGATCCCGGCGACCACGCCGATCACCACGGCGGCAAGGATGGTCAAACGCACCATCGCCAGCACGAAACGGCGCCGGCCCTCCGGCGACATCGCCCGCGGTTTCACCGGTTGGGGAATGTCTCGCCAACTGCGGGTCGAAGGAATGTTGACCTGGGGAGAACTCACAAAATTTAGCGCTGCGCCGACCTTGAAAAACGCTCCAGCGCGGGACTGACCAACTCGCGAACCAAGGCCGTGAAATCCAATCCCGAGCAGCGCGCACTCATCGGCAGCAAACTGGTTTCTTTCATGCCGGGGAGCGTATTGATTTCCAGCAAATAAAGCTCGGAAGCGCCCACCAGGATAAAATCGACGCGCGCGTAGTCGCGGCACCCACATCCGGCGAACGCCGCTTCCGCGGCCCGCCGGGCCTCCAGCGACGTCGCGGCATCCAGCGACGCCGGCGCAAAATACTCGGTGGCGCCCTTGGTGTATTTGCTCGCGTAGTCGTAGACGCCGGACTTCGGCCGGATCTCGACAACGCCCATGGCATTGCCGCGCAAGACGCCGACCGAGAACTCGCGGCCGACCAGTCGGGTTTCGGCAAGCCACGAGCCCGGGGTCAATCGCGCGAGCGCGGCGGCGAGTTCGGCCGGACCGTGATTGATACTCAACCCGACGCTGCTGCCCTGGTCGTTCGGCTTCAGCACGACATCGGTCCCGAGGCGGGCGACCAGACTTTCGGCCGTCGGCGCCGCGGTCGCCGCGAAGACCACGCCCGGGCCGACCTTCACGCCGCGCGCCGCGGCAGCTTCCTTGGTGCGGGTCTTGTCCATGGTGAGCGCGCTGCTCGCGGCATCACATCCGGCGTAGGCCACTCCGGCGGCGTCGAGCAACCGCTGCATCGAACCATCCTCGCCGAACGTGCCGTGCAGAGTCGAAAAGACCACGTGCCTCTGCGGGTCGAGACCCTCGGGCAGTGCGTCGGATTTCAGCTCGAAAAGCCGCGTGGGAAACGACCGGGCCAGCGCACATGCGCTCGCCCGACCGGAACCGAGCGAGACCTCCCTTTCCGAGGAGGTGCCGCCGGCGAACACTGCGATGATGGGTTCGGATTTCATGAATGAGCTGCGCATCGAAAGGATCAGAGCACGTCGCGCCAATTTTTCCCGTAGAGAATGACCTCGGGCTCGAGGTCGATGCCTTGGGCCGCGTGCACCTGCTGTCGCACGCGGCGCACGAGCGCGATCAGATCGGCGCTGGTCGCCGCCCCGCGGTTCACGATGAAATTGGCGTGGACCGGCGAGACTTCCGCGTCTCCCTCCCGCGCGCCCTTCAGGCCGCTGAGGTCGATCAGGCGGCCGGCGGAGTTTCCCTCGGGATTTCTAAAAATACAGCCGGCGCTGGCTTCGCGCGGCTGGGACTCCTGGCGCTTGCGCCGATAGACGTCGATCTGGCGGCCGACGGCGTCGGCGTCGACTTGGGCCGCAGGTCGCAGGAGCGCACCGATGGCGATGGCGTGGTGCAACTCCGCACAATGGCGGTAGCCGACTTCCACTTCGGAGCGGGCCAAGGTCCGGACTTCGCCCGTCATCGTGACGAGCGTGACAGTCTCAACCACGTCGAACATCCAGCCGCCCATCGCGCCGGCGTTCATCCGGAGGGCCCCGCCGACGTTGCCGGGAATGCCCTCGAGAAATTCGAAGCCGGTGAGGCCGGCCTTGGCCGCCAGGCCACAGAGATTCTTCAGCCGCAGGCCGGCGCCGACTGCGACCCGCCCGTCCGCGCGCGGTTCGAATCCGGCCCAAAATTCGTTCGCCAGAGAAAGGACCAAGCCGTCGACGCCTGCGTCGGGAATCACAAGGTTGGAACCGCGGCCGAGGGGAAAGACGGCGAGACCGGCCGCCGCAGCCGACCGGAGCAAAGCCATCAAGTCGTCGAGATTGGCCGGCTCGGCGTAGACACGGGCGGCGCCGCCGATCCGGATCGTCGTCCGGTTGGCGAGGGGCTCCTCCCTGGCCAGCTTGGTGGCGGGCGCGAGACGCGGCCGCAAGCCGGCGACGAATTCGTCCCACGCGGGAAGAGAAGAGGCAAGGTGTGGCCCGGCGGTCGTCATGCGGTGTGCGGCATGGTGAGACCGGCGGGAGCGGATGGTGCGGCGAGGGACTCCAGATCCCGCAGCATGAGATCGAGGGAGTTGGCGCGATCCATCCGCCGGAGGTTGCCGCGAAACTTGCGGAGCAGCCAGTCGTTGAAAATGGTGTCGAGGACTTCGGCGCGGATCCCGCCGAGGCCGGATTGCTCGACCGCGATTCCGCCGCCCTGCCGCTCGAAATAGGCGGCGTTGGCCCGTTGATGGTCGTCGGCGGCGTGCGGATACGGGATCAGAATGGCGGGCGTTTCACAGCGAATCAGTTCGGCGATGGAGCCGGCCCCGGCGCGGGACAAGACGAGATCGGCGGCGGAAAGGAGTTCCGCGATGCGGTCGCTGAACGGCACGAAGACCGCGCGGACCGGCTCGCCCGATTTGCTCCGGAGATCGAGGGTTTCGCCGACGCCCTTGCCGAGCCCGGTCACGCAGTAGAGCTGCACGCCGTCGCGGGCCAAGGCGGGCGCTTCATCGCGGGCCCATTGATTAAGCGCGCTCGCGCCTTGGCTGCCGCCAAGGAGCACGAGCAGGCGTCGCGCGGGATCGAGCCCGAACGCAAGACGGGCGGCGGCCTGCGGCGTGCGAACGATCTCGCGGCGCACCGGCGGCCCCACGTAACGGGTGGCCGCCGCCCGCACACTCCCGAGCCTGACGCCCGGGGGCAGGTAGACTCGGGTCGCGAAACGGCCCAGCACGCGAATCGCCAATCCCGGAACGCGATTCGACTCATGAAGAACGACAGGGAGGCCCGCGAGCCGGCCGGCAAGAATCAAGGGGGCGGAAGTGAATCCGCCAAAACCCACGAGACCGTCGGGCGAGAGGCGGCGGATCATCGCGCGGCAGAAGACGAGGGCCCGAAAATGGGAAACGACGCAGCGGGCAAGTTGCACCGGCGACCACGTGAAGCCGAGGCCGGGCATCCGGGCGAAGTCGAGGTGCGGGTATTTCTCGATGAGCCGGGCATCGACCTTCTTCTCGCTGATGAGCAGCGTGGACTTGTGGCCGCGGTCGGCCAGACCCTCGGCCAGCGCGATGCCCGGGGAGAGATGTCCGCCGGTGCCACCGCAGGAGATGAGGAAACGGCTCATAGGGAAACCTCGCGCAAAGAACGCGAATCCGAAGCGAGGGCCGCGCGGCCCCACGTGCGCTGGGTGTTGAGGATGATGCCGACGAGCAGACCCATCAGCAGCAAGTTCGACAGCCCGGCGCTGATGAACGGCAGCGACATGCCCTTGGTGGGAAAGATACCGGTGACCACGCCGAGATTCACGATGGCTTGAAGGCAGATCAGCAGCAGGCAACCGGTCACGAGCAGGAAGTGAAAAAGATTGGGCGCCCGCCGCAAGTGGACCACACCGGCGATAAAGATGATCGTGAAAACCACGACCACCCCGAGCGTGAACCAAAGCCCGAGTTCCTCCCCGACGACGGCGAAGATAAAATCGGTGTGGGCCTCGGGGAGGAAGTTGAGCTGTTGGCGGCCTTGGCCGAGACCTGCACCGTCGACCCCGCCGGCGGCGTAGGCCGCGAGCGCCTGGTAAAGTTGGTAGGTGCCGCCCTGCTTGTTGCCCTCGACATCGAGAAACGCGAGAAAGCGGCGGAGCCGGTTCGGGTTGTGAATCACGAGGACGGTGAACGCCGAGATCACCAGCCCGACGGTGGGTAAAATATAACGCCATTTCGCCCCGGCGAGGAAAAGCAACGTGAGGCCCACCACCAGCACCAGCGCGGCCCCGCCGAAGTCGGGCTCGAGGACAATCAGGCCGGCAAAGGCGCCGATGACCGCCAACGGGTAGAGGTAGCCGCGGGTCAGTTCGCCGATCCGCGTCTGATTGAGTGCCAGATAGTGGGCCAGGCAAAAGACCAAACCGAGTTTGGCGAACTCGGAAACCTGCACGCGGACCGGGCCGTAGCCCAGCCATCGCCGACTGCCCTTAACCTCGATGCCAAGGTGCGGAACGAGCACCAGCGCGAGGAGGAGCAGGCAGGCGCCGGCGATCCACCATGCGTAGCGCCGGGCGAAATCGAGATTGATCCGGCTTGCCACGAAACAAACCGCCGCCGCCGCCGCGACGCCGATCAACTGCTTGTTGAGGTAGAAGTAGGCCCCTTGCCGGAACGAGGAGCTGGCGCTGAAGAGAATCGTGAGTCCGAGAATCGTGAGACCGATGCAACAGACGGCGATGAGGGCGGCGGGATTGACGAGGAG
>ENA-ORBV01011876-ORBV01011876.1-microbial-mat-metagenome-genome-assembly--contig:-NODE-11876-length-13555-cov-4.659668_pt1 | contig 13555 bp, 7 predicted proteins | sample MGYA00237777_ERZ505514 | MGnify/ENA primary metagenome ERZ505514 (study PRJEB26160, sample SAMN06269048) | microbial mat metagenome | isolation source: Oligotrophic lake microbial mat | place...
CCACTAATGGCCCCTACTAAGTCTTCACCACTTAGCACCTGCTCCTTGGACCTGGTGTTCTATCAGCTTGCTGCTCTGTTGATCCAGAATGGATCTTTGTCTGGAGATTGTGTGCGACTCATTCCTTCGTAGAATCAGTTCCCGTAACCCTATCTTAATTTTTGCGTCATTTGTGCGTGCTGTATGGACGAAAGGATCGATCGAGAAACCACACACGAACGAAGCAATCATTCCATCGAAAATCTACACGAACAGCAAACATTTGGGGAGGGAGCATAGTAACCTATCTACAGCCCATTGTACCTACTATAGTATTCCATCATCGACATCAGAGCCACAATCAGTGACCACCCTATCCGTTCTCCGACGTCTTTTTTCTATCCTTCTTGTGTGAATGAATCCACCCATGCGTGGTGGTGACTCCTTCCGACAATGCGGGCGTCTACGGTTGGTTTTCTGTGCGATCCTCCTGGCAGCAATGCCATCACCCATCACGACAGTAGTAGTACCGACAATAGCAGAGACAGACGACCCTTCGTCTCTCAAACCAACAAAAACTACAACTTGGACGATTTCTTGGAATGCTCCCTTTTTATCCTCCTCTGGGTATGGATCGGAGGCCTTGTCATTTTTGGTGGGATTGAATGCCACATTGCCCTTGGCGACAGCAATGGAAGCAGAAGAAAATGACGGTGAAAACTCTCAATCTACCACTACCACTCCTGGTAGTAGTAGTCGAGGCAAAAAACACAATACAAATAATAATAATAATATTCGATGGAACTTGGAAGCTGGTCTAGCCCATGGCGATGCAATGGATTATGAATATATGCAAACCTTGCCTCGTGACATGTTGGATTTGTTGGTCCAAAGCAGTGCTACCAGTCAAAGACTAACGTATTTGGCGTCCATGCAGGACAAGCGACATACCATTGTCATTTGTCATTCCGAACCGGGTGCTTGGTCCGTACCCACGCCCCGGTATGACTCTGCCAATCCTTGTCCACCCACGGGAAATACATCGGACTACCATAAGGTCATTGGTCGCACCATGTTTGAAACGGATCGCTTGCCCCAGGGTTGGGACGTACGACTCAATGCCATGGACGAAATTTGGGTTCCCGCGCACCACCACCAACAAATCTTTCGACGAGATGGTGTCACGGTTCCAGTTCGTGTCGTGGGACAAGGCATTGATACGCAACGGGTCTGGAATCCTGCTTCCGTATCCAAACCAATGGATTGGACGCAATGGTTGAAACGCTCTTCGAATTATCCTCAATATTGTGCGCCCAAATCCTTCAAATTTTTATCCGTCTTCAAATGGGAAAACCGCAAGGGACCCGATCTTTTGTTGAAGAGTTTTTGGAAGGCCTTTCCTCCCCGGCCGCGCAAATCCAAAGTAAAGCACGGTGTCTGCCTCATCCTTGTCACGAGCCTGTACCATGATGAGCCGGATCGCATCACTCACGAATTACGACAGCATTGGAACGAGGCTCTTGGTCGTTTCGGTGTCGTAAAAGACAAAAACAATACGGACAAGAGCAACCACCATGACACGGATCATGATCCACCCCAGGGAGTCGTCTTGTGGACGGGATTGGCGCTAGATCATTTGGTGAAATTGTACGCCTCCGTCGATGCCTTTGTCTTGCCATCGCGAGGGGAAGGATGGGGTCGACCCTATATGGAAGCCATGAGCATGGGCTTGCCCGTTCTGGCCACGAATTGGTCGGGACCGACCGAGTTTATTCGGCAAGAGTATGGGTATCTGATCCCTCTCGATAAGGACGCGCCCTTGGTCGATGCCCATCTCGAAGCCTTTCCCCATCATCAATGGGCTCAACCCAATGCAACAGCTCTCGTAGAATTGATGCAATACGTGGCCCACCATCCAGACGAAGCCCAAGCCAAGGGCCGTGCGGCACGAGAGTATATTGTCGAAAAGTGGTCGCATACAGCAGTGGCAGAAGTCGTGGTGGATCACTTGTATCGACTCATCCATGAGGAGAAGAAGGATGGACAGCAACCGCAACAACGAGCGGGGGGTGGCCAGGGCAGGGAAAAGAACGAGGAGCTGTGATTCTCTCTATCTTGCACGCACGCACGCACTCATCCTACGTAGTCGACCGATATCGGTGACCTCCGTCCTTGCTACTTTTTAGATATTGAAACAAGCTTGACGACAAGAGTCTACTGTGACGACATTCCTATTGGGTGTGGATATCTCGCCCAAGGACAACCGACACGACTTGAGTCGATCCATTGTTCCAATGAATTCTACACAATGAATAGCGTGCATAGCGTTTGAAATAGGTTTATTTTAAGCTGTGCATAGAAAAACATATTCGAAATCTGTGCTCTTGTGTTGGTCGGTATTGCCTGGATGGCAAACCAGATCGAATGAATGGATGCATGCATGCATGCATACATGCATTAGTGGGTGCGTTGGTGAAGGAATCCATGGCTGGAGAGCCGGTTGGCTAGCCATGGTAGCAATGGATACAGCAGTTCCAAAAAATGAAACACTGTCGCACATATAATCTATAAAAGGCATATGCAGTATTATACAAACAATTGTTGCTGTTGTTGTTGTAAGGGAATTTCTTGTTGAGCTTCATGAAACCATCCACTAATCGCCCATCGTTCTCGTTGTTGCGTGGGCATGACTTGATGTGGCAAGGCTACCGAATCAAACATGACCAAGGTCCCTCCCGTGGGTGGAACATCCAAAATGCGTTCCCCGGCCCCACTTTTATTGTTGGTTTCTCCCTCCAGTTTGGCCCAATACTCCGTCAATAAGCTCTTGGGAGGTTCGACGTAATGAAAGCGATTACCTAGTTCGGAGTTGCCAATGAGAACGTGTTGAACGACCCAATCCGTCGATAAAAACAAGTAGGGATCACTTTGAAAATTCTTGGTCAAATACAATCGTCCCCCATTTTGTTGATTGTTATCATTGATTGTATTTGTCAATCCTTCCGCATCGATATAAAGAGCACAATGGCCGGATTCTCCTTGACGTCGGCCATCCAAAAAGACGGGTCGTTCGACTCGGTCCTTTGGGGTGGGCGAGAGCCATCCGATTTGCAAATCTCCCTGTCGCGAACCCACACGATGCGAAGGCGGAACCGCCACGCGTGGAAAGGTCCGCAAATTGCCGCCGTCCGCGTCGGCCTTCCAATCGGCTTCGTTCAAATACACGAGCCACGACAAAGATCGTCGGGTGGGTTTGGACCACCCCGCCACGCCCTTTAATTCTTCGTGATGTTCGTCCGTATGACGCTTGAGATAAGCCCCGGGTCCGTACCGCGTCATGGAAATTTCATGCCGATTTCGAACCACCGTCGAAGCCGCATCCATTCCCGGACGATCCAAGCCCGCGGCCAAGACGCCTCGTAAATTCGAGACTTCCCTGCACAAGCTTTGGCGTGCTTCGTAGTCGCCCAAATTCGAATCCAAAAAGGGACCCCGCTTGTAATTTTGACTGGGAATGTAGGCAGGACAGACGGCTCGATCTTTGGAAGCATCAAAGAGCTGTTTGTCTTGCTGCATTTTCTTGGCGGAATAGCCCGCCAACGAATCGGTAATAAAATGGCCGTCTTGGTGTAGGGCTTGCGCGTCTTGGCGTAAGCGACGTGTGGTTTCGGGTGTCAAAAAATTGTCGATCACGGCAATGCCGCCATTGTGAATCGTATCATAGACCGAATCGGTTAATAATAGAGAAGATGAAGTTGAGGCCGATAGTTGTGTGCGTAAGAATAATGGTGGAGTTGGAAAGCTACTCCTGGTGCCTGTGGGAAAGGCCAAACAAACGGAGTAATCCTGCACGGCTACTGCAGCGAGCAGTAGCACAAAACAGAGCTGTGGCGTTATTCTTTTACTATTCGTAGTATCCATTATTATACTCATTGTCGGTTGTGGAAGGAGCGTTGTAAAAGAGTCTTATGCGAGCACATATAGAATTCATTCGTTTCCCATGACATCCAGAATCTTTTCAGTTCAACCACGCCTTCTGTTGTGTGGCTTGATTGTTGTTATTGTTGTGTTGCATGCAGTTCCATCCTTTCGAACAACAGTGCGTCCGCAAAATGATAGCTCCAACCCTATTGTTCAAATGGAAAAAGTTCCGAATCGAACAGCATGCATCCATCCGTTTGAAAAATTAAATTAATGGTTGTTCGTCCATCGAAGAATAGCTCCAACCCTATTGGATTAAAATGCGAAGACTCCTGAAAAGCAACGAAATGACTGTTGTTAATTGGCATTGCAATAAAAGGGAAGTCCCGAAATGACTGATGCAAAGACATCGTACATGCAATGGGGCTTAGTACTGAGGGGATTGCCCGCTTGGCGCGGAAGCAAAAAAATAAATCGAACGGCTCATTTAATAATTATTTGCGAACCACTACTGACCGCGCCAAGGATAAACGACAAACCTCCATCCACACACACTTCAAAGCATGGTAAAAAGCAGAACCAAGATGAGACTATTGCAGAATAAGCGTCCTCCTACATCTACTACTCAGTCTCATTCTCATCATAATGACCAAGTACCATCACGAAGTGCACGGCTGGTGCTAGCGTTGGTAGCTTGTGCCGCTGTCGTCATCTTTGGTTTCAAGATGGAACTTGGACAAGCACGGGAGATTGCCCACTATGCTACGGCGGCTACCGAGCTGGTTGTCAATCGAAAAACGGCGGTTGCGGGTTCCCTTCGAATGCCAAAAGTCACTTCTACTATGACTACTATGACTGTCGCCACGGATGAATCGATCACCACAGAGGAACCCTACGCAGAAACTGCAGTTCCAACCAACACTCCCACAACAGGATCACCCACGGCCAGTCCAACCGTCAAGGCCACACGCCTCAAAAAAGTTCCCAACAAGAAAACGACTGTATCGCCATGTTTTCATGGAGACCACAACATTTCCATTGACTACTTGTATCAACGGTTGATGCTACGGCGAGACTGGCAAAAACACATGGAAAATGACCAGGATTTGACGCCGCCGGATGCGTGTGCCGATGTGCACAAGTGCCTCATCCGGGAAAGTCTCAAAACCGAAGATAACATTGCCGATCTGACCAGTTGTCCCTTGTCGAACCGATGGTTGGATGAGTACATGATGCAACACCGACAGTACGGCACAAGTAGTAGTAGTGAGGATGATGACACCCAAACCCCTTCCAACAATGACTTTGTAGCCCTCGTGTTTGGTTGCAACAAGGGGTACGATGCCATGCACATTGCCAATGTCATTTCCCGCCAACAAGAGGTCTTTGGCAAACAAAAATGGACTGACGCACTCCAACTGGGGGAAGTAGGAATGTGCAATCAAGGTCTTGGCGATGATGATGATGATCTGGAGGAGGATGCTACTACTACCACTACTAGACCCGTCCAAGTCCATTGTGTGGAAGCCATGCCCAATACGGCCAAACTGCTCCAGCGAGCGGCTTCCAATACGACCGCCAATCAACATGGCTTTCACGTTTACAATTATGCCGTTTCGGGAACTCCCGGGGGCGGCCAAATCTGGTTTCCCGATCTCCCGACGAGCGGCTGGGAGGGCTCGAGCATGGCCGATTGTGTCAGAACGGGAGGCGTGGGGTGTGCCAATGTGACGACCATTACCATTGATGAATATGTCCAACAACACGTCAACTTTTCGACGTCCAGTAGTAATAATGACCACAACCAACCACCGAGAATTCCATATTTGAGCATTGACATTGAAGGCTATGACTACACCGCCCTCCAAGCGGCACCGGAAACCTTGGCCCGGACCGACTATTTGGAATTTGAATACCACAACAACGGCGATTGGGGGACCCAACACCTCAATGACGCCATTGACATGTTGGCCCGCGCCGGATTCGTCTGCTATTGGGCTGGTGTCAATCAATTGTGGGGATTACCCATTGTTGGATGGATCATTTTGATTGTCACCGGTGGTCGAATGTGGCCTGTGTGGCCCCCCAATACGTTCCCAAATAGGCCAAGACAATGGAACAAGTCTTTTTGGAAACGCTCTTGGAAGAACCCATGTCCAAGTAGTAATGCTGTAGTAGCGAGTAGTGGCAAGCAGAAAAATGTCCAGCATCGACTGGAATTGAAATTTTGTAAAAGTAGGAATAGTATTCACGTTATCAAACATACATAATAATGACTGACGTTTGGGACTCCGCACTTGATTTGTTATTACTAGCTAGTTGGGGCGTCCATACTTGTAATTGGTACCTATTGTTTGGCCTCAAACCTGCATGTGCTCATATCACTCAGTCAGTGCGGATGATCTTGTTCTACTTTCATTGCTTGTTCAGTGGCGCATGTGATAAAAAGGCCACTGCAATGATTTCCTCTTCACAAAGTTCTCTACTTTTTCCAACACAGCTAAATTGAGAAGTTAACCTACTAGTAAGTAGCATTCTCTTACAAGAAATTTCTGTGTTCCTTCTATTCCTATCCTTTTAACTCTAATTGAATCATCAAACAAATCCATATGTGTTAGCAATGTGGCAGAGATGTTAATATCCTTTCTAGTGTGATCTGGTTGGGTGCTATCCCTGACAGTGAAAGCATAAAGGAAAAAAAATATGAGAGGGCCCAGATTGGTGGACACACTGCACCTGTGACTACAAAATCAGTCTATGAAGCAAGGCTGTCTGTTAGCAAATCAAAGATTCAATGATCAATGCATGTTGCAGTCCAGCAGAAAACATGTAAGCAAGACACCCCACATGTTCAATTGATTGAATGGGAGACAGCTTCAGTGCAATTTGCACAGTTGTGGCACATGTGCTAGTCAAAAGCAAAATGAAAGTCTAATGATGTCCTTTTCTCAACAGCATGTTTAGAAGGCTGAGATTTCTTTGGGTAGCCTAGTTTTCCTACGAGTTGTTTCCCTTCATTTCCTCATTTCATTCAGAAAAGCATACAAAACAGTCAGACACTTTCATCTTTGTTGCACTGATATTTTTACCCAAGTCAGTACACATAAAGTAGGATTGAAGCACAGTTGGCATGCTACATCTTTTTTATAAAATTACACCTTTGGGGGCATTTCACTTGATGTTTCATTTGATAGTTATTGCAAATCAAGATTTCTACTTTTGTGGGCTACCTTTTTGCAGCATTATGGGGCTGTGATTGCAAAAACTGTCAACTTCACAGATTGGATGATTCATTTGAACAGCACGCAAGGTTTGTGTCACTGCTTCCTTCTTGGCACTTGGAAATTGTGTAAAGCATTCTGTAATGATGACATCTGTTTAAGCTTTGTGCTTATCTCATTGAGACTTTTCCACAGACTGGAGAAAGTGAAGTTGCAACTCCAACTTGAATAGTTGGGGAGAAAGTGGAAACATGTCTTTGCAAAAAAAAAAGAATCCAAAGTCTCTTGTTGTGCAGACAGAGTAAAAGGAAACATCCAAAGCACATTCTTGTTGTGACAGTGGTGCTGATCAATGATCAAGAAAAAAGATCGAGGAAACAATGAGAACTGGTTTGTGATCCCCGGCATCCCCCGTCATCAATTGTAACATCAAGTTGACCAGCATGTTGATTTTTAATGATTGTCTCCTAGTTGCTGATTTAAGCTCACATGCAATAAAGTGGTCATTGCAGGCAGTCTTCAAATGGAGGGGCAGAACAACCAACTGATGCCACAAAGAATTGCTTCCTCAAATGTGTTGAGATGACTTGAATTCTTTTTTCTACGCCAATCAAGATTCCTCCAACCCTATGCATTGAACAACTGTGTGCAAAAACAATGAACAAACTTTGTGGCCCAGTTCAAAACATCTTTTTTTAGTTCAGTGGGTCCATGCAGCACAGCACAGCTTTGAGATTCGTCTGTTGAAAAGTTGTTGTTGCCTATTTTTCCTCTTCCACAGCAATGATTCTCCATGTCCACAGACATTCTTGTGCAAAGCACCTTTGCAAATGGCACTCATGGACAAGGTCTGCAAGCAGAAGATCAGTGCAAAGAGCCCCTAGTTGTGTGTTCAGCCAAGATAGAAGTTTCCTTCAACACTTTTTGATCAGGTCACAATCCTGAATTCCTTTTTCTAGCACATTTTCTAATCATTTGGCAATCAAACAGTCAATCAGTGCTTTTTACCCTAGGTTTTGGACTGCATTTCAAAAAGTCAAAGGAACCTTAAAAAACATTAAATTTGGACATAAATCTTATTGGTTTTGAACAATTTGTCTCAATGACAAACAAATTGTTGCAGATGGTCAGATGTTGAACAATGTTGCAGATGGCCACATTCCAAACAATGTTCCGAGACAAAATTGTGATGGTCAGCCAGGACATGTCATTTGAATCTTTTGGCAATCCTTGGCCCAGTCCTTGGTGTCACAAAACACAACTGACACTAGCAGCACATTTGCAAGCTAACTAAGTCACCATGCCTCCCCAGCATTTCAACAGCATTGCTGAGACAATGAATTGACTCACATGTGTTTTTGAATGTCTGGTCACTTGCCACTAAAACATCAAACAAAATGCTCATGATGGCAGCATCCTTTTGCTTAATAAGTTTGCTGTGTCCCTGGGTGCGACATGTTAACCTTCCTGAAGTGCCAATGTTTTGCACATTGATGTGCACTGCCCAAACACTCAACAAAAATAGCAGCGTCCCTAATCTGCTATTTTTGGATGCATCACACCTTGAGTTCCAATTCAACTTCATGTCGCTACCCACTTTTTTTGCGTAAGCAACCGTTGTTGTGTCTCCAATGATCAAACAGACTTTCATTGTCTCAACAGTCACAAATTCATCACTTCTCAGCAACTAAACTTCTTGATGTCAATCTGAATTGTTCTCATCCATTGGGAAAAACTGCATCACCTTTGATTTTAAAAAGAAGCAGATAAGATGAAAATGTAGAAGATTGCAATTTGAGAATGTTCAAAAGTTGTGTTTGATGATGTGTCATGTTAGCTAGTTTGCTAGCAACATTTGTTGCATCAACAACAGTGCAATTTCTTAGCCTGTTTGTTGGCCAACAGCACCATCTAAAAAAGAGAAATGCCTCAGCAATCAAGTTCCTCTTGGATTGGCTACAAAACATCATGTTGGGCATCACCGGCTCAAACATGCTACTCAAAACAATTCAGAAAACCATGTTGCATTGTGTTGCTTTTTTTGGCAACAGAGCTCTGCTGGACCTTTATGTTGTGGAATTTGATGGCAAGGACAGGAGGTGCGTTTTCACAATCTGGATCTGCAGCTGCTCTGGCGGATCTGCAGCTGCCCCTGCTCTCATTGCAATCCGGAACCACAGCTGCTCCAACTCCAGAGGCAGCACAGTGACTACTAAAATTCTCAAGCTGCAGCTGCTCACTGCATCCTGTTGTGTCCATTAGTTGCACTGCAAGCCAGTTGGGATGCAACAGCATTGGGAACCTCATAGCTACAAACTAATTCGCTTAGCATTGCTTTGGCTGCTACAAGGCAGGCACGTGTTGCTCTTGATGGCATTTGTTCATTTGGGATTTGAGCATGTGCTGCTTTTGTCTGAACAGTTGTGTGGAGGAAAATTTGATTCATGATCGCTGTCCACCGTAGCCTTGTGGCAAGCCCTATAAATGATGATGCTTACCTCCCAGAGCCATGTGATGGGCCGGTTTCGTTAGCTAATTCCCTTCCCATTTTGAATTTCTCTTCCCATTTTGAAACGAAGCCGCTAGCTAGCTAGCTAGCTAGCTACCCGGCCAGTAAGGCAAGGCTGCTTTGCAACGAACCAAGGAACTACACTAATGCATTGCTACTAGCTACTCTCCTAGCTAGCAGCATGGACCCAGGTCACTTTTTTGTGAAGCACGGCACCTCACTGCAAGCAGGATTCCGTAAACTCGAAGAAATGTACAACATACAATTAACGTTCTTACAGGCCTAAGCCTCCGTTACACCGTTGTCCTCCACAGTAATCAACGACTCGCGTTTCTTCGGTACACCGGCTTCCTCCTCGACACCGTTTTCTTCCACCAAAGGATCCAGCGTCGGTACAACGTCTTCCTCCGTGACACCGTTTTCCTCCACAGGAACCAGAGTTTCGCGTCTCTTTCTCCTCGCGATGGCCGATTTCGCAGCTTCGGACTGTATTTTGGCAAGATTATTGTGCCAATCATCGTGAAGTTCATTGACAGCATTACTGTGATCGTCCAAACACTTTTCCAACAAGTCGGCTTTGCTATCCAGCACTTTTTTCACAATGGAATATCTCTTGGTACTTAATAGCCGTTGCTCAGCTTCGATCTTGTGTCTCATAATCTCAAGCTCGTCGTTGTGCGAATTATCCATGATGGGATCCCTCAGGAACTCATCATCGTCGTCATCATCATCGCGATTGTTGCTGAGAACATTGATGTCGTCCACCGGTGTAAAGTGAGGGGTGTCATCTGTGTCAAAATCCGGATCCTCCATGGCAGCCTCCAAGGCCGGATCACGACGGACCACTTTCAAAGCAGGTGAGTCCATCTCCACTGGTTTGAACTCGGGAACATCGTCTTCCTCTTCCGGTTCTTCCAAAGCTCTCTCCAAGACACTGTCTCGCTTAATAGGAAGCCTTTGCTGAATCGAATGATCCTCCAACGGCTTGAATGCCTCCTCCTCAACCTCGTCCTCTTCCTCTGGGTCATCAAGGTGCAGACCATGCGAGCTAGAAAGTCTTTGCGATATAGAAATATCCTGCACAGGCTGGAATGGCACATCGTCGTCGTCTTCGGGTGGGTCTTCAAGGGCCAGGTCCTGTGAGCTAGCTTTTTTAATAGGAAGCCTATGCGAGATAGAAAGATCCATCACAGGCTTGAATTCCTCATGATCATCGTCGTCCCCTGGTGGCGCTTCAAGTGCTCGTTCCAGGTTGCTATCCCGTTTGGTGCGTCGAGTAATACTGACTCCCTCATCGGCAGTCTGGAATGGCTCAATGTCCGTGTGGTCCTCCACAGGCGCCTCCAGTGCACTGTCTAGATTCTTGTCTCGATTTGTAGGGAGTCGTCGAGTGATGCTAACACCCTCATCAGCAGTTTGGAATGGTTCAATGTCATCATTATCATCCTCTTTTGGAGCTTCCAGTGCACGATCCAGGGTGCTATCTCGCTTTGTCCTCCGTGTGATACTAACACCCTCCTCTGCAGTTTGGAATGGTTCTATGTCATCAGTGTCATCCTCTTTTGGACCATCCAGTGCGTCGTCTAGAGCCTTGTCACGATTCGAGGGGAGACGTCGAGTAATGCTCACACCTTCATCCGCAGTTTGGAAGGGTTCAATTACATCATCATCCTCAGATGGTCCCTCCAATGCACGGTCAACTGTACTGTCTCGTTTGGTACGCCGAGTAATGCTGACTCCCTCATCCGCCACCTGGAATGCCTCAACTTGTTCTGTGTGGTCCACCACTTCATCGTCCTTCTTGGGAAGTCTCCTCGTGATGCTGACACCCTCATCAGCCACCTGGAATGCCTCCACCTGCTCTGTGTGATCCACCACATCCTCATCCTTCTTGGGAAGTCTCCTTGTGATGCTTACTCCCTCATCGGCCACCTGGAACGCCTCCACCTGCTCTGTGTGATCTACCACATCCTCATCCTTTTTGGGAAGCCTCCTTGTGATACTGATGCCCTCATCCGCCACCTGGAAGGCCTCAACTTGTTCGGTGTGGTCCACCACCTCCTCATCCTTCTTGGGAAGCCTCCTCGTGATGCTTACACCCTCATCGGCCACCTGGAATGCGTCCACTTGCTCTGTGTGGTCCACCACATCGTCATCCTTTTGGGGGAGTCTCCTTGTGATGCTGACACCCTCATCTGCCACCTGGAAGGCCTCCACCTGCTCGGTGTGGTCCACCACTTCTTCATCCTTCTTGGGAAGCCTCCTTGCGATACTGACACCCTCATCCGCCACCTGGAACGCTTCAACTTGTTCTGTGTGATCCACCACATCCTCATCCTTTTTGGGAAGCCTCCTTGTGATACTGATGCCCTCATCCGCCACCTGGAATGCCTCAACTTGTTCTGTGTGATCCACCACATCCTCATCCTTTTTGGGAAGTCTCCTTGTGATGCTGATGCCCTCATCCGCCACCTGGAACGCCTCCACTTGTTCTGTGTGGTCCACTACATCCTCATCCTTCTTGGGAAGTCTCCTTGTTATGCTTACACCCTCATCGGCCACCTGGAATGCGTCCACCTGCTCTGTGTGGTCCACCACATCGTCATCCTTTTGGGGGAGTCGCCGAGTGATGCTCACACCCTCATCGGCCACCTGGAATGCGTCCACTTGCTCTGTGTGGTCCACCACATCGTCATCCTTTTGGGGGAGTCGTCGAGTGATGCTCACACCCTCATCGGCCACCTGGAAGGCATCCACTTGCTCTGTGTGGTCCACTACATCGTCATCCTTTTGGGGGAGTCGTCGAGTGATGCTGACGCCCTCATCGGCCACCTGGAAGGCATCCACTTGCTCTGTGTGATCCACTACATCATCATTTTTATTGCGAAGTCGGCGTGTGATGCTGACTCCCTCATCTGCACGCTGGAATTCATCCACATCATCTGTGTGATCCTTCACATCGTCATCTTTTGTAGGTAGTCGTCGGGTGATACTGACACCTTCCTCTGCCACCTGGAAGTCATCCAAATCAGTGTGATCCACCACATTGTCTTCGTCGGCCGTTCGTCGTTTGATGGATGGGACGGCGGCATCATCAACAGGTGTAAAAGGTTGAAAATCATCATCCTCCATAATAGGTTCTTCCAAAGCGTCGTCGACGTCCGGATCAATGACGGCAATTTTTCGTTGGGGCATGGACACGTCCTCAATGACGGGGAAGATTTCCTCGTCGACTATATCTTCCACAATATCGGGAGCATCGACATCTCCTCTTGCCATGGCATCCTTCATCTCCTTGACGAGGGTTTCTGCGTCTTTGGGCTGTTCCAGCTTGGGTTTGTCGTCATCCGAATCGGGATCCTCATCGCTATCCTTTTCCATGCCAATTTTTACCTTTTCGACGGGTAGAATGTCGTCATCGTCCTTCTTTGGGGGTACTTCCGGAGCCTCCATTTCTCCTCGTTCCATGGCTTCCTTCATTTCTCGGACGAGCGTTTCCGCATCTTTCACTTCCTCCTTGGGTTTTTCATCGTCCGAATCGGGTTCCTCGTCACTATCATCCGCGTCTTTCAAGGATATTTTTTCTCGAACTTCGAGTACAGGAGGTGCGGATGCTGCTTTTTTGGCCAGCGCCTTGGCCCTGGCAGCCGCGAATTTTGCTTCTTTTTTGGCCTTTTTAGGCTGCTCCTCATTCTCCTCTTTCATCCTCGCCGCAATGCCCTCATCCTCTTCCTCCTTCTCCTCGTGACGATCGCCTCGCTTCTTGAGCATCCACCCCGTGTGGGTCTTCAAGCCTCTTTTGGAGGGCGTGCTAACGTCACACTGCGCGCATTGGTGCTTCTCGTTGCTCTCACCATGTTCATTCACCTCCTCTTCCTCCTCAGTCTTTTTCGACATCAGCCCTCACCTCAGAATCGAAAAGGAG
>ENA-ORBV01011878-ORBV01011878.1-microbial-mat-metagenome-genome-assembly--contig:-NODE-11878-length-13554-cov-4.146843_pt1 | contig 13554 bp, 16 predicted proteins | sample MGYA00237777_ERZ505514 | MGnify/ENA primary metagenome ERZ505514 (study PRJEB26160, sample SAMN06269048) | microbial mat metagenome | isolation source: Oligotrophic lake microbial mat | place...
GAGTCGTATGGCTCAGCGATCACGACGGGAGGTGGCTCACCCACACTGCCTTGGATTGGCCACGATGACTTCATGTCCGAATTCGCCAAGCGTTTTTGCAATCCGCCGGAATTGCGCACCGGCTTCAGTGGCGATACGAGTTCGCGGTATCTTGGCAAAGTGCTTTCGAAGCCCCGCAGGGGTAATGGCAACTGTGGCTTCTTCGGTGAGTTTGCCTTCTTCATTCAGGTAAGCGTAGTGTGCAGCTTTGTTCCCGAGATCGATTCGAGTCGCGGCAAGAGTGGTGATAGTACCCGTCATGGCTGGTCTCCTTTTTGGGCTTCGAGTCCGTATCTGACGACAGCTTAACGCCGACTTTTAGTTAAGGCCAGCCGCTTCATCCTATCTGATGACTTTACGATGACTTAGCAGAGTATTCACCCATCCAGCTGATCTGAAGTGTGTGGCTACGAAGTAAACGGCGAGCAACGCCTGCGGACAGCATCGCAGAGCGCCTCTCGGTCCATTCCAGGCTGGTAATTGAACCCCACTGGAAAGGCCTGGAATTCAAATGACATCTCAAATTTATCGAAGATGTGCTCGGCGAAATGCCGGACTTGTCGATCAATCTGTACTTCGAGCAATGACAGGTCAACGTTGCTGTTGGAGTAATAGCTGCACGGTGCGAGCACCTTAAGCGCAACACGTTTGGCGAGGATCACCTTGTTTTCGCGAAATCGCTTTGCCAGTTCCGGCTCCAAACGGTAAAGACTGTATATGGCACCGTACCGAAGGATCTGAAGTGCCGCCTCGTAGGGTGTATTTGAAGCGACTTTCACCTCGAACAGCTCAATGCCATCGGTCAGCTCATGCGCGATATCGACGTTCATCTGGCGTGAACCGCTATTCACCAAGCCAGAAGCGGTCGGCATATCATTTCCCCATCCCTCGAACTCGAGGGCGATGGCGATCTCCTTCTGCAGTTGTTTCTCGATGTATTTGGTTGAATTTGGAGTGAAACGCGGCGCGACCCGTAAAACCCAGTTTTTTTTCGTCGGCCAACGGTCTGGCTCATGAAAGAGTAGCCAATTTTTGCGTATTTGACCGTACATCTCTTCGAACAGCCCGTCTCGGTCTTGGATCGTTCGATAACGGTCACACATCTGGGGAATCCCTTCCAGGAGTGGATGAACCTTCGGTAAGCAAGACACGTCTCATGTTATCATTTCAAGGTATGGCACAACCAGATCGGCCGTATGGCAGTACCTTCCACCTGTTCAATTACCGCCAGAACTCACCTGCGATTCTAGATGCAGCGATCATGGAGTCTCTCAAAATCGGAGAAGGGTCAATCGAATGGGTGTACCCGATAGCGGGTGAAACGCGCCCCGAGTTCACAGGCTTGTCCTTTCTTCAATTAGATCCGCAACAGAGGGCTGCTTGGGAAGAGTTTTGGCCGCAAAGTGGTACAGCTCCGTCTTGGGATGCAGTTGCGCGAGTGTCGAGCGCAGGAATATGGCTTCTGATCGAGGCCAAAGCCAACCATCCGGAGCTATGTTCATCACCTTGCGGTGCGAAAGCTCGCGCCAGTTTAGACGTCATCGAGCGAAGTCTGGCTGAGACCAAGGCTTCACTTGGTGTGCATCGCTTCTACCGGTGGGAAGGGACCTACTACCAGTATGCGAATCGGCTTGCTTTGCTCCACTTCCTCCAGAAGATCGGGGTAGCCACACATCTTGTATTTCTTTACTTTTCCGGTGACCGGTTCCCAGATGAAACCCCGTGTCCTGACTCTCCAGCAAGCTGGAAAGAACTCATCCACGCTTGCCATTTGACGCTCGGCCTGCAGGATCAACATCGATTGTCCCCCTGGATCCACGACGTCTTTCTTCCTGTTTCTGCACCTGAGGGAGATGTGTGATCACGCCGGATTCCTAAACTTCGGGATCAGGGGAAAGCCTATAGTGCACCCCTCGGCGAATGGAATGGAGTGCAGGTGGCGGAGTTGTCAATCGACAAAGATGGATTGTATACAGTGGCTACAAATAGCGAATGTGATGCTGTATTTGCAGTGCCAGAAGATTGGCTGGAGGTGGGGTTGTCCTGGTTGAGGCGGGGTTGCAATGAGCCGTTTTACTTTTGAGTTTGTAGGTAAGGTGGCGTCTTATACGTTGGGACCCTGGACTTATTCTGTTGTGTATTTGCCCGCCGAAGTTGCGGCTCATTTGTCGCCTAAGGAGAATCCTCGACTGCGGGTGCGTGGGGAGATTGGGGAGTTTGCTTTTAGTGGGGCATGGCAGCCAACAGGCGGGAAATGGTATCTGAAACTGTCTAAGAACTTCCTCAAGAGAGCAGAGTGTGGGGTCGGGGACTGGGTGAATGTAAGATTCAACATTGATGATCAGGATGCGGTGGATCTGCCGGAGGGGTTGCGATTAGCGCTTGCCGAGGATGCGGAGTTTCGGGCTGTTTGGGCAACGTTGACGCCGGGAAAGCAAAGGAGTTGGGGGTTGCCGGTCGGGCAGGCTAAAGGGGCTGAGACGATACGCAAAAGAATCGCGGAGCTACGCGCGACTTTGCTCAAATCCCGTTCGGGCTAAGGCGGCGTCAAGGACTCGTTCGACGCTTAAGTCGTCGAGATTTTCTGAGTGGAGGATGCGGACACGCTCGCCGCGTGGCGACCAGACGACGGGGTTGGGGGGGCCGAAGAGGGCTAGCGTGTTTGCGCCTGCGGCTGCAGCAAGGTGAGTGATGCCTGTGTCGTTGCCGATGTAGAGCGATGCGCCGGCGAGAAGGGCGGCTAGCTCGCTTAGGTCTTCGACTACTTTTGCGCCGGGGATGCGTTGGTGGGAAGCGACGACGAATTGCACCGAGCGACCTGTGGTTTCAAGCCAGCGCTGGAGGAGTTGGAAGTTCGCGAGAAGCCAGTTCTTTTTGGCCGATCCGCTGAAGGGGTGGATCAGGATCAGACGGTTGCTGGCGGGTTTGATCTTGATTTGGGGGATGGCGGGGAGGGGTGCGCCGACTTGGGCGGCGAAGTAGTCTGCAGCGTGGGTGGCATCGTCTGTCGGAAGGGCTGATAAGAAATTTACACGTGGATGCAGGGCTGAGAGGGCTTCGCGGAACTCGTCTCTCGCGGTGCCGTACCAGGTGTAGATCTCGTCGAATTGCGCGAGGCGTTCGGTGAACTTGGGGCTTGGCTTTTCGATACCGAGAAGGCCGAGGCCGGTGCCTTCGATTGTTTTTGTGGTGGCGAAATGGATTAGGGGCAGGACTTCTGCCCTCGCCCAGACTTCGAGGGTGGCGTCGTTTGCGAGGTGTTCTAGCGCGGGAAAGCCGAGTATCGAATCGCCAATGCCGCCGGGGCGAATCGCGAGCCTCCGCATCTTAGCGGACGTCAGCGGTGACGCGGACTTCGAGAGTCTTTGGGGTTAGGCAGGCCTTGTCGCTGCAGGCCTGGTAGCGAAGCTTGCCGAGCAGAACGTGCATCTGGGGCTCGATCTTCTCTGGCGCCTTGACGGTGATCAAGATGTCGAAATCGCCGGTGAGGACGTTGAGAGGCTTCTCTGAGAAGCTGTACTTTTCGTCGTGGCCCGCAGGGTATTTCATGATCTCGACGACCAGCGGTTCGGCAGCTAGATTCATGCGCAGCGGGATGAGGTAGTCTTCGTTGGGCTTGTTGGAATTGACGTGATAGCCGGGGGCTATCTTGGCGTGTATTTTAAAGCTGACACTCTTACCGCGTTCTATAAGAAACTTTTGCGGCGGGTCTACGGTGACCGGGTTGATGGTTTGCGCAAAGCAGCTACTTGCCAGCAGGAGCGCCGAGCAAAGCGAGGATGTCTTTTTCATATTCACTCTTTGAAACGAGGCCGACGTGGACGCCGGCGATCATGCCATTTTTATCGATCAGGAAGGTGGTGGGCAGAGAGTCTACGCCGCCGTAAAGCTGGGCGGTGGAATCGTCGCCAGCAAGGATGCGGTAGTTGACTTTCTTGTCGGTAATGTAGGGCTTGATGATTTCCCAGCCTTCTTCATCCATGGCGACACCAAGCACGGCGAAGCCTTTGTCTTTGAACTTCTGTTCGAATTCGATAAACCAGGGGATCTCCACCTTGCAGGGACCGCACCAGGTGGCCCAGAAGTTGAGGAGGACGGCTTTGCCTTTGTACTCGGCGAGGGAGACTACTTTGCCGTCGGCGTCTTTGAGTTTGAACTCAGGGGCCTTCTTGCGTTCTTTGGCGGGGCGGACGCTGGCAGCGTCGGCCTTGGACTCTGTGGAGCAAGAGATGAGCCCCAGCGAGAGGGCGAAAATGGTGGTTGCTGATGCGAGTTTCATGGCGGAGCTCCTGAGCTTAGTTTATACCGGCAACCTTCTCTTGTCGTTCAGACGAGAAAAGTAACGGCGGCGTTGCGAAGAAATCTTTTTATTGGGGTTGGTAAGGGCGGCGGCTGTGTCGCAGAAGGCCTCGCAGATGTAGTCTTTCGATTGCTGTGGTGCGCCTGAAACGTATCGAATGCTTGAGGAAAGGCCGGTGTGGGTGGGACGCTTCTCTGTGGCGAGAAGCGTTGCCCAGGCCTTGCGTTCGGTGTTTGGCAGACGTCGCCAAACGAAGTGATAGATTTCGTGAGCGACGATGGAAACGAAGTCTGGAGCGTGGGCCAGCAGGTCTGTATCGAAAATGATTTCGCGGCGAGTGAGGAAACTCGCCGCGAAGACTTCGTTGCCGGGGCCGGAGCCAGTCTCAAGCTTGCCTCGATGTGCGCGGAGGTGGCGCTCGAAGGTGATCGTTAGGGCTTGGGGACTGCGGGCGGAGCTGCTGGGGCCTTGCCGAAGAAGGTTGGGTCCTCGACCTTGATGTCGGCTGTGTCTTGAGTTGTTTTGAGCCATTCTTGAAATTTCTGATCGCGCAACTGGCTGGTGAGCATGGGCTTCACTTCTTCCATGGGCTGAGCAGTGTATTCGGCGACCTTGAAGATGTAGAAGCCGTTGGGCTGCTTGACGGGGTCGCTGATCTCGCCGGACTTGAGGGCGAAGATGGCTTTCTTGAGCTCGTCGGGGATCTGGTCGCTGCGGCGGATGGTGCCGAAGTCGCCACCCTTGGCTTTAGAGGCAGCATCGTCTGAAGATTCATCTACCGCTTTCTTGAAGTCTGCACCGCCGCGGATTTGCTTGACGAGGGCGTCGGCCTTTTTCTGGGCGTCGGCTTCGGTGAGCTTGGGCTTCTCGCCTTCCTTGGCCGGAGTGGCTGAGTAGTTGACGAGGATCACCATGAGTTTGGCCTGGGTGTAGTTGTCTTTGTTCTTGTCGTAGAAGGCGGCAAGTTCTGGATCGGCGACTACGATCTTATTGCGGTAGTCTTCAACGTAGGCTTGCGAGAGGATCTGGAGGCGGGTGAATTCGAGGCGCTGCTTGTAGGGGGAAGCCTGGTCTACCTTGGCTGCTTCAGCCAGCTTGGAGAACTTCATCAGGACGGCGTATTGCTTGAGAAAGCCTTCTTTGTCCTGCTGGTAGAACTGCTGGAACTGGGCTGGGAGGCCCTTTGAGAATTCTTCGAGTTCTTTGCCCGTAATGGGCTTGCCGTTGATGGAGGCGACGACTTTGTCGGCTTGTGCGAACGCAACAATTGCGCCGAGTGCGAGAGCGATTACAAACTTTTTCACGTGTTCTCTTAGACTAGCAAAAATCGGAAAGGTTACTTTGCGATGGGGAGGGGCCCGAAGACGGGTGCGCCGAGGCCGAGATCGTCGCGGAGGTTGGCGTAGGGGTCTTTGCCGTGGCCGTACATGAGCTGGATGCCGTCGGGGAGTTTGCCCTGGAAGTGCAGTAAGACGCTTGATGGGTCTTTCGGATCCAGGGTTGCCTTATAGAAGAGTGGGAGGATGTCACCCTGGGGAGTGTGCGCGGTGAAGCCGCCGATGCGGCCGGCGCTGGTGAGTTTGCCGTTGACCTCAGAGAACTTGACGCGGATGGTTTGGCCAACGACCGCGATGGAATCGAAGTGCGGGCCCTTTTTGGCTTTACCTGCGGCGGCAGCCGCCATGGCGCGGCCGAGGCGCTTGTGGTCTTGCGTTGAGACGTGGATGCCGTCGTCGAGATCGCTATCGATGGCCGAGAACATGACTGAGTTACCGAGGCGGGCCTCAGCAAGGCGTTGGGCTTCCTGGACGAGATTCCAGGGCTGAATGTTGGTGTTGTTGACGTGGCGACCGATCTGGACGTAGTGGAAAGGGAGGTCGGGCTGATTGAGATCCTTGCGGAAGGCAGCGACCATCTGTTCGAACTTCTGCTGGAAGATAGGGCCGACAGTGGGGTTGGCGTCGGATTCGCCCTGATACCAGAGGATGCCTTTGATTGGACCAACGAGGGCGGCACGGCGGATGGTGGCGCCATAGAGGGAGTCCCCTGCTTTGTCTTTTAGGTCTGGAGACCATTGAGCCATGGAGGTGCCGCCGTGGGCACATGGGAAGAGGCCAACGGGGATGCCGGTGCGCTTTTCATATTCGATGGCGAAGGGGAGGGCCAGGCCTGCGCCTTTCTTTCTGTTGGTGCGAAATTTCTCTAGTTCTTCACCGGTGAGGCGTTCGAGTTGTCCAGCAGCGTTCTTGCGCCAATGGACTCGGTCTGAGGCGGAGGGGAGTTCGTGGAGGGGTTCTTTGGCACCGACCCATTCGTCGGACTGATTGAAGGAGTTGACTTTGTCGGAGGGCTTTTCGACGTCGATGAGGTCACCGACGCCTTCCATGTTCGATTGACCGGCGAGAAGCCAGATATCGCCGACGAGGATGTTGGAGCGGGCGGCTGCGGCTGAGCCCATGCGGCTGGTCTTGAGTTCGAAGCGATAGGGGCCGCCGGTGGGGACACCCTTGACTATGGTGCTGAGCTTGCCGTTTTCGACTTTGCCGAGGTTGGTGGCGATGAAGCCGGCGACGGGGACGACGCCGCGTTTGAGCGAGAGAAAGATGTCTCTGCCGTCTCCGTTTGAGACGCTTAGCTCGAGGGGGATTTCAGCTTTGCCGTCGGTGCCGCGTTGGTATACCTGGTAGTCGACGGGGCCTTTGACGATCGAGATGGATTGGGAGAAGGCAAGGGTCGAGAAGAGGGCGATCAGGCTTAGGGTGCGCATCGCCCATCAGTTTATCAAGAGGGCTATTTGGGCTGGCCGATGCCGCCGGCGAGACCGCGCAAAACGGTGATCATGGCAGGGCCGAGAGTAATTGCGAAGAGGACCGGGAAGATGAAGATGATGATCGGGAAGAGCATCTTGATACCGGCTTTGGCGATGGCGGATTCGGCACGGAGGCGGCGGCGCATGCGGAGTTCGTCGGCATAGACTTTCATCGCACGGGAGAGGCTGGTGCCGAAACGCTCGCTCTGAATGATCATCGCGGCGAGGCTCTTGATGTCGTCGATGCCGGTGCGGCGGACGAGGGCGTTGAAGGCGCGGCTTCGCTCCTGGCCTGCTTTGACCTGCATGACTACTGTGTAGAATTCGTTGGCGAGTTCAGGATAGATGTACTGCATCTCTTCTGAGACGCGGATCATGGCCTGGTCCAGGGCAAGGCCGGTGCCGAGGACGATGCCGAGGAGATCGATCGTATCGGGGAGGGCTTCCTGCAGCTTGCGCTTGTAGCGGGCGACCAGACGATAGAGCACCTGGCGGGGCAGGAGGTAGCCGAGGAGGACTGGGGCGATGAGAGCGAGTAGCTTGTCCATCAGCGTGCCATCGCGCTGCAGGTAGAGTGCACCACCCATCATGGCGAGCATGACAAGCAGGTTGAAGAGCACGTACATGGCTGTTGCTTCGCGGCGGCGGATGCCGGCCTCGCGGAGTGATTTATCGATATCACGCAGATAGTCTTCGCCGCCAATGGCGCTGACGAAGTAGAGGATGCTTTCCCAAAAGCCGCCACCGAGACGACGCTTGGGGCCGCGCTGGACGGTGGCTGCGCCGCCTGTTTTTTGCAAGTCGTCGAGACGATCGCCGAGCGGATCTTCTTTGGGCTGGAGGAGAAGCATGCCGCTCCAGGCGATCGCGCTGAAGGTGATCGCCGCTGCCAGGAAGTAGAGGAGAGTGAGCATATTAGAACTTTGGACTCGAGAGCTTGCGCAGAATCAGGATGCCGATGGTTTCAGAGATGATGGCGTAGGTAAGGATCATTTTGCCGGTTTCATCTTCGAGGAGGAGCCTGAAGTATTCGGGTTTCAGGAAGGCGTAGATTGCGCCCATGAAGATGGGGACGCTGCAGAAGATCGCCGCTGAGAAGCGTTGCTGGGCGGTACCGGCCTTGAGCTTTTCGTTGAGGTTGAGACGCTCGCGGATGAGGACTGCGAGGTTCTCCAGGACCTCGACCATGTTCGCGCCGGTTTGACGCTGAAGGATGAGGCCGGTGATGAAGAACTTGAGGTCGATGAGGGGGACTCGCTCGCCAAGGTTGTGAAGAGCGGTTTCGGTTGTAGAGCCAAGGGCGAGTTCTTCGAGGAGCTTTTTGAATTCCTTCTTGACGGGGTCGGACGTTTCTTCGGCGATGGTGGCGAGGCCGCTCTGGATGTTGTGGCCGGCTTTCATCGAACGGTTGAAAAGGTTGATGGTTTCGGGGAGCTGGTGCTCGAATTTGCCAAGGCGGCGTGAGCGCTGGAAGTTGATCCAGGCTATTGGAAGATATCCGATGAGGATGGCGAAGACGACGTTGACTATTACGATCGGGATGCCGATGAGGCCGGAGAAGAAATATGTGAATACAGCGAGGGCCACGCATAGGAAGAGGACGTTGCCTGCCTTGTACTCGAGGTCGGCCTGGGCGATCAAGAGTTGTAAACGGCGCTGGAGGCCGATCCAGTTGAAGAAGCGACCGACGACGTTGAGGCCTTCCTGTTGTTGCAGGAGGTCGCCGCCGCCGCGGACACGGGGAGTGCCTGTTCTTGAACGGAGTTCGCGGAGACGGCCGATGAGGGCCTGGTTCTCGACGCGCTGTGGAGTGACGAAGGCGTAGTAGGCGGCTGCGAAGAGAGCGGCACTGAAGATGAGGAAAGCGACTAAGAGGAACATCAGAGGGCTTCTCCTACACGGAGAGTTTCTTCAAAAATCTTGTCGTCGAGGTGTTGGCCGTAGGCGCGCATACGGTCGAGGCAGATGGGGCGGTAGCCGGTGGCCTTGAATTGACCAATGGCCTTGCCGCTGGCGTCGATGCCTTCGCGCTCGAATACGAAGATGTCTTTGAGTTCGACGAAGTCTTCTTCAACTCCGGTGACTTCGGAGATGGAGAGGATTTTGCGCGAGCCGTCAATCAGACGGAGGACCTGGACGACGATCTGGACGGCGCTGGCGAGCATCTGACGGATGACACGATCAGGGATGGCGGAGCTGGCCATCATGACCATCGTCTCGAGACGAGAGAAGGCGTCGCGGGCGGTGTTGGCGTGGCAGGTAGTCATCGAGCCATCGTGGCCGGTGTTCATGGCCTGCATCATGTCGAGGGCTTCCCCGCCCCGGCACTCACCGATGAGGATACGGTCTGGCCGCATGCGGAGCGCGTTGATGACGAGCTCGCGCTGGCCAATGCCGCCAGCACCTTCGATGTTGGTGGGGCGGCTTTCGAGCCGGACGATATGTTCCTGTTGGATCTGAAGTTCCGCTACGTCTTCGATGGTGACGATGCGCTCTTCTTCGGGGATGAAGCGGGAGAGGTTGTTGAGCAGGGTGGTCTTGCCGGAGCCGGAGCCGCCGCTGATGATGAGGTTAAGACGGGCGCGGCAACAGGCTTCGAGGAACTGAAGCATGCCTGGGGTGAGGGTCTGATTGCGGAGAAGGTCTTCGGGGCCGAGGAGTTTTTTGCCGAAGCGGCGGATGCTCATGACCGGGCCGATGAGCGAGAGCGGAGGGATGACGGCGCAGACGCGCGAGCCATCGGGAAGACGGGCGTCGACGATGGGGGAGCTATCGTCGATGCGGCGGCCGATGTTGGAGACGATGCGATCGATAGTCATGCGGACGTGCGCCTGGTCTTTGAAGCGGACGTTGGTTTCGACAAGTTGACCGGCACGTTCGACGTAGACGCTATCGAAGCCGTTGACCAAGATGTCGCTGACCGTGGGGTCATTCATGAGAGGTTCCAGCGGGCCGAGGCCGAAGACTTCATCAAGGACTTCTTCGATGAGACGGTCTTTTTCGGCCGTGGTCATCGGGAGGCCCGAATCCTGCACGAGACGGTCGGTGACGGTGGCGATCTGATCGCGAACGCCTTCCTTGGACAGGTTCTTCAATTGCTCTGGGGTGAGCGCGCTGACGAGCTTGCCGTGGAGTTGCGTGCGCAGACTATTCCAGCGGTCGACGCCGGCGGTGGGCCGGGCGGCGGGACGCGGAATGGGGCGAGTTCCCATTGGTTAGGCAATCTTTCCGAGCGAGACTTCGGCACCGGGACGGCCGCCGGTGGCTTTGGTGACGAAGGCGCGGAAGACTTTGTCGAGTTCTCCGGCAGCCTGCCGGTCTTCGATAAAGGGGCGGCCACGATTGATCGCCTGAAGAACAGACTGAGATTGGGGGATGCCGTAGAAGATGTTCTGGTTGAGGGTCTGCTGCATCTGCTCCAAGGAAGCGATGTCGGTTGAGGCCTTCTTGCGGTACTGGTTGACAACGATCTTGATCTGGTCTTGCGTGAAGCCCATGCGTGTGAGGAAGCCGAGGTAACGCTGGGCATTGCGGAGGGCTGGGAATTCCTGGGTGGTAACGACGAAGATCGTGCCGGCGGTCTGGAGAGCGGCGAGGACGGCTTCATCGACGATGGTGCGGCCGCAGTCGACGACGATCGATTCGTACTTTTCAACCAGGAAGGTTGAGAAGTCGCGGAACATGCCTTCGGTGAAGTAGACGCTGTGTTCGAGGGCGTCGGGTGGGCCGACAACGTAGAAGCCTAGTGAGTCTCTGGTGACGAAGCCCTCGAAAAGGGATTGGTCCATGCGGTCGAGGTTCTCGCCGACTTCGGCCAGGGTGTATTGGGGTGTGACGCCGAGTTGCATGCAGACGTCGTTGGAGATCCAGTCGAGATCCATCAGGACGGTGGGCTGCTTGCGCTGGGCGAGGACACCGGCGAAGTTGGTGGCGAGGGTGGTTGTGCCGACGCCACCTTTGACGCCGAGGAAGGCGTAGATCTTGCCGAGACGGCTGCCGCCGGATATGTCGCGGCGAGGAGCGCGTTCGAGCCGGGACATGGCTTCGCGAAAGTCGAGACGCTTGAAGGGCTGTGTGATGTAGTCGTTGGCACCGGCGCGCAGGGCTGCGACGACGGCTTCACCTTCGGCGTGGATGTTGCTTGCGATGACGTAGAGGTCGGGGATGGCCTGCTTGATCTTCTCGAGAGACTTTAAGGCGGCTTCGAGGTCTCCTGAAATATCGATCACGAGTGCGGCATCAGGGTGACGCTCGGCATCCTGGAGAATGCGGATGTAGAGGTTGGCGGAGACTTCAGGGTAATCGGCGACGACGCGAGCGGCTGTGAGACTGGCGAGGTTCTCTTTTACGCTTTCACGAAAGGCTTCATCACTGGAGGCGACAAGTAGGGTAATCGACATAAAATCCTTTAGGGGTTGCAGACGCCGGTATCCGGATCGCAGCCTGCCCCTTCCATTGCAACGGTAGTTTGAAAGTCTGGGAGTTGCACAGGAGGAACTCCCCAGTAGATCAAAAAATTGCGGTACTCGTAGTTCAAGACCTGGACCTTCACTACGTCGGGGATGCAGCCGAGGCTGCATTCGCTTTCGCAGGAGAACTCAGACAGGTCGTTGGTTTCAGTGGCACGGCCATAGTACGAAACGCGGATCTCGACCGAGCCGGAGACGAACTGATCGCGGTCTGGCATGATCGGGGCGTTGCGCTGCATATAGTTTCTAACGTTGTTGCCGTTTTGGTAGCAGTGGGTGGCGGCGTAACGGGCACCTTCGCGGGTCATCTCGGCGACGCTGTGCCAGATCCACAGGATTTGCGCGGTAAAGAACATTGCGAAGCAAAGAGGAATAATGAGGGTCATACCAACGACCAGGAATTCAACTGCTGTGGCACCTCGCTCGCGATTGGCTCTCATGCTAGGTGCCTCCGAAGGGCAGGCGTACGGTGGGCCTGAGGAGGATGGGGTCTTGCTGGATGTAGGGGATGCGCAGGGTGACCGGGTAGCCGTTGACCAGATCGACGACGATGTAGTCGGGAGAGGTGCCGCCCTGGGTAGTGTCGCAGCCGTTGGAGGAGCAATCACATTCAGAGAGCGAGTCGGATTCCGGATTGTAGCGCTCGACACGGACACGGAAGTCCGATGCCTGGAGGCCGAGGATCACGGATTCAGCGGAGACGTCGCCGGTACCAGTGCGGGCGACCGCGATGGCTTGAGCGAGGACGTCGCTGTTGGCATCGCAGAGGTTGATGTTTTGTTGGGTTCCCGCAATGCGAGCGAAGGAGTGCATCACTTTTTGGAGCTGATAGTAGGTGTAGGTGATGCGGCCGAACTCCATCATGCCTAGCAAGAACAGGATTACGAGCGGGATGAAGAGGGCGCCTTCGATGAGGCTGGTGCCTTTGCGGGATCCGAATCTCATTGGTGCAGGACTACCTTTCCCGGGCCTGACGACACTGCGCAGGAACCGAAGCGACCTTGCTTGAGGGGGACCGGGTTGCCGATGTAGGTGGCGATAAAGCGGCCGGGGCCATCGGATGGGGAAATGTTGGTAACACCGGGATTGGGGATGACGAGGAATTGACGGAAGCCGAGGACGTTCATTGCGCCTGTGCTCGATAGCGCATCTACGATACTGACAGTGATGACGCGGCGGCCGCGACCGGAGTAGGCGGTGTAGTCATCGACGTCGGTGAGGTCTGTGTCGATGGGGGCGCCGCCGGCCAGTGTTGAGCTGTCGGCGATTGCGGCGCAGGTGGCGTCGGAGAGGCTGGTATCGAAGCGGTTATTCAAGCCACAGAGGAACTGTTGAACGCTTGGGTTGGGAGCGGTCTGAGAACAAAGGCGTGGGGTTGCGGTGGCCCAGATTTGCTCGGGTTGGCCAATGGTGATGCAGGCTCGGGTGAGGTTGGTGTTGGGTGGGATGCCGGTGTTGCCGTTGCGGAAGAGCTGGGTGTCTTCAGTGTTGAAGTTGGTGGCTTCAGTGTCGTAACGATTGAGGAGGAGGTACTGGATTCGGGTAGTGGCATCGCCTACTGGCTGAGGAGTGGGTTGGCCGTTGCACTGATAGTAGAGGGTGTAACGAGTGCCGCGGACGAGACCAAAGTCGATTGTGTCTTCCTGATCGACGGCAGCAACGGCGATGGGCTCGATGCCACAGGCGCTGCAGACAGGGCCGCTGACGCCAGCAACGGCTGAGGCAGCGACAGGGATCTTTCGGTCTGCTGCGATGAAGAGAAGGCCGAAAAAGGTAAGGGGGGCGTCGGCACGGACTTCTACTCTTGCGAAGCGTGCGCTTGAGCCGCTGGCCTGGGTACCGCCGCCACCGCCTTCGCCTGTCGCACCGGCCATGTTGTCGTAGAAGGTGGGATCGGGGATTTCGCTGGTGAGGTTGGAGGTGCCTTCGCCGAGGGT
>ENA-ORBV01011879-ORBV01011879.1-microbial-mat-metagenome-genome-assembly--contig:-NODE-11879-length-13553-cov-5.562481_pt1 | contig 13553 bp, 12 predicted proteins | sample MGYA00237777_ERZ505514 | MGnify/ENA primary metagenome ERZ505514 (study PRJEB26160, sample SAMN06269048) | microbial mat metagenome | isolation source: Oligotrophic lake microbial mat | place...
GGCGGCGTCCAGAACGAAGCCAAAGCGGGCGGCGAAGCGGACGGCGCGGAGGAGGCGCAGGTGATCTTCGGCGAAGCGCTGGGCCGGGTCGCCGATGGCGCGGATGATGCCTCCGGCGAGGTCGGCTTGGCCGCCAACGAAGTCGAGGACTTCGCCGGATATAGGATCCAGGAAGAGGCCGTTGATGGTGAAGTCTCGCCGGGCGGCGTCGGCGGCGGGCGAGGTTTCGAACGTGACGGCGTCGGGACGGCGGCCATCGGTATAGGCTTGGTCGCTGCGAAAGGTGGCGACTTCGACGCCTTCGACAAGCAGCACGCCGAAGTGGGCACCCACGCGCAGGGCATCGGGATAGAGGGCGAGCACCTGGTCGGGACGGGCGCTGGTGGCGATGTCGTAGTCCTTGGGCTGGCGGCCCAGCAGACGATCGCGCACGCAACCACCGACCCAGTACGCCTGGTGCCCGGCAGCTCGTAACCGCGCGACGATGTCAAAGGCCGTCATCAACTGTAGAATACAAGTAGCGGCGCAGGCCGTGCTTTTATGACTTTCGGACATCATGGCTCCTGACCCGCCCCGGGCAAGCATCGTGGGGAACACCACCAAGGTCGTTGTCGCTACCACGGTCGCCCTTTCCTTCATCAGCTTTTGGCGCGGCGCCTCAATCGTCCTCAGCGATTTGGCTTCGACGATGTTCTATTTGGGTGGCATCGTCGAAACGTCGGTGGGCCCGTCAGCGCCTTGGTTTATCTTTGGCGTGCTGCTCTTCGGCTTCGCGCTGCGCAGCGTCTACATGGAGAGCTGCTCCATGTTTGTGCGTGGCGGCGCCTATGTGGTGGTGCGGGACAGCATGGGTCCGGCGATGGCCAAGTTTTCCGTGTCGGCCTTGGTGGTAGATTACATGCTCACCGGCCCCATCAGCTCGGTGAGCGCCGGACAATACCTAGCCGGACTGGTGAATGAAATCGCGGAGAAGCTGGGACATCCTTCGCTGCATGTCGACCCCAACCTGTTCTCCATGATCTTTGGCATCGCCGTGACGGCCTACTTCTGGCGCAGTAACATCCGCGGCGTGCATGAGAGCAGTGGCCAAGCCCTGCGTATCATGCAGATCACCACGGTGATGGTGGTGGTGCTGCTCACTTGGTGTATCGCCACCATGCTGGTACGCGGCAATGTCACCTTGCCGCCAGCGCCGATTCAGGCCAACCTGCGCCTCTCCGAAGAGACCTTCGGTTGGCTGCATGGCTTCCATTTCCTTACGAGCCTCTCGTTCGTGGCCGTGGTGGTGGCCTTCGGCCATAGCTTGCTCGCCATGTCCGGCTTTGAGACTTTGGCGCAAATCTACCGCGAACTCGCCTCACCCAAGCTCAAGAACCTCAAGATCGCCGCCAACATTATCTGCGTCTACGCGCTGATCTCCACCGGCTTCCTTACCCTGTTTACGTTCATGCTGATTCCCGACGACGTTCGGAAGACCTACCGGGACAACCTGCTGGGCGGGCTCACCAATTACCTGATTGGACCACCGATTCTGACCTTCGCGTTGCATGTGTTCGTGGTGGTGGTGGGCACGCTGATCCTGTCGGGCGCGGTGAACAGCTCCATCATCGGGGCCAAAGGCGTGTTCAGCCGGGTGGCGGAAGACGGGATCCTGCTCGAGTGGTTCCGCAAGCCGCATGCGAAGTTTGGGTCTCCGCACAACATCATCAATTTGATTGTGATTCTGCAGGTGCTCACCATCATTGCCAGCCAGGGCAATGTGATCCTGCTGGGCGAGGCCTATGCGTTCGGGGTTACCTGGAGCTTCTTCCTGAAGTCCTTGGGCGTCCTGGCGCTCCGCTTCCAGCGGCACGATCAGGAGTATAAAGTCCCATTGAACCTCACCATTGGCGGCCGTGAGTACCCCATTGGCCTGGCGATGGCGGTGATGTCGCTATTCATGGTCGCCGTGGCCAACCTGCTCACCAAGAAACTGGCGACTACGTACGGCCTCTCTTGCACGATCATTCTGCTGGTGCTGTTCACGGTCTCCGAGCGAGTGAATGCGCGGCGCCGGCAGGGCAAAGGGCTCGAATACTTCAATCTCGAACACGAATCGCAAGTGCAGCAGGAGACCGTCCACGTCCGTCCAGGGTGCATCCTGGTGGCCGTCCGCGGCTACGGCCAGATGGAGCACCTGAAGCGGGTGCTCGGCAAGACCAACCTGCGCCGGCACGACATTGTCGTGATGAGCGTACGTCCCATCGCCGGCTCGGGCGAACACGAACTCTCCCAGGACCAGATATTCACGAGCTACGAGCAGGAGCTCTTCAGCCATGTGGTGTCGATGGCGGAGAAAGAGGGCAAGCACGTGGAGCTGTTGGTAGTGCCAGGGCTCGATCCGTTTGACGCCATGGTGCAGACGGCGGCCAAGCTGCAATGCTCGCGACTGGTGACGGGCGTTTCGGCGACGATGGTTTCCGACGAACTCGCGCGGCGTATCGGCTTGGCGTGGCAACGCTTGCCGGACCCGAAGCACGCCTTCTCGCTCGAGATCATCAAGCCGGACCGGCCGTCGAAGTTCGTCAACCTGGGTCCGCACCCACCGCGCCTCTGGCCGGAGGACGTCGACCGCGTGCATGAGATTTGGCTGGAGCTATCGGAGAAGTTGAGTTTAGGGTCGAACCTGCATCACCGCGACGTGGTGGGCGTGGCCTTGCGGCGGATGGAGCAGGATTTGCAAGGCGAAGACCGCCTGAAGATTGTGGAAGAGATGAAGCGCGAAATGGAGAAGAGCTAGGCTATTCGCCGGCTTTTTTCTTCAGCAACTGGGTCGCTTCATCCGGGGCGGCTTCGTCGGGGGCCAGTTCGCCGGAGGCTTCGAGGGCTTCCTTGAGCAACTGGGCGGTTTTCAGTTCTTTTTTGGTGGGCGGGGCCTGTTCGTGCCGGAAGTCATGGTCGTTGTAGCAAGCACGGCAACGCACTTTGGCGGCTTGGTCGCCGACGAGGGAGACTATCGTGTGGTTCGTCAGACGTTTACATTTGATGCAAAAGTCATCAAGGTCGTCTCCGAGGCGAGGCTCGAACATATTTTACGGAGTATAGCGGATTTGGCGGCGAATAGCGAGCGCTGGAGGGCTGTAACCAAAAGCCCCTCGCCGCGCTGCCAAGGTCAGCAGCCGATTGACCATCGTCGGTTCCCGCGAAAAGTAAAGCCCACCGCATGAGAGAGCGGTGGGCTCGATCTGTCGTATTTTTTTAATCGGATGAAACTGGGGGATGGGTTGTCTCGCTAGGCGGTACCTCCCGGTGTGTTGCGGTGCCGCCGCCGGATCAGCAGCGATAGTGCGATCAAGGCGGCGGCAAAAGTCAGGTGGGTGGCGGGTTCTGGCACCGGCGCGTTGATTTGGACGCCCACTCGGAAGTTGGCGAGATTTAGGATCCATTGGCTGCTGCTGGCGTTGGCGATGATAGAGATGGTGAGGATGTCTTCAGTGGAGGTCACACCGTAGAAACCGGGGCCACTGGTGTTGTAGGAGGATCCAACTAAGTAGTTATTTACTTGCGTCTCCGGCTGAAATCCAGACGCCGTTCGAACCTGGATTGAGTAGGTTCCTACAGGTGCATTGATGCTGCCATAGTCGAAGGCCACACTCCGGGTGCCTGTGGGCATCGTCGTTATGTTCATACTGGGGGCACCGGTCACATTTGGAGCAGTCGCAAAGCCAATCGTCCACTGTGGCCAAAGAACCGCTTGGTAATTAGCCGCGGCACTGTTGAGCTGGTTGTAGTTCGGACCGCTCGTCTGGTTCCGGTTCGTTTCGTTTAGCGGCCGAACCTGTAGATTGTTGCCAGCCGCCCCGGTGTTTGCGCCAATAAAAGTGACACCACTGATCGTTTGGCCAGAAACATTGGTGGTAGTTGCGCTATTCCGATTGAAGGAGTAGGCACAAGGACTTGTGCACTCCGTCGCCAAATCCACATTGTCGTAGGTCAACAACGGAAACGGCATCAGCGTCAAGAAGTTGGCGCGCTGGCCACTTCCGCCGTAAGCATTTCCCGTAATCAGGCTGACGATCGCTCCGTACGACGACCCCGTCGCCATCAGCAGAATCGCCGTCCTTGCCAGACCAGATAAAAGTTTCATTTTCCCTCCCGCGCTCGAAGAGAATTCGAGCGTTCACTAATAAGTGGAATTCGGGAGGGAAAATTCTCACTTATTTTTGAATTATTTTTTGAGTGATGACAAAATCGACACTTTATACTCTCCAGCCTTCGCCGCAATGGCCGCCGTGTCTAAAGTGAGGATCTGGCGGTCGCGCATCAGCAGGCGCCCATTCACCATCACATCGCTTACGTCTGAGGCCTTCAATGCGTACACCATCTGCGAATAGACGTTGAATAGGGGCAAGGCGTGGGGCTCGGAGAGGTCGATCGCGATCCAATCGGCAGATTTGCCCACTTCCAGCGAGCCGATCTTGGCCGCCAGCCCAATGGCCCGGGCGCCCTCGATCGTGGCCATGGCGAACGTCTGCTCCGCGCTCAAGGATCGGGGATCGTGGCTCGAAATCTTCTGTAGTTTCGCCGCCAGGTCCATCTCCTCGAACATGTTGAGGTCGTTGTTCGAACCCGCCACACCGTCGGTGCCGAGGCCCACGGCGATCCCGAGCTTCAACATCTTCAGCACCGGGGCGATGCCGGACGAAAGCTTCATGTTGCTTGACGGGTTGTGGGCGATGCCCACCGACTTGGCGGCGATGATCTGGAGGTCGTCATCGGTGAGCCAAACGCCGTGGGCGGCGAGCGTGGGGCCATTGAAGATGCCGAGCTTCGCCAGCCGGGCGGTGGGCGTCAGGCCAAACTCCTTCAGGCTATCGGCGTTCTCACGCTCGGTTTCGGAGAGATGAATCAGCAGGGGCGCGCCGTACTTGTCCGCCAGCTTGCGGCAGGCCTGCAGCGTGGCGTCGTCGTTGGTATAGGGCGCATGGGGCGCAATGGCAGCGACGATGAGGGGATCGCCGCGGAATTGCTGCAGGAACTTCTCCGTGCGGGCAAGGCCTTCCAGAGAAGTCCTGGCGTCGGGCACCGGGAAGCGAATGATACTCTGGCCCAGCACGCCGCGCAGGCCGGCCTTGCGCGTCTCTTCGGCGATGATCTCTTCGAAGTAGTACATGTCGGCGTAGGCGGTGGTGCCGGAGCGGATCATCTCCCAAAGGGCGAGGCGGGTACCCCAGCGGACGAAGTCCGGGTTGACGTTGCGGGCTTCGGCGGGGAAGATGAACTTCTCGAGCCAGTCCTGCAGGTTGAGGTCGTCGGCGATGCCGCGGAAGAGGACCATGGGGGCGTGGCCGTGGGTATTCACCAAGCCCGGGGCGACGATGGCGCGGGGGCGATCGAAGCGTTGTTTGGCGGTGTGTTTCTTGAGTAACTCGGCGGCGGGGCCGACGTCGACAATCTGCCCGCCTTGAATGGCGAGCGCGCCGTTTTCGATGACGCGGCGAGTACGGTCCATGGTGACGACATAGCGCGCGGTGACGAGCAGGTCAACGTTGGCCGCCCAAGACAGACTAACGGTGAGTAGGAAGCAGATGAGTCGCATCGAAGGCCCTTGGAAGTAAGTGAGCAAGCGGGATGGTTTCGGACGTGCCGTCGAGGCCCCAGAGGATGACGGGGATGTCGCCGCAGAGATCCCAAAGAACTTGGCGGCAGGCACCACAAGGCGGCGTGAGAGCGACAGCAACCGCAGCCTTCCGAGGACCAGCGCAGACGACGATTTGCTTGAAGGTGCGCACGGGAACGCCGGCGGCGATGGCACTAAAGGCGGCCACCCGTTCGGCGCAAACCGTCAAGCCATAGGACGAGTTCTCGACATTGCAGCCCGCGAAGACTTGGCCATCTATCGTCTCCAGCGCGGCGCCCACCAGGAAGTTGGAGTGCGGCGCGTAGGCCTTCAAGCGCGCGGCGAGGGCGGCTTCAGCGAGCTTCATGGCTGCACCAGCTTCGGGATGATGCCGGTTAGCAACTCAACGAAGCGGGCGTGGACTTGCCGGCCGGTCTCCATCACTTCCTCATGGTTGATCTTCTCGTTGGTGACGCCGGCGGCCATGTTGGTGACGCAGGAGATGGCGAGCACGGGCAGGCACACATGGTTGGCGGCGATCACTTCGGCCACCGTCGACATGCCCACCAGGTCCGCGCCGATGGTGCGGAGGTAGCGGATTTCGGCGGGGGTCTCGTAGTTCGGCCCGGTCAAAGCAGCGTAGACGCCCTCGGGCATGGTGAAGCCGAGTTCCTGCGAGACGGAATGGGCAATGGCGCGCAGGCGCAGGCTGTAGGCTTCGCTCATATCGGGGAAGCGGGGCCCGAGCGAGTCGTCATTGGGGCCGATGAGCGGGTTGGTGCCCTGCAGGTTGATATGGTCGGAGATCAGCACCAGCGCGCCACGGCTATAGGCCAGGTTGATTCCACCGGCGGCATTGGTAACCACCAGCGCTTTGATGCCCAGCGCATGCATGGCGCGGACGCCCACCACGACTTGCTTGGCCGTGTAGCCCTCATAGAGATGATTGCGCCCGGACATAACGACGGTGGGCACGCCGGCCAGCTTGCCGAAGACAAGTTTGCCGGCGTGGCCGATGGCGGTGGAGGCGGGCCAGGAGGGGATTTCGTCGTAGGGAATCTCCAAACGATGGTCGAGGGTGTCGGCGAATGCGCCGAGTCCACTGCCGAGGATGACGCCCACTTGGGGCCGATGAACGACGCGGCGTTCAAGGTAGGAAATGGTCTCGTGTTCTCTCACTTCACTTGAGTGTACGCCCCTTCCGATACACTGCTAGCTGTGCGCAATCTGATTCTTGAATCTCCCAGCCAGTTCGCCTGGCATGACACTGCGGAGCCCGCGCCGCCGGGCCCGGGCGAGGCTTTGGTAAGGGTGCTCACCATCGGCATTTGCGGCACGGACTTGCATGCTTATCGCGGCCGGCAGCCATTCTTCAGCTATCCGCGGATCCTGGGGCATGAGTTGGCGGTGGAGGTGCTGGCTTTGGGCGAAGGCGCTTCCGGAGTGAGCGTGGGAGATCGGTGCGCGGTGAACCCTTATCTGAACTGCGGCACGTGCCAGGCCTGCCGCCGCGGCAAAACCAATTGCTGCGAGAGCCTGAAGGTGCTGGGCGTGCACGTGGACGGCGGCATGCGCGAGCGCTTCGTGCTGCCGGCGACGCACCTCTATCCCAGCGCGCGCCTTTCGACGGCTCAGTTGGCGCTGGTGGAGACGCTGGGCATCGGCTCGCATGCCGTCCTGCGCGGCCAGCCGGCGGCCGGCGAACGGGTGCTGGTGATCGGCGCGGGGCCCATCGGCCTATCGGTGATTGAGTTTCTGAAGGTGGCCGGAGCCGAGATCGAACTAGTCGACTTGAGCGCCAAGCGGCGGGAGTTCGCTACGAAGCACTATCCGCTGCGCGCCTGCTATGAGACCGCGGCGGACATTGCGCCGGCGACGCTGGTCTTCGATTGCACGGGCAATCCGCAATCGATGCAAGGCGCGTTCCAACGGGTGGCCCATGGCGGCAAGCTGGTTTTTGTCGGCCTATTCGTGGGAGACGTGACGTTTCACGATCCCGATTTCCACCGCAAGGAGATCACCTTGCTGGCCACGCGCAACAGCACACCGGCCGAGCACCGGCGGATCATCGAGCTGATCGAAGCCGGGCAGATCAACACCGACCCCTGGGTTTCTGACCGCGTGCCGGTGGACGAGATGATCGCGCGCTTCCCGCAATGGCTCGATCCGGAGGCCGGCGTAGTGAAGGCAGTAGTGGATTGGGCGTAAACTGAAATTCGCATGGCATCAGTACACAACTACATGGATTTGAGCGGCCGCGTGGCGGTCGTTTTGGGGGGCACGTCCGGCTTGGGCCGCACGCTGGCGCTCGGTTTGGCGAACGCGGGGGCGAACGTCGTCGTCACGGGGCGTCGCGAGAACCTGATTGACGAAGTGGCGACCGAGATTGAGGCGCTGGGACGCAAGACGCTGCGCCAGACCTGCGATGTGATGGATCGCGAGCAGATTCTCGCCTTCCGCGACAAAGTGGTGGCGGAGTTGGGCGGCGTGGACATCCTGCTGAACGCGGCCGGCAAGACGATGCGCAAGCCGACCATCGCCATGACGGTGGACGAATGGCATTCGGTGATGGACACCAACCTCACCAGCATGGTGGTGGCCTGCCAGGTGTTCCATGAGCCGCTGGTGAAGAGTGGCCATGGGCGGGTGATCAACATTGCTTCGCTGAGCTCGTTTGTCAGCTTGAATGAGGTTGCCGCCTATGCGGCGTCGAAAGCCGGAGTACTGTCGCTGACGAAGAGCCTGGCCATTGAATGGGCGCGCCAGGGCGTGAACGTGAATGCCATTGCCCCGGGTGTCTTTCTGACGGACCTGAACTCGGCATTGCTCAACGGCACTGACCGTGGCCGCGAATTTCTGCTCCGCACGCCGATGAAGCGCTTTGGCAAAGCCGAGGAGCTAGTGGGCGCGGCCGTCCTGCTCGCCTCCGACGCGGCGAGCTTCATCACTGGCCAAGCGATCGCCGTCGACGGCGGCTTCCTCTGCTCGGGGGTCAACTCCTAATAAGATGGAGGGCGATGAGAATCGTCCTTCCACTCTTGATCGCTTCCGCCTGGGCCCAGCACCCGGAGGCTATCCGCGATGGCCAAAAGCTTTTCCTGCGCAACTGCACGGCTTGCCATGGCGATACCGCCAAGGGTGGCCGTGGGCCGGACTTAACCACCGGGGAGTGGAAAAATGGCGGCTCGCGTTCGGACTTAGTCCGCAATATCGTCAAGGGCATTCCGGGCACCCAGATGCCCGCCTTTCCGTTGAATGACTCGGACGCGGGCTTGGTGGCGGAGTACTTACTCTCGTTGAGTGCATCGGTGGGTCCGGTGACGGGTAACGAGGCGAATGGGCGCGGGCTGTTCGAGGCCAATTGCCGCAGTTGCCACGTCTTTGGCGGCCAAGGCGGAATTCTGGGCGGTGACTTATCGAATATTCGCGCCAAGTTAAAGCCGGCCGCGATTGCGCAGCGAATCGACGATCCGGTGGAGATGACGACGGCCGGTGCCGTAACCGGCGTGAAGAAAGGCGAAGATACTTTCACCGTCCAGATTCTCGACGCGCAGCAGAAATGGCACTTACTTCCCAAGCGCGACCTGCGGTCGACGAAGGTCGCCCATGCCAAGTTATCGCCCACTGAGCGGCAAGATGTGACGGCGTTTCTCTGGAAGGCGAAACCCGTCTACGACGCTTCCCTGCCCTGGAAGCCAGCACCGGACTTCAACGTCACCATGGCCCGTTTGTTGAATGCCCAGGCCGAACCGCAGAATTGGCTTACTTACTGGGGCGACTTACGCGGTACGCATTACTCGGGACTGAAACAAGTAACTCCGGCTAATGCTCCTCTCCTGAAGTCGGCTTGGACTTATCAGTTAGGCGGCAATACCGTCGAGACCACGCCACTCGTCGTCGATGGGCTAATGTTCGTCACCGGCCCCTTGAACAACGCCGCCGCGCTGGACGCCCGCACCGGCCGGCCCTTATGGAAATACACGCGCCAGTTACCCGACGTGGCCAGCCATTGCACGGTGATGACCAACCGCGGCTTTGGCCTCCTGGGCGATCGCCTCTATATGGCCACCCTCGACACGCACTTAGTCGCGCTCGACGCCAAGAGCGGTCATGTGATTTGGGATATTGAAGTGGATGACTACAAGAAGGGCTTCTCCATCACCCATGCGCCCTTGGCGATCGACGGCAAGATCATAGTCGGAGTGACTTCGGGAGAATGCGCTTTGACCGGCTTCGTCGACGCCTACGACGCGGCGACGGGCAAAAAGCTATGGCGAGTGCACTCAACGCCGCAGCCGGGCGATCCACAGCGGAAGACCTGGGCGCCAGAAACCTCGGCCGACTACGGCGGGGCGCCCACGTGGACCACCGGCACTTACGACGCCGACACCGATACGCTGTTCTGGATGACCGGCAATCCTGGCCCCGACTATGACGGCCCGGTGCGCGAGGGCGATAACCTATACTCCTGCTCTGTGTTAGCGCTTAATCCCAAGACCGGGAAGATCAAATGGTGGTTCCAATTTACTCCGCACGACGTCCATGACTGGGACGCGAACCAGACGCCGGTATTAATTGATGGCTTCGTGAAGGGTAAGAATCGCAAGTTACTGGTTACGGCGCAGCGGAATGCTTTTTACTACGTGCTCGATCGCACGACGGGCGAGTTTCTCACTGGGCAAGCTTTCGCCAAGCAGACCTGGGCCAGTGGCTTAGACGACAAAGGCCGGCCGATCGTTCTACCGAATACTACGCCCACCGAGTCAGGCAATTACGTCTGCCCCGATGCCGCTGGTTCGGCGAATTGGGGCTCGCCCTCGTATGATCCGGCGACCAAGCTCTTCTTCGTTTCCGTGCGCGAAGCCTGTGCCACTTACACCAGCGTCACCAAGCCACCAGTACCGGGGCAAGGCTTTACCGGAGGCGGGGTGGAAGTGGATCCCAAGGTTGGCACGCCGGGGGCGGTGCGCGCCTTGGACGCGTTAACCGGAGCCGTAAAATGGAATTTCCCATTACAAATCGGATCTTCGGCCACGGGAGTGCTGGCCACGGCGGGAGGTGTCGTATTCGCGTCGAGTAACGATGGAAACCTGGTAGCACTCGAATCGAAGACAGGTAAATACCTGTGGCATTACAACACCGGCGCTAACATTATTGCCTCGCCGATGGCTTATGCCGTGGGCGGAAAACAGTATGTCGCGATTGCGGCCCAGTCCGCGATTCAAGTGTTCGCCCTGCCTTAAAGGGGACTTACAATGAGGCTGCGGCAGCTAAGCGCTCACGCAGCCAGTTCACCATCTCACGCTGGTAAGTTCCGGGTTCCCAGCGGCGAAGACCGTGCCCCACGCCGGGCACCGTGATTAGCCGGCAAGCGGCGCCCACGGTCTTCATCTGCTCGCACATCGCCGTAGATTGGCTGAGCGGCACCATTGGATCCTGGTCGCCATGAATCAGCAGGAACGGCGGCATGTCCTTGTGGATGGCCTGCAAGGGGGACATCTGGCCCAGGCGCGCCAGGATCAAATTGGCCCACACGGTACCAGTCATCTGCTTGCGAATCACATCCGGAATCAGGGGACTCGTCCGCGCCAGGGCCACCATGTCCGTGGGCGTGTAGAAGGCGACCACGGCTTTGATCCCGCTGTCAGCGCCAAGGGCCGCCATGGAAGCTAACTGGCCGCCAGCCGATTCCCCGATGAGCGCGATGCGATCCGGATCAATGCGGTACTCGGCGGCATGCGCACGGATAAAGCGAATGGCGGCTTCGACGTCAGTAACCGCCGCTCCCACTTCGAGCGGATTAGCGGCCAGACTATAGCTGATGGAAAACCAGGCGAATCCGGCGGCGCTGAGCGGTTCGAACAGCGGCTCGACGTTCGTGCGCCGGTCACCCCGAACCCAGCCCCCACCGTGGACGATAATCACGGCGGGTGCAAGCCCGTCGCCCGCCGGCAGAGAAGCATCGAAGCGCAGGCTTCCGGCAGCGGATTCGGCGTAAGCAAGATCACGAAGTTGGCGCGGCGGGGCCGCTTGGAGGGTATGGCTCATGAGGGTGGCGATAGTGATTCCGAGGGGGACCCGGCGGGACATGTTCAATTTGTAGACGCATGGCGAGCGGGATTGTTGCAAGAAACTTAGTTAGGAAAGATGCTCCAACCGCCCTGTAACCCGCCGTTAAACATGGCGGGCCAAAGGGCGGTTGGGAAGCCCGAAACCACTGGAGAGAGGTTAGAGGCCGAGTTTGGTGGCTATGGACTGGAGCAGGATCCGGTCGTCAGAGGTGAAGCCGACTTGGGTTTGCGCGTAGTACTGCTTGTCGCGGACGGCGATGGTGCCGCCGAAGCGGAAGAAGAGTTCCTCGTAGTCCTTGAGGGGGCGAAGAGGCATCTGCACCTCGGGCTTTTCGGAGCCAGGGATGTTGCCGACTCCGACGCCTTTGGGCGGGATGTTGACGGTGGCGGCCACTTCCTTGGTGAGCACCAGCAAATCGAGTTGGGGCTGGTTGGTGGTTTCGTCACGCAAGAGCGTGCCGTTCTCCGAAATCGCGAGAACGGTGTCGTAGACCACCAGCTTACGTGGGGCCTCGAGCGCTTTGGGGTCGAACCAGTATTTCGGCTGCTTCGTCGCATCCCACGGCGGGGCTGGACGGCCGGTGGCCTTCTCATACTCTTCCCGAGTCGAGTAGTAAGGAAACAGGAAGACGGTGTCAAAGGGGTAGAAGGGTTGTCGTTGAATTGGCATAAGTGCCTCCGATATGAGACTCGCAGTCAAGTCAAGCGTTTTAAGAGGTCTTTCTGGCTAAGTGATTGATTTCGTGTGTGCGAAATTAGCGCTTTTGATGTGACGGATTTTGGGTCCAAGCTAAACGGCCAATTCGGCGAAGACTTCGGCCAGGACCGCGCAGCCCTCTTCGAGGGCCTCCTGGGTGATGACCAGCGGCGGGCAGATCTTCACCGTGGCACCGCCAAAGCCGACCGGGTTGAACATCAGCAGGCCGCGCTGCCAACAGCGCTTGACCACTTCAAAGGCAAGGTCAGCATCGGGCTCAATGCCGCCCGCTTGGATGCAATGGACGCCGGCCACGAGCCCCTTGCCTGAGACTTCGCCGATGCGGGAGGGATGACGCTGCTTCAACGCTTGCAGATGGCCTTGGAGCACGTCGCCCATCAGGCGGGCCCGTTCGGGTAAGCCTTCCTCCAAAATGACGTCGATGTTGGCCAAGGCGGCGGCGCAGCAAATGGGATTGCCGGTGTGCGTGGACGACATGCTGCCAGGAGGGAACAGGTCCATCAGGTCGGCGGAGGCAGCAACGAAGGCCAGCGGCAGGGAACTAGTGACGCCTTTGCCCCAGGTGGTGATGTCCGGCACGATGCCGTAATGGGTGAAGCCCCAGAGGCTGCCCGTGCGGCCGAAGCCGGCTTGCACCTCGTCGCAAACGAGCAACACGCCGTGGGCATCGCACCAGGCGCGCATTTGCTGCATATACTCGACGGGCGCGAAGGCCGCGCTGCCGCCCTGGTAGGTTTCGAGAATGACGCCGGCGACGTGATCCGGGGTGACGCCCTGGTCCGCTAGCGACTTCAAGAACGCGGCGAAGCTGACATCGGTGGTGCGGAAGCCATCGGGAAAGGGGACTTGGACAAACCCGGGGTCAAGGTTGCCGATCCACTCTTTGAGCACGGGAATGCCGCCGGCCTGCTGGGAGCCCAGGGTGCGCCCGTGGAAGGCGCGGGGGTCCATCTCTATAAGCTCGACTACAACAAGATCGCCAAACTCGCCGATACGCGCAGCGCAAGAGTTTGGTCTTTATCGGGTGCAGCGACAGAAGCCGTCTCGACATTCGCCTGGACGGAAATTTCGGAGATGCTGATCGGTGCGGTGTTAACGCTGTCTCTTATACACATCTCCGAGCCCACGAGACTAAGGCGAATCTCGTATGCCGTCTTCTGCTTGA
>ENA-ORBV01011880-ORBV01011880.1-microbial-mat-metagenome-genome-assembly--contig:-NODE-11880-length-13553-cov-5.170822_pt1 | contig 13553 bp, 13 predicted proteins | sample MGYA00237777_ERZ505514 | MGnify/ENA primary metagenome ERZ505514 (study PRJEB26160, sample SAMN06269048) | microbial mat metagenome | isolation source: Oligotrophic lake microbial mat | place...
AATGATACGGCGACCACCGAGATCTACACCTCTCTATTCGTCGGCAGCGTCAGATGTGTATAAGAGACAGGATGTCTCCAACAAGGGCAACCACCACTGTGGTTAACCCCATTGATCCTTTTGCCAATCATTTCAGATGGTCATTGTGTCATCAGTTTTCTTGGCGTGGCACAAGCTGTGCATCTTTGATTTCGGGAAATGACAACCTGATAACAACCTAACGTTAACCCTACCGATCCATTTGCCCTCCGCGCGGTCATCTGTATCCTTTTTTCGAATGGATCTTATCAGAAACCCGCACATTTGCCCCTAACTCGAACCATATCGATGCCATTGCCATCCAGTTTTCGAAAGTCATTGGTATCCTGTTGTGTATCTTTTTTGCGAGAGAAAGAAAATGGCGTCTTCATTTTTTCCTGTTGTTTGCTTGCCGAAGCTACTAGCTAGTAGTAGAGCTGCTATTCGAAGCTAGTTATTAGCTAGCTACCTAACTTGTTGTCGCAACCAACAGAATAGTGTCTTTTTGTTTCACCGGTATATTACAAGCAAATGACTACCAGTACAATCAAGCTTGCTTGAAACCATACTAGTGTATTAGCTTAGGACAACTCATTACTAACTTGCTGGGACTGTTTGTGGTCTCTCGAAAGTTGTTATTCCTTGTTATTACAGACGAGAGAGACTCTTTCTCTACTGTACAGCAACAACCTATTGGGGTATACACAACCTTGGTACTCTAGATAATTGATTGTATCGCCACCAAGAGAAGGATATACCAAAGGCCCCGACATTCAAGTACATACTATAGTAGCTTCTAGTTCGTAATAGAATTTTCTCCATTCCATGAATACGATTGATTGATATTGCAACAAAACAAAACAAAACAAACCATCATCGTCATCATCAACATGACCCCCATTACAGCAGGAGCCTGGGATCCCCAATATGAGTTTCACCAACTTTATCGTCAACATCATCATCATCATCAACAGTATCATGATCATGATCATGATCCCTATGGACCCTACCATCCTCCTTCCGAAGAACGATTCCTCTATGACTTGACCTACATTGAATCCAATTGTACCTTGCCCTACGATGATCGTCACCGATATGATACGACGTACGCGACGTACGTGACCAATTATGCCATGGGCGTTTTGGGTTTGGCCTGCGTCTTGTTGGTCTTGATTGGAGGCAATCGACCCTATGCCTGTCGGGGACAATTCTGTACCTCCGAAGGCGGGGCCCATTTTAGCATGCTCCTGTACTTTGCGCTGACGGGTTTGGGCTATAGCATTGCCGGTGTCGGACATCAATACGGAGCCGTGGCGGAGGATGCCATTTGGGACACCACCAAGCGCTTGTACATTAGTGTCCTGGTGCCGGCCAATTTTTGTTTTGTCTTTGTGGGCCTTTCCACCTTTACGCAAAATGTGACGTGGAAATGGATGCTCTTGGTGAGCCACCTTGTGCTATTGGTGGCCTTGGTCGTCACCGAATCCATGATTGGATTGGGTGTCGTATTGGTGGTATCCTATCTGTACATGGGGGTTTCCTATTGTTGTGTGAGCAACCCCTCGAAACGATATTTGATTGCCAATGCCGTCAAATGTTTGGCGTGTCTCCTCATGGTATCGGGATTGTTGGTACAAGTCTTCTTGGGACCTGTTTGTGGGAGTGGAGGATATCAGAATTGTTTTCGAGATTGTCCGTATCCATTGAGTGTGAACTTTAATCACAATGCCTTGTTTCATGTCATGGCGGCCATAGCCTTGGTCCTGCAAGGTTTGGCCGAAGCCTTTGCACCGACGATTTTGGCACAAACACCACCATCCGAATCCAAGAAAAACAAGGCCGCATATGTCAATCATGGTACCTTTTCCAGCATGGCCTAACTAACTACTTTTTATGGAAACACAATGAAAGCACAATGATGGAATATCTTTGGACAGCGTTTGGTGGTGCTGAAAGTAGGGGGAGAGCGAACACTCTCAAACTCCTTCTATTATTATCCTGCTTGGAAGTAGCACGCCCTCTAGATAACACTGACCTATCTATAACGAATACATGTTTACTTGAAAATATATGACATGTAACAACCGGTTTACTACTAGTAGTGTTGTACTTTGGAATCAACTTCGTTGTTGGACATTGTCTCTGCTGTCCTTGCTTCTTCCAAATCTGCCTCCTGTGGGTGATCCTCTACAATGCCAATCACTTCCGCTTCCACCACGCTCGACTCTCTGGGGGGAACGGGAGATGCCTTTGATTCCATAACTGGAAGTGGTGGTGGTGGAAACGCCATGTCTCCACCCTTGGGATACGGATACTGCGCAGATCGTCTCCCAGGGCGGCAGCAACAAAAGACACAACTGCCAATACAAGCCCCCAAAACGACAATGACTGCCAGGATGACTCCCACCCAACCTCCCTTGGTCAACCCACTGGCCAAGATGATAGTGGTATCCGACAGACAGTCCAATTCAGGGACGGAAACTGTTTCCGTCGTTGCACGGCACTTGGTATCGACTCCCGACCTGTCGACAGTATGACAAGCATCGCCATTCGTGGCATTATTATCGATATTGTTCACTAGTAGTACACCATCGACACCCGATAACCGAGCGCTTTCATAGTCGCCTTGTACCAAGCAATTCTGATCCACACCTGACATGTCGACTTCTGCCACGGACTCGCACTTGATGCGGACATCTTGGTTGACACCCGACAGGTCAATCGAGGATCCACTGGCCGCTTCCAGAATGGCAGTGTTATCAACGCCCGAGGCACTGTATTCCACCTTGGAAAAGGGTGCCTTGACATACAAAAGAGTATCCACGCCGGAATTGGCAATGCGAATCGTGGGTGGTTCCACCGTATCCCCAGCAAATAAAGCCGCGTCATCCACTACGACTTCAACCGATTGGTCCGTTCCATCGATTTGAATATTTTGCAATTGGCTCACGGGAATGAAGACATGGACACCCGCTTGGATACGATTGCCCTTGGCATATCCCAACTCTTGCAAAATGTCAGGTTCTTGTTCCAGCTCGAGTCTACCATTGTTGGAGATTTTGGCTTGTAACAATCCTTCGGGGACCACACTGAATCGAGGAGCTTGTCCATTGGGAATGGCATAGATATGCCAATGCACGGTTTTGGGCATTAACAAGTCAAAGGCATCGTTCCAATCACAATCATTATAGTTGATGCGAATGGTATCCAGGGCGTTGGAGTCGTCGTTGTCGTATGGAATATCTTGAGCGAGTTCATAGGCTCCACATTGGTCGACACTCTCTTGCGCGTAGCAGATACTGCTGGCTGCTACTAGAAGAAGGAATGTCGTAGATAGAGCGTTCAATCGAATCATCCTCGGGTTCTTAAATAATTGAATAAATGTTGTTTCTTTTTGTTCTGTGATACTGTAGTTTTGTCGGTCCGTACAGTTTTTATGTGCAAAAAGTGAGGCGACGATGAAAGATAGTGAAGTAGAATTGCGTCGTGGGACGCAAGTTCGCTTTTTTGAATCGTGAGAACAAAGGGGAACAACCGTGACCGAATCCATTGATTCCCCCAGGAATGAAAAAGATCCGGCGCCGTCTTAGCTAACCCGTCTGAAGAGAGGATCTAGCTGGCTACTAGCTAGTAGTACATTGTAGCTAGCTAAATGTACTCTACTACTAGCTAGAGAAGACTGCCCGGCAGATGAATAACTCAATTGCATACCACTGTTCGAGCTCACGGTGCACTTAAACATTACACCGAATTTCCTGGCCAGATACTAGTAAGAGTAGGAGGAAGCAGCTTTGGGGGTAGATTAGATATGTCCAGGCCAATGGTAGCATTCATTTTGACATGAACTCCATCGCTTGTGTGGCTTCTTTGTAAGCTTGAAACCTCTCTTTGCAGAAAATTTGGCGCAATGCTCCTTCATCATGACTAGCTAAGGTATCAACTGTTGAATCAGACAAAAGGTTGCATCCGGTGTCTCGATCACAGAACTTGACCATCAAGCTCCCGACCTTGCCATCAGCATAGCGGACTAGACATAACAAACAATCACTTGTCATTTTGTCGCATTGACGTTTGAGTCCGGCAAGGAAGATTTGGATGCTTCGTTCGTAATATTCTGAACCCTTGAGGAACCAGTCTGGTTCATCGGGCCGATCGCCCTAGAACGTAAGCAAAAAGACATTGAGGCATTACAATACAGCAGCTTTACGTACATACAATGGCATGTGCTCTACCTCGGTATAGCCTTTATTGGGGGCGATCTTGAACTCTCCCCGTAGCGCCGTTGGTACTTCGTCGAAACCGTCGATTTTCATAAAGTCTAGTTCAAGCAAGAGCTCGGACTTTTTCAGACCGGTTTCTCGCATCTTCTCAACAATCTTACTCAAGACGGGAAAATAAAATAACACCACAAACTTAAGACTCTCCCACCTCGATACTAATTCTGATTCTGGCCCCTGTCTGTGACAGACTTTCTTGTGCTTTTGCCAGTCCGCGTGCTGACATGAAGCGCAGCAATAACTTACCTCCTTGCACCGACTGCAAACAAGTATCTCTTGGCCGTCGCGTAATTGAGATTGATCTTTACAACAGTTCTCGCAAACGTCCCAGTCCGTATTATACAGAAATGATGCCGTCTGCAAGATGTCGAGACGAGACATCACCGATGGATTCCGTGTGCCCTTGTAGCCATCATGTCCAGAAAGGACAGCTATTAGGACATCCCCCGATGGAGATCCTGAAGCTAGCCTCTTTTTGACGCCTGCACTTGTAAAACCAGTCAATGATGAGCAGGCATTGAGAAAGGCCGTCCGGCCCGTTCGGGGGGACGGTGATGGCTCGAATGACCTGAGACAGCATTCCAGAAGATTCAATCACCTTGACTATCGCTGGAACTTCGGTTCCCTGCCTTCCTACTACAAACATTATGTTGTATACAATGTCCACGACAGATTCTGCAACAGGAGCCCCAAACATATCGGGGGCGTTCCGAGCAGCGCACAAATCCGCCAAGACTTTCAACCCACTTTTGCTGTTGTCTCTAACAAATAGCTTGATAAAAGCTGCGTGCCTGCAAAAAGAAATAATTGCTTGCAAGAACGCATCGTCGACATTGCTCAAGACACCAGTTTTGGTCCAAATGGGTTTCGTAGTCAGTTCGGAAAGATGTCTTTGAAGTGCCCTATAAATCTTGTCAACTTTGCCTTTGTGGCTACTTCTTCGAAAACGTCAGGGGAGGCATTCATTGCGACCAAGCTCAAAAGCTGGTAATGACCTATCAATATCTGCGTCCATGGTTCTTTCGGTGAATTAGCACGAGCTTCGTTGATCTGATTCAGCATACTCGTGCTCAGTATCATATTCCCGGCCGTCCTCAAAAGACCGGTTGCGCCCGATTCCGTCGATACATTGAAGCCGTTGCAGCTTACTTGCAAATCTTGGCCTTCCTCTACTCGGATTCTTCTCATTCTTTTGTTGTATCCGTAGCTTGTCGTCAATTAGCTCCAAAGCAATCGTTTTTGGTGTGGCTAGCTAGGAACTTTTAAAGGCAGCAATCTGATTAGAGGTTGCCACAACCTTCTGTGGAATAAAGGTACCAATCATGTTGGTGTAAACGAGCCGAGTCGCCATGGAAATTTCTTCGAGATACGAAACGGAGCACTCTTGTTTGAAACTTGAATGTTCAAAGCCAGAACCCATTTTAAAGTGCCTTTGATGGAGTAGTGTTAAGCATGAATTTATTGTGCGAACTGTGTGCCCGGAACAGCTAAGTCGTACGTCGTGCTATTAGTCTGGTGCTGGAACACATGTTACGGTGGGGCCGTTCTTTGTGTCATTGATTCAGTGATCGTGGACAGGTTTGGGGGCAAAAAGCCGCATGTGCGACCTATTTAAATCATTTTTTCTGTCCGGGTGGGTCTGTTCAATCAATCGAACGAATCCTTGGAACAAATTTTTGACCGTCCTTCAAATACTACTGTAGCTAGCTAGTACACATGCCACATTCCACTTGCTAGCTAGCTAGCTGTAGTAGACAATTAGCCGAGGTTGATCTAAGTTAGAAAGTACCGCAGCGGCTAGCTAGCTAGCTAGTGGAATCTACGATGATGAGAAGTATTATTATGTGCAAAAAAGATCGTCTGGTGGGGTCAAGCGTTGTCTTCCATTTCGTTGCTAGCTAGCTAGAGGTGATCTTTGCTACCAGGAAAACTTTCCATGGAAAAGGCTTCCATGGATTTGCTACTAGCTAGCTAGTAGTAGCAGTAGTAACTTTATTATTTCGTAAACCTAAGCTTACAAACATGAGTTGATCTGATACAGATGCTGTTCGATGACAAGACAGCAATGACAGCACATGCTCTCTAGCTAGGACCACTTTATTGGCTACTAGCATCTCAAATGCCAAATGCAAATATATAGCCAGCTACTACAAACACATTATTACATCGATATAGAATGGAACTAGTATGGCTTAGAAATGAATCTAATAATGGTAGTTGTAGGAATAGAAATGGATGCAAGTGTGTAGTACGTAGATTACGTAACGTGTCTCTCAAAAAAAGAGACCTGAAGATGCACCACGTAGTAGAATGGGAAACAAGAAAAACAATCCAATACTGGTATACCAAACCAGGCCAACTGGTTTGTCTTCGAAAGGAATGCAGGGGCCCAACAATGAATTGCATGTAGGAGGAGTATCATGGATGGATGGATAGATAGATAGATTGCCACTTCCTTTTTGTCTTGCGCGCGTGTACCGGTAGCCAGCAAGTCAAGTCAAGTCAAGTCAAGTCAAGCCAAGTCCAGCATCAAATGTAGTAGTAGGTAGAAAAAGCCGTAGCCTGCAAGCATCCTTGTGCCGTGCGTGTGGTGGGATTGTTCCAATGGATCATCATCAAATGGCAACCGACGTGGTGGCGGGTTCGGAGGATGCCTCTGCTGCTGGGGGAGCCGATGCCGTTGCGGACGCAGCATTGCGATTGATATCCCAGTAATGGGCGCCGTAGACACTGTTGCCACGTTGATGCTGATGATGGAATGGATGTGGTGGTGGTTGGGGATGATAGTACTGTTGATGGACGTCCCAGCCATCCTCGGCAAAGGGCTCTTGCATCATTTTCCAAATATCTCCTCCAATGCTGGAATGATGATGATGAGCTGGGTGACCACCTACGCCCTGTGCTGGTGGTGGTGGCATCCAATCATTCTGGTTGGCCGGTGGTGCACTTGCCGTATGGTCTGGAAACCAATAGGGGTCCGTGCCAGAGGGCAGATCCAAACCAGGGAGGCCCAAGAACTGCAAGGTATCCCGATCTTGTTGATCATCATTGGTCATGACATCTTCGCCCGCTTGCTCTTGTTCTTCCTCTTCGCCGCTCTCCTCTTCTTGCGTACTACTGCAAAAGGTAGGAGTGAAGGAAATATTGGCCAAGGCAACTGGATCCAAGGTGGTGGAAGATGGAACAGCTTCTTCATTGGTACTCCCATTGGTACTCCCATTGCTGCTGCTGCTGGCACTGGAAACCGGGCGGGGATTCTTGTCTGCCATTTTCTTGGCAAGTTTGGTAGTGGTACTACTAGACGGGGGACCTTCCTCCTTTTTCGTAGCACTGGGTCGTCGCTTTTTGCGGTTGGCAAATCTAAAGAGATAATGGAAGAATGCAAAAGAAAGATCAGTTTTGGGATTCCTTATTTGACAGTGCAGCACTCTTGACTCCACCGCCACTCCTTGCGTTTGCTTACCTGAGCGCATGTCCCACTTTGTCGCGAGCTTGCATGGTGGACAATTCTTCCCACTGACGGGCCTCGGAATTGTATTTTAGGAACCGAGAGGCCTTCGCGTCGTAGACGCTCTCGTAAATTTCCTTGGTAATCATCATTTTTTCATACTTCGTGGTCGACAAGGAGTAGCGATGACGGTAGTGTTCAATGATTTCTCGAAAGCGTTTCGAGCCGGGATGACTGACGCATAATTTGTCTTTTCTGTCATCATAAGAGAAGACGATAGAGTGTGTTAGAGAGGGGAAGTGTGCGAGGAAACATGCCGTGCATGGTGGAGTCTTCCCTTGCAAAGGAAAAGAATCGTCGCCTCCACACGAGCCGAGCAAAGACAAGCAAAGCAAAGCAATGAACAGCAACCAAGCAACACAAGTGGCAGTACATGTAGACTTACCCACACAAGATATCCCACTGATAGAGTTCAACGATGGGTGAAGGAGATGCGGAAGCTGCCTTCAAGCTACTACTACCAGTAACAGTAGTAGCGTCCGTTCTAGTAGCAATGTCAATCTTGGTATCGGCCGTCATGGTTTGATGGATGATAGCTTTGGCGGATGAAGGGATTATTTGCTTGTCTGTGGCTTACTGTGATCAGAGGGCTAAAATCGAGGTACTGTGCTGTAGGCTTTGATTTGATTTGATAGCTGCTATGATTTGTGTGTAAAACCAAAGTAGGTCCTTGGTTGTGAAAAACGAAGCAAGGGACTTGCACGGCAAAAAAGCAAGCAAGCAAAAAAAAAAGGTTGATTCCTTGAATTACTACTAGCTAGTAGCTAGCTACTAGTTTCTGCTAGTTACTCCTGGTTACTCTAGCTGGAGCTACTCCGATTCACTACCCGACATACTTCGTGGGCCAGTACAGCTGTTTTGCATCATCACTGGTACTTGCTTGTACTACTGCTTACATCAAACGTAGCAGTACACTATGAACTATAAGTGTACGTAAAAGGCTTCTCTCTGTGGCTACTATCCTTGTCTTAGCGATCGTTCACGATCCCACGATGCGGCATACGAGGACCATCAACCTCGTTTAGCACGTACAATCACTACTGAACAGAACTTTCAACGCCGGCCAAGAGGAAAAGAAGTGTGATTTGATTTGCCGGAGCCACAGACAGAAGCCTTGGCTCTTGACTTGAGTGATAACCTGTCGACGATAGCGAATGGAGCCGAAAAGAATCTTTCCGAAACATGAAACTACATTTAATATAGAATGCCCCTTATGAAACAAAACTTAACGCGTATTTTAAAATAGGCTTCCGCGTAGAAGGAAGATAGATATTTGCGTAATTACTGGAAACTTAACATAATTCCACTGGTTCGGCTGATACGTCAGTGAAGCAATCGCATCGGTACTCCGCACTGTTTTATTTTATACTAAACCACGCAAGCAGGCATTTTTTACGAAACCAGGGACAGTTTTGGTCGCTTCAGTATGTCGCTGTTGGTTCCCGCGAACTCCAGTAGCATGTGAGTTCTCAAAAGTGATTCTCGTTGAGGCAACTACTGTAACAACAAGTTCAACTACTGTAGCAAAAGTTCAACGTGTCGTACAAGCAGCGCTTGAAGTATGCGGAACCAAAAATATCGAAGTGCGGGACCTCTTCAATCGTTTCACTGGAAAACGCACACTGGAAAACGCACACGATCACAACGACCTCTCCAAGCCTTCTTTCCGAACATGTGGGAATAGGGAATTTCCGCATTCCACGAAGATCTTGGTATTCTTCATCAAGTGAAGCCTGCTCTCTACGCTACGACGTACTGTCTAACTAGTAAAAGTGCTTGCGGGCGTACTAGTACTGTACGAGATCTTTCGTCCCAATCTGACAGCTGCCTTCCCAATAAAAGTAGGCCAAGTTCCCTCCCCCACATGGAAGCAGAAAAGATCCTACTGGAGAAGCAGAACCCCATTTCACACTGCAGAACCCCATCCCACACTGAAATCAGACACTTGGCCATCCACAAAAATTGAAAAATGGACCCAGATTTTGAGGCGTCACTGCACAGTCAACTCACTGATGTTCTCCATCCTTGTGCTGGCAGCAGCTGCTGCCAGTTGTCAACAGAAGACAGGTTTGTCATCTGGTTTGGAGTTAACAGGATTCGTTTTGCAATTGGTGTTCCTTGAGTGTCAACAAAAACCGAGGAACGAATGTGTCTTGAATTGTCGGTTTTCTTTTGAAGTCAACCAGGATGATTGTTCATCAATTCCAAAACAAACATGCACAACATGAATGAGTCACAACATCAATTCCCTCAAACATGAATTGTGGCTTTGTTCAGCCATTGGTCACAAAACAACACTTGGTTTCAAACACCAAGTTGACCAAACCAATGTTCGTTAAGTGGACAAATGAAAGCAAAAGTTTGTGTGGCAATGGTTGACATTGTTGACGACAGCGCTTTTTGAAACTGAAAGTGTCGTCAAGTGGGTCAGATTGTTCCATCTGCCTTTGCAAGACAACAATTTCAAACAGAATTTTGTGCTTGAATCTTGCAACACAGAAGGTTTGCCCTGCTGACAATTGCACAGAATGTGAAACTTTTTCTGACCATGAATCCATTTTTTGGCGAACATGAACATCCAGCAACCATGCATGTCAGCAATGCAATGTCTGTTGAGATCATTGGACAACAAAAACAAGTCTTCATTTGACAAATCTGACAAGAACATTCTCCGAAGCATCAGATGACAGTTGAAAGTGGATGCATGTGAGTTTCCAAAAATTGCATCAAACAACAATCTCTTTGTGTTGCACTCCATGACGACATGTCTGCGCACCCATGACAAAACATTTTTGGCATGAAATTGTCATTCTGGCCCTTTGTGACTTCGACAGAATTGTGTCACAATGAGATCCACACCCTTGTGAGCTTTGAAGGACACAGACCTGCTTGAATCTCATTGCAATCAAAAAGGCAAATGTTTGCAGTGTCTGTCAACGCAAGCAACCACCACTTCTTTTCTTCAATGTGTCCCTCTGAGTTGTTGCTGAAAATTCTGATTTCTGAGAAGGATTGTGTGTTGTTGATTGCAGACTGACCAAATGTCCTCCATTGTCTGCATCTGTCAGCTGTCTGCAACAAGAAGGCGTGTTCACACTTTTTCTGCATCTCAGAAGTTCTGGTCAATGACCAAACTGCTCGGACAAAGTTTTTCAAAAAGGTTGCAGCCTTCAAGTTGAGTGTCAAATTGTTTTTGTTAGCTGTGCGTCAGTGTTCACAAGGTGCAAAAGAGCTGAGATTCTCCACTTTGTCATTGCAGAACATGTTTCTTAGCAAATGGGGCAAGAGAAAAGAGTCATTTGTGAAGGTTGGAAACAAAATGATGTTGTGATCACCAATGCCAACAATGTGCTGTGCAGCCGATTCTTGTGAGAAATTGTTGCCATGTTGCCTTTGATCCTCATTCTGACCCCAATGCCACATGTTCTCCTCCTTCAAGGCAAAGGAGACAACAAGACTTAACAACAAACTTTTCTTGCAATTTGTTTCTCTCGCTGCAATCTGTTTCACAGCAGATTAACCACATGGAGTCCAGAGAGAAGAAAGAACCAGCTTCTTTGTGGACATGAAGAAGCTCTCATTTGTTGCAAAAAAATCGTGTGACAAGAATGCAACAGAACATGCATCAACACAATTAGCAAGACAATGGAACAAAGCACCTTCAGGGTGGTTTGCACACAAGACAGTCCAAATGAAGAACAAATCACATAGCTGGGACAAGACTTCCATGCAAGGGATGCGATCAAAACAACACATGATGAAAGTTGGCATGCATTGTCAATGGTGTCAGTCACTTGATGGGTGAAGTGGGAAGCAAACAATGGTTTGTGATTGTTTGTGTTGCTCACTGCCTAGCAGCTTTTTGTCACTCAATGATGTTTTCGACAAACATTGTTGACTTGACATGCAAAAGCAACATCTTAGCCAACTGTCCATTTTTCCTTTGGTGCTCATTTCCTTTTGTAAGAGGAAAAGTTTGCTCATTCTTTCAGTTTCCTCTTGTCACTGTGGACCCTGTCCATGTGGTGCAGAACAGTGCAATTCTGGCGTCCATCATGACATCATCCTTTGGTTTGTTTTTGGCATGGATCTTGTTGCTTTCGAATGATGATGATGGAGGTGGGATGACGTTGGATTTCTTCTTGCCACAGTCCTTCACAGTGAAACAATTGCAAACAGAATTGCAGCACAACTGGTGTCCAGACAGCACAAAGAAGAGTGTGTCGTTTTTGTCCTTCCCATCAGAATTGCAACACAAAGTGATGAATCTCAATCAAAACTTTTCAAACAAGGAACTGAGTTCACCCCACACAAACAAGCTTAACTGTCCATTGGCAGGGCACTAAGTTTTTTGGCAGAGGGAAAAAGAAGTGACCCTGACAACAATCCCTCTGATCAAAGCATGGGGCAGAAATGGGGTCATGAATGTGGAATGGCTAAACACAATCACACTGAATGCTGAATTGGCACATGAGGTAACCCAACAAAATTGCACTGGAATGCCCCCCTTGCACATGGGTCTTCCTCTTTTCACATTGTGTGCCAAACACGAAGACCAAACCAAGTTGATGTCTTGCTGACTCAAGACTGATGAAAGGAGACCCCCACACACTGTTGCAGACAACACCATGGCAGAGAGTGGTGGCCAGACTCATGGCGGCCAAAGCTTGCATCCCAGCGGTCCGTCCCACAAAGGCATTGTCAACATTGCTTGTGAGGGGATGGGTCAAGCAAATGCCCAAGGCTGGAGAAGCAAATTGAAGCATGGCTCTTTTTGCTGATGGCAGCAGTGCCAGCATTGGCAGTGAAAGTCTTCTCCTCCTTTTTGGAGGAATCTTGTTTGTCCGTTGTTTTCTTTCTTGGCCAATGACAAATTTTGTTGATTGCCTCGATTGGCTTCTCCTCTTGGAATGGTGTTGGGGTGGACAATTTTGGCAGTGGAGGAGGAGGATGGAGCAAATGCCAAGCAAAATCCAAATCCATTTGGACTGGTCCAGCAGCAGCATGGCGCAAACAGGAGAAGAACGAGCATGTGTTTTTTGAGGAACTGGAGGCATCATTGTTTTCGTCTTTCTTCCGAACAATGACATTGACAATGAACTTGCTTTCCTGCATGCATGTCCCAAGAAAAACAATGTCAAAGGGCTTTTGTTGTCACGATTCTTGGCAAGGCACAGTTGAAAAACAATGCCAACACCAACCTGGGGTGACATTTTGGTAAACAGTTGTGACTTCAGAATCAAAATGAAACAGAATGGCAAGTTTTGTTTTCTGTTGCCATGTGACGGTGGCCCATTTGCCACTGATGTTTTTTGTGAGTCCTCAACAAACTTCGCTTTGTTCACCCAAGCAGGCAGACTTTTTTGGCACACCTTTCCACCAGGACTCTAGCCAGATCACAGGCTCTGTTCTTGGCACTCTTGTCTTTGACATTGTGGTGGATTTGGTGGTCAGATGTTGGATGACTGTTGTGGTGGATGATGGAGGTGCTTCCGCAATGACTGGACTCACTGTGAAGGAGCTTTTGCTCCTGTTTTGTGCTGACGATGGCATGCTTGCTTCAAGACACCCTGCTTGGCTCCAAGAAGCTTTGACTGCACTTGTTGCTCTCTTTCGACACGCAGGCATTGAGATCAATGTCAAGAAGACCAAGGTGATGACATGCCATCCAGGTTTCATCCTGTCTCTTATACACATCTGACGCTGCCGACGAATAGAGAGGTGTAGATCTCGGTGGTCGCCGTATCATT
>ENA-ORBV01011881-ORBV01011881.1-microbial-mat-metagenome-genome-assembly--contig:-NODE-11881-length-13552-cov-6.252987_pt1 | contig 13552 bp, 10 predicted proteins | sample MGYA00237777_ERZ505514 | MGnify/ENA primary metagenome ERZ505514 (study PRJEB26160, sample SAMN06269048) | microbial mat metagenome | isolation source: Oligotrophic lake microbial mat | place...
TCTCACCCGGCGTGATCGCGGGCGGCACCGCGTCGCCTGGCGAGATTCGCAGCCCCTCGGCGGCCTTGGACGACGTGAATCGGATTCTGGAACGATATCATGTGAAACGCATCGAGCCCACCTTTCACCTCGACCACGAGTCCGCCACCACGGCTCAGTCGGTGGCGCGTGACCAAGGCATCGACGTGCCTCATCTGGCGCATTTCGCGACGCTTCGATTTCCCGCCGGTGCCGACGTACAGGGCATCGCACGGGAACTGAGCGATCTCGCGGATGTCGAAAAGGCGGTGCCGGTTCCGATCGCACTGCCTCCGAGTATCGCGTTGGCTCCCCCGCCCCGGATCGCCGCTGCATTCGACCTCGCGAGTGTGGAAGTGCCGGAGGCCGCAACCGCCGAGGAGGCCCTACCGGCCGGGAATCCCCTCACCGAACCACTCACGGGGAGCAGTACGACAGTGGTCGTCAATCCTGCCACCGGATTGGAGAACCAGTGGTATGTCTTCCGCTGCCGAGTGAACGGCGCGTGGGCTAGGGCGTCGGGCCGGAATGTCGTCGTCGCAGATGTGGACTGGGGATTCAAGGTGGCGCACATCGACAAGACCTACAACGCCTATGACGGCAGCACGAACGTGAACCAGGGCGGCTCGATGTCCCACGGCACGGGTGTCATGGGCCTCGTCGGCGCGGCCGCGAACGCGAGGGGCATGGGGGGCGTGGCGTACGAGGCAAGCCTCTGGCCGATCCAGGCCGATTCGGGCGCCGGTGCCCCGTTAGGCGGAAACGCCTGGGCGCGGGGCATCGACTGGGTGCGCACTACCAATAGTGGAGGCAAGCGCAAGGTTGTCATCCTCGAGGTCCAGACCGGGGCGTTCGGCAACTACGAGCAGGTTCCGTCGGTGAATGCCGCCATCAAGACCGCCATCGCCGGTGGCGTCGTCGTCTGTGTCGCCGCCGGCAATGGCAATCGCGACGCGGGCATCGACGACTCCGGCAACGCCATTCCCGAGACCGGATCCATTCTGGTCGGTGCTACGGAATACGATGCGACCCAGAACCCCAGGGCGTGGTTCAGCAACTATGGACCACGCATCACCTTGTCGGCTCCGGGCGACAGCAATCACGATGTCACCTGCAAGAGCATCTCGAACACGTCGTATCGCAACAATTTCGGCGGCACCTCCGGCGCCGCTCCCAAGGTGGCTGGTGTAGCTGCGCTCTTGTTGGCGGCCAACCCCTCGCTATTTAATAACACATGAAGAGATTCGGACGATTCTTCGCAACACCGGCGGTCCGGTGGTCACGGATGTCGGCAAACCCGTCGGCACGTTTTTGAACGCCGAGGCGGCCGTACAGCAGGCCGTCGTTGGTGCAGTGGGTCGGCTGGAAGTGTTCGCTCGAGGCTCCGACCGTGCCGTGTGGCACACGTGGCAGACCGCGCCTAACAATGGATGGAGCGGCTGGGCGTCGATGGGGGGGTGGGTCGACATCATCGAATCCGAGCGCAACGCCGACGGCCGCCTCGAACTGTTCGCGCGTGGGGCCGACCGTGCCGTGTGGCACAAATGGCAGACCGCACCGAACAGTGGCTGGAGCGGTTGGGCCTCCATGGGGGGATGGGTGGATCGCATCAGCGTGGCCAAGAATCTCGATGGTCGGCTGGAGCTGTTTGCTCGCGGCGGTGACGGGGCCGTCTGGCACAGGTGGCAGACCGCGCCGAATAGTGGCTGGAGTGGCTGGTCCTCATTGGGCGGATGGATAGACCGCCTTGCCGTCGGGCAAAACGCCGACGGCCGACTCGAGATCTTCGCCCGCGGCTCCGATGGCGCCCTGTGGCACAAGTGGCAGACCGCGCCAAACAGTGGCTGGAGTGGCTGGGCCTCGATGGGGGGCTGGATCGACCTGCTGGAGGTCGGCCGAAACGCCGACGGTCGGCTGGAGATCTTCGCGCGAGGCGCAGACGCTGCGTTGTGGCATAAGTGGCAGAGCGCGCCGAACAACGGCTGGAGCCAATGGTCGTCAATGGGCGGCTGGATCGACCGTATCGCCGTCAAGCCAAATCCCGATGGTCGGCTCGAGGTGTTCGCTCGTGGCTCCGACCGGGCCGTATGGCACAGGTGGCAAACTGCGCCCAACAACGGCTGGAGCGGGTGGGCATCTATGGGAGGGTGGGTAGATATCCTGACCGTCAACCAGGACGCCGATGGAAGGCTGGAGCTCTTCGTTCGTGGCGCCGACGGGGCCGTGTGGCACAAGTGGCAAACGGCGCCGAACAACGGCTGGAGCGGCTGGGCGTCGATGGGAGGGTGGGTGGACATTGTAACGGTGGATCAGAACGCTGCGTAGAGTTGGTGTGTGGCAACCCTGATATAGTTTTGCATGGTTAGTGCTTAGGGCACATGTTGGCGACGATGGCTCAAGGGGAGCGAAGCGGTGCGGTATCAACTGTGTGAGGACCCAAGTACCAGCAGGATGGTAAGACGCGCATCGCCTGTACTTCTACGTTCGTAACTCGTGCAACGGAGGTTCTCGAGCCGGATATCGGGAACCTTTCGAGCGCCTAGGCTCGGCGTCGTCGACGATTGCGTCAGCGGAAAGGCTTGCCATCCGCAGAACGCCGAGCGTCGCAGAGGATAGCGTGTTGCGCAGTTGGTGAGCAATGCTCGAGGTGCCTCCGTGCCTAACGGGGATTCCTTTTGGGAACCCCCGCAGTCGACGGTACCTACTCAGCGCACTTCGCGCGCTCTCGGCGCGTTGCTTCGACGCAATCGCCGACGCCCGACCTAGTGATAGAAGGTGAACTGCACGCCGTAGTCGTTGCTCAGCTTGTCAGATATCCTTCGCGCCGGAACGTTGACCGTTGGTACTGGCGGAGCAATGGGGAGATTCGCGCCGTAGCTCGCGGTAATCCCTGTGACACGGAATGGACCGGAGGGATCTTCGGTGACGGTCGCCGTGTAGTGCCCGCCGACGGTGGTCGAGACCGACGCCAACATCACGCATATTCCCGCCGTGAGCCCGCGGGTGATCCCGTTCTGCACCACTAGGGAGGTGGCGTCGTCGACGATGCTCCACTTGTATGCGAAACCAAGTTGGGGATAGGGAACATCGGGACAGACCCAGAGCTCGCCGGGAAAGTTGTTGAAGTCAGAGAGATCCGGGCCGCCTGTATATGCAGCCAGCGGAACGGACGTGAACGCGCGCGCCGTCGGCGCGCTCGAATCGGAACAAGCGGAAAGCAAAACGATTGTCGTAAGTGCGAACGGCACCCGACACCACTGTTGGTACCTCATAGTCAACCCCTCCCGAAAAAGAAAGTGTGTTCCTTATCGTCGGTCACCCGGCGGATCAATCATTTCTGCGGCTGCACTCTTTCGATCGCTGCTGGATGTGCCCATAGTCGGCTGGCTCACCTCCTGTCGTCGGAATGGATGAGAGCGCTGGCGCGGCGAGGCGAAGGCCAAGCGACGCGTTACACAAACTGTGACGTGCTCGGGCGCGAAAAGCAGAACAGAATGAGACGTCCGCCGAGTACGCACGGAATTGTGTGATCTGTATCACGCAAGTGCGATGCCGAGCGGGCTGCGCTGCACCGCCCGTCGCACATCGCATAATGTCTCCTTGCGCGTCATCGTTAGGGGGGCGTGCAAACGATGTATGGACGCCACAATCACTCGACACATGTTGCGGGTCCGCGACGTTACCTGTCCTGTTGAGTCTGTTAGAACGCTTCTCTGCGCCTGCTACGGAGAGCATGGCGGTGGTACTGCTATCCTCCGGTAGTCGCCGGCGAATGCCGACCGCCCGCTGCGCGCCCGCGATCTCGATGCGAGGAGGAACACCGAGTTTGAGCGACGAACCCCGGCAGTTGAGGAAGGCCGTGGAGCGGCTGGGGTGGATTCGCTCGCCTCGCGCGCGGTGCGTCGTCACCGGAGTGGGACTCGTTTCCTACTTCCCGACCTCTCAGCGCCGCGCTATTACTCCCTCCTCCCCCGTACCCAGCTGGGACCCGCTATGAAAGTCCCCACGCTCCTCTTCCTCCTCCTCGCCGCCTGCACCCCCGACCGCGGCGCGGTAGTCCCCGAAGCGACCATCGGCGCACCAGCGGGGCCGGCCACCGCAGGTCAGTGGACCATGCCCGCCGGCGACTATGCCAACTCCCGATACTCCGGCCTCAACGATATCACGGCGCGCAACGCGGCCGATCTGCACGCCGCTTGGACCTTCTCCACCGGTGTCCTCCGCGGCCACGAAGGACAGCCTCTGGTCATCGACAACACGATGTACCTGATCACGCCCTATCCGAATGTGGCGTACGCGCTCGACCTCACGAAGCCGGGCTTCCCGCTCAAGTGGAAGTTCCGCCCCGACAACGATTTGCGCGCCACAGGAAAGGCGTGCTGCGACCTGGTGAACCGGGGCGCTTCGTTTGCCGACGGGAAGCTGGTCTACAACCTGCTCGACGGACACACGGTGGCAGTGGACGCGAACACCGGTGCGCAGGTGTGGCGCACGAAGGTGGTCGACGTTGCAACTGGCGAGACGATCACGATGGCCCCGATCATCGTCAAGGACATGGTGATCGTGGGGTCGAGCGGTGGGGAGATGGGAGTGCGGGGCTTCCTGGCCGCCCTGGACCTCACGACCGGCAGAGAACGCTGGCGCGCCTACAACCTGGGACCCGATGCCGACGTCAAGATCACCCAGCGATTCAAGCCCTTCTACGCGCACGACCGCGGGACGGACCTGGGTGCGACGTCGTGGCCTGCCAACGCCTGGAAGATCGGCGGCGGAGCGGCGTGGGGGTGGGTATCGTACGACCCCGAGCTCAACCTCCTCTACTACGGCACCAGCAATCCCGGACCGTGGAACCAGGACCAGCGCCCGGGCGACAACAAGTGGACCTGCTCCATTCTCGCCCGCGACGCGGACACGGGGGAGCTGCGATGGGTGTACCAGATCACCCCGCACGACCTGTGGGACTACGATGGAGTGAACGAAAACATCCTGGTCGACATGCCGGTGAAGGGGACGATGCGAAAGGTGCTGGTGCACTTCGATCGCAACGCCTTCGCCTACACGATCGATCGCGCGACAGGCGAAGTGCTGCTGGCGGAACCCTTCGCCCCCCTGAATTGGGCGAGCGGCATCGACCTCACGACGGGGAGACCGAATGTAAATCCCGACAAGGCGACCAAACAGGATGTGCTGGTCAAGGACATCTGTCCATCGCTGGAAGGCGGCAAGAACCAGCAGCCAGCGGCCTTTTCGCCCAAGACGGGGCTTTTCTACGTGCCGACGGTCAACCTCTGCATGGACTACAAGGGGCGTGCGGTCGCCTACTTTGCGGGATCACCCTACATCGGCGCAGATGCGCCCGAAAAGGCGGGTCCGGGCGACTACAAGGGAGAGTTCATCGCTTGGGACGCCAGCACGGGAAAGAAGATCTGGGGAATCAAGGAGCCCTTTCCCGTCTGGAGTGGCGCGCTGGTCACGGCGGGGAATGTGGTCTTCTACGGCACGCTGGACGGCTGGTTCAAGGCAGCGAATGCCACCACGGGCGACGTGCTCTGGAAGTTCAAGGTTGGCTCGGGCGTGGTAGGAAACCCTATCACCTACCGCGGGCCCGACGGGCGCCAGTATGTCGCGGTGTACTCGGGAGTCGGGGGCGATATGGGGGCGCTCATCGCGGGGGACGTTGCCTCCAATGTGCCGCACGATGTGCGCGAGCGTGGCTCGACGCTGCCCGATCTCGCCAAGTACACGAGTTGGGGTGGGATGCTCTTTGTGTTCTCGCTGGGAGGGATGTCGTGATCGCGCACCGACACGGGCTCGTTCCCGCGCTACCGGAGAAAATGTGATGCATCGAATGACGCGCATCGACGTCACCCGTCGGCTGATGGTTTTCTGCGCAGCCGGTAGGAATCCATTGAATCTGCGATCGCTGAGGGATCCGCTCATCGCCGCAGTGATCGTCATGCTCGCTGTCGTTTGGGGCGCGGCGACTGCGTCGCCCGCCATCGCAGCACTCGCCCAAACGGGTCCACCAGCTCCGGCGGACCCCGCAGTATCCGAAGGCGCTCGGCTCTTCGTCGCCTATAACTGCGGCGACTGTCATGGCGCTGGAGGCTCGGGGGCGATGGGGCCCAGTCTGCAAGACAACCGGTGGCGCTTTGGCGGGTCGGCGGAGGCGATCACACGGTCGATCGCCGAGGGACGCCCCGAGGGCATGCCGGCGTGGGGGCGACTTATTCCTCCCGAACAGATGCGGAAGCTGGTCGCGTACACGCTCACGCTGGGGGAGGGGAAAGATCTGTCGACGGAGAACTTCACCGGCGAGACGGTGGAGCGGAGCGGGCGGTAGGGGGCATTTCGAATGACCCATCTCTCCGACGAGTCAACCCACGTCCGCATCGCCATCATCGGCTCCGGTTTCGCCGGCATTGGCACCGCCATCCGCCTGCTGCAACGCAGCATTCACGACTTTGTGATCCTGGAGCGCGCCGCAGCGCTGGGCGGCACCTGGCGCGACAACAGCTACCCCGGCTGCGCCTGCGACGTGCCATCGCACCTGTATTCGCTCTCCTTCGCCCTAAACCCGGAGTGGAGCCGCACATTTTCGCCGCAGGGAGAAATATGGGAGTACCTGCGGCGCATTGCGAAGGAGCAGGGGGTGCTGCCCCACGTGCGATACCAGCACGAGGTACTGGGCGCGGAGTGGGACCGCGAGGCGCAACGCTGGCTTATCGAAACGACGCAGGGTGGATACTCGGCGTCGATGCTGGTCGTGGCGGCGGGACCTCTCAGCGACCCCGTAGTACCGGCGCTCCCGGGTCTGGCGTCGTTCGAGGGCACGACGTTCCACTCGGCGCGATGGGATCACAACTACGACCTAACGGGGAAGCGCGTCGCTGTGATCGGCACGGGAGCGTCGGCCATTCAATTCGTTCCGCGGATCCAGCCGACGGTCGCGGCGTTGCACCTGTTTCAGCGCACGGCGCCGTGGATACTGCCGCGTAAGGATCGCGCGATTGACGAATGGGAGCGGCGGCTCTATCGAAGCTCGACGACGCTGCAGCGACTCATGCGCGGATGGCAGTACGTCGGCCGCGAGATGCTTTTCTTCCCCTTTCGTCATCTTGGCGTGGCGCGCCTTGTCGAACACATGGCGCTCAGGCATCTCGACGCGACCATCACCGATCCCGCCCTTCGTTCGAAGCTCGTTCCGAACTATCGCATCGGGTGCAAGCGCATCCTCGTCTCCGACGACTACCTCCCGTCGCTCACCAGGCCGAATGTGGAAGTGGTCACGACTGGCATCACGGAGATTCGACCGCAGGCGATACGCTCTGGCGACGGTGTGGAGCGACCAACGGACGCGATTATCCTCGCTACGGGATTCCGTCCCACCGACCCACTGCTTGCGCCGCATGTTCGCGGGCGCGACGGGCGGTCGCTCGCCGAGTGCTGGGCGGGAAGCCCGACAGCGTATATGGGAATGACGATGAGCACGTTCCCGAATCTCTTCTTCCTGCTCGGCCCCAACACGGGGCTCGGCCACACCTCGGTGCTGATCATGATCGAGGCGCAGATCGAGCACTTGATGAGGGCGATTGATTTGATGGAGCGACGCGGTGCGTCAACGGTGGAGCCGCGCGTCGAGGCGCAGGCCGCGTATGTCGCCGACATCGACCGCCGGATGCAGGGGACCGTGTGGACGGCGGGGGGCTGTCGGAGCTGGTATCTCGACGCTACGGGTCGGAACTCGTCGCTCTGGCCCGATGGCACGTGGAGCTACCGCCGCCGCGCGGCTAGGCTGGACGAACGCGACTACATCACCGATGCAGCACCGATCGTGAGGTTAACCCCAGCGTCGGCACGCGACACTCGCGTTACCGTCCATCCCCCGTTCCGCACGTGATCCGTGTGCCGCCGCTAACCCTCGCCGAGCGTCTCGAAGGAACCCTCGCTCGCGCCATCATGCGCCTCCCGGTACCACTCATTCTCCGATTGTCAGGCGAGCCAGCGGTCACCCGCGACGGTCAGACGCTCGATCCGCACGTGCAGTTGCTGCGCGCCACGGTGAGGCGGCGTGGTGCACGCGGACTCCTCGAGCCCACGGTAGAGCGAGGGCGGGTACGCTACCAGCGTGAGGCGATGATGCTCGTTGGGACACCGACGGGCGTCGGTCGGGTGCGTGATCTCGATCTTCCGGGTGGAGCGGGCACGCTCCGCGCTCGACACTACACCCCCCATGCAGCTGGCGACGGAAGGGCGCCACTGCTCCTCTACCTCCATGGCGGGGGATTCGTCATCGGCGACCTCGATTCGCATGACGAGCCGTGTCGTCTCCTGTGTCGACACGGCGCGATGCACGTGCTGAGCATCGCCTACCGATTGGCGCCTGAGCATCCCTTTCCCGCAGCGCTCGATGACGCCCGGGCGGCACTCACCTGGACGTTGGACAACGCCGACGCGTTAGGTGCGGATGCGACCCGCGTCGGAATTGGTGGCGACAGCGCGGGGGGAAACCTAGCGACGGTCAGCGCACGCCTTGCGACGAGGGCGGGGCGGCCCTGCGCAGCGCAGCTGCTGATTTATCCGGCGACCGACATGATCACCGAGCGGCCGTCGCAGTTACTCTTCGGCGACGATTTCTTCATGACCACGGCCGATGCCGCCGCCTTTCTGCGTCACTATACCGGAAACCGTGCTGACATGCTGCAGGATCCGCGCGCGGATCCCATGCGCGCCGATGACCTCGGCGGGCTCCCGCCGGCGTTGGTCGTGACGGCGGGATTCGATATCCTGCGGGATGGAGGAGAAGCGTATGCTGCGGCGCTGCGAGCGTCGGGTACGCCTGCTGAATTGTTGCGCTTCCCGTCACTAGTGCACGGGTTTCTTCATATGACGGCGCTGTCGCCTGGCGCGCGCGGCGCGGTGGAGACCGTTGCACGCACGTGGCGGGCATTGCTCGACACGGTGGCTCGTTGAGTGCTGCCAACGGCACCTATCGCCCAGCCCCCATGCGCTCCAGCAGTTCGCCTAACTGGCGCAGTTCCTCTCCATACCTGGCCCAGTCTCCCGCCCGCTGCGCCTCGATGGCCGCCTGAAATCTGCGCCGTGCTTGGCCCACGAGCGCCGGGAATGCGGTATCGGACGCCGACGGCTTCGCGCCAGCTACCTCGGCAGCGCCGGCAGCAACCGCCGCGCCGGCAACCTGCGTTCGCACAGGCGTGTCTGCCGTTCCTCCGAAGAGCGCCTCGAGTGCAGCGTCGAGCGTCTCGCGCATCACGACCTGACCCTGGTACGCTACCACGACCCGCTTGAGTTCCGGAATCCGTCCACCCTCCGACTGGAGGTAGAGGGGCTGCACGTAGAGCAGCGCCTTGTCGATCGGTATCACCAGCAAATCACCCCGGATCACCTGCGACCCGCGCTGGTCCCACAACGAGACCTGGCGAGAGATTTCCGTATCCTGGTTGATCCGGTTCTCGATCTGGCGCGGCCCGAACACGAGACTATTCTTCGGCAACCTGTAGACGCGCAGCTTGCCGTAGTTGGCGCCGTCGCTCCGCGCCACCATCCACGCCGCAAGGTTGTCCTTTCCGCGCGGGGTGAATGGCGCCATGTAAATGAACTCGGCCTCCGACTCGTCAGGCAGCCGCATCACGATGTGGCGCATGAATGGCACAGACCCATCCTCGCGGGTGACCACCGGAATCTGCCACTGGTCCTCGCGGTGATAGAAGTCTTCTGGTTTGTCCATGTGATACGTTGTGTAGAGTCCGGCCTGCGTTCGGTACAGATCGTCCGGATACCGTATGTGCGCGCGCAAATCGGCCGGCATGCTGTCCATCGGCACGAGAATGCCCGGGTATATTTTGGCCCACGTTCGCACAATCGCGTCCTCGGGCGCGAATACGTAGGCGGTGAGTGATCCGTTGTACGCGTCGATCACCACCTTGACCGAATTCCGCATGTAGGTCGCGCCTTCGGGGGTGCGGAAGGAATACGGATACCGGTTCGTGGTGGTGTAGGCGTCCTGAATCCACTTGAGCGTCCCGTCGGTCGCCACGACGAGGTACGGATCGCGATCGAGCTGCAGGAAGGGGAGCGCCTTGGCGACACGCAGGGCGATGTTGCGATTGTAGAGCACCCGACTCTCACTCGTGATGTCGCCCGAGAGCAGCACGTTGAGGGAGCCGAAGTAGGTGGCGAGTAGCGTGCGCTTGAGGATGTTGCCCACCGGCACGCCGCCAGAGCCCTTGTATGCCGAATAGACGTTGGCGTCGCCGGCGGGGTAGTCGAACTCGCGCTGCCGCGTGCCGACGAACACGAACGGATTGGCGAGCTCCCCGAAGTAGATCTGCGGCCGCTTGACCGAGAGCGACACCGTCGACGTGGGCGGCAGGTCCTTGATGAAGAGGACCGGCAAGCCCTCGGCGGTCACTTGGTTGACGGGGCTCATTGTCAGCCCCATGCCGTGCGTGAAGGTGAGGTGTTCGTTGATGAAGGTCCTCGTAGGGAGCGAGGCGACGTTGAGTTCCCGCGGCGAGAGGAGCACCTGGCGGTACTTGCCGTCGATCCAGTAGCGATCGTCGTCGACCGCCATGAAGTCGTAGTACGTGCGGATCTCCTGCAACTGCCCAAACGTGCGCAGCAACGGCGCACGATCCCAGAGCCGCACGTTGTCGATGGTTGGACCATTGGCGCGGATGCTGGCCAGCGTCAGGTTGGCTTCGCCCTCGAGGTCGCGAGACTCCACACTATCGAGCCCCCACGCCTGACGAGTCGCGAGGATGTGGTGCGCCAGGTACGGCCTCTCCCGGGTCAATTCGGTCGGTGACACGACGAACTTCTGCATGATGGCGGGGAACGCTCCGCGCCCGAGGATGCCGAAGATCGCGTACCCACCCACGCCAAGGAACGCATACCAGCCGAGCCGACGACGCACGCCACCCACGACCACCAGCCCCGCGACGAGAATCGCCAGCACCGCGGAGATTCTGAGAGCCGGCAGCCGGGCGTGAAGGTCCGTGTAGCTCGCCCCGATGAGTGGGCCCGTTGTCGAGAAGAGGAGCCCCGGAACGTCGACGAACCAGAGACTCAACGCCGTGAGCACGAAGAACGCCGAGAGCAGAACGGATAGATGAAGTCCCGCGGTAGGTTCGATGCGCAGCCGTTGCGGCTGCATGGCGATATCGCCGCGCAGCACATAGAGCGGGACCACGAGCACGAGGCAGAGCGCCGCAAGCGTGGAGAGCACGGAGAGCAGCCACGCGACGGCCGGAAGGGTAAAGACGTAGAAGCTCACGTCGCGCGCGAAGATGGGATCGGCGATGCCGAACGATGACTGGTTGGTAAAGAGTAGCAACCGATCCCAAGCCGCCGAGCTACCAAGGCCGAAGAAGACGGCCAATCCGATCGCCACCGGCCGAGCGAGCCGCTGAACGCTCGCCGTTACATCGACAACCTGTCCCGTGTCGCCCACCCGAACGGCAAATGGCCTAGGCGTCGCACCGCGCTGCGCGAACCAGAGGTTGCCTAACAACAGCGCAGCGACCGCCAGTCCCACGCCCAGGAAGAGCGTTACACGCGTCACCAACTCGCGGACGAAGACTACCTCGTAGCCGATCTCCCGGAACCACCAGAGGTCGGCGAAGAAGCCGCTGAGTACAGGGAAGGAGAGGAAGATCGCCACAACGGCAGCGATCGCCGCGACGGGAGCCGTTTTGCGCGTGAACAACACTATGGCCTCGTGGAATATTGAAGGAACACAAAGGGTACATCACCCTCGATGCTCGCTCGCTGAAATGGGGCACAGTTCCCTTTTCCCTTACGTAGCTCGAAAGCCGGGTGAAGACTACCACACTCCGCTAACGTCGACCGATTTGCAACAGGAACAATATAGACACTTGTCTAAAGATCGAAAATTGTGTATGTTCGCCCGATGATGATTCAGGAACAATTCACCCGTATCGCCAAAGCGCTCGCCGACCCGCGGCGTTTCGAAATCTTGGAGATGATCGCCGCCGAACACGAGGTCGCGTGCAAGACGATGGTTGGAGCGTTTCCGGTGTCGCAAGCGACGATATCGCATCATCTAAAGGAACTGGCCACGGCCGGCCTCATCGACGTGCGACGCGAGGGACAGTCGGGTTACTACCGAGTTCGTCCCGGCGTGCTGGACGACTATCTGGCTGAGGTCGCGAAACGGCTTCACGCCGGCTCGCCGGAGTCGATCTCCAGCACCTGACACCATCGCAGTCCCGGAAAAATTCTCCCTGCGCTTGTCATTTATATCAGTGTAGAGATACGCAAATACATAACCATCATAGGATCCCCTATGTCTGACGTATCCGCACTCGTTACCTCCGCCCGTATTGGCGCCCACGACATCCCGAAGCGCATTGTCATGGCGCCCCTGACTCGTGTCCGCGCCGACGTCGAGGGTCGCGTCTCGGCATCGACGGCCGAGTACCACGCGTAGCGTGCGCCGGGCGGACTGCTCATTACGGAAGCCACACAGGTACTGCCTAACGGGAAGGGGGGACGCGGAGGCCGGGCATCCACAGCGATGAACAGGTGGTGGCGTGGCGCGCAGTCACGGACCGCGTCCACTCGGCCGGTGGGCGCATTTTTGCGCAGCTCTGGCACACCGGTCGCGCCGCGCATCCGAGCTTCCTGCCAGCGGGCGAAGAAGTGGGTCTCGGCGTCGGCCATTACGATCGAAGGCGATGTGTTCACTCCTGCTGGACGCGTGCCGTATGCGATTCCCCGCGCGCTAACGCTGGATGAAATTCCGACGTACGTGCAAGCGTACGCGTCGGCCGCGCGCAACGCAATCGCGGCGGGCTTCGACGGGCCGAGATTCACGCGGCCAACGGCTACCTCATCGACCAGTTTCTGCGCGACGGCAGCAATCACTGCACCGATTCGTACGGCGGTTCCGTCGAGAATCGAGTGCGCTTCCTGCTCGAGATTGCGCAGTCGGTGGTCGACGCCATCGGCGCCGAAAGAGTAGGGATACGCCTTTCGCCCACGCATGCTTTCCAAAGCATGACAGATTCGGACCCTGCGGCACTGTTCGGATATGCGGCGAGCGCGCTCGCGCCATTCGGGCTGGGGTATCTGCATCTATTGGAGCCTATTCTTTCGACCCATCCCTCGTATGACAAGGAAGGACGTGTGCTGGCACCGGCGATGCGCGCGGCCTTTGGCGGTCCGCTGATTCTCAATGGCGGCGACGACGGGGAGAGTGCCGCTGCGGCGATCGCCGACGGGCGGGCAGATCTGATCGCGTTCGGTGTGCCGTACCTGGCAAACCCCGATCTGCCGCCGCGTCTGCGCACGGGCGCTCCCTGGAACGCGCCGGATTTCGCGACCTTCTATTCTGGTGGTGACAGTGGGTACGCGGATTGCCCGACGCTGGACGCGGTGGAGTCAGCGGCGTGACCGCGATAGCGCTGCCGAACGTTAGGATGTGCTGCGGCAGCGCCATCGTCCCTGTCTCTTATACACATCTGACGCTGCCGACGAATAGAGAGGTGTA
>ENA-ORBV01011882-ORBV01011882.1-microbial-mat-metagenome-genome-assembly--contig:-NODE-11882-length-13551-cov-9.191554_pt1 | contig 13551 bp, 9 predicted proteins | sample MGYA00237777_ERZ505514 | MGnify/ENA primary metagenome ERZ505514 (study PRJEB26160, sample SAMN06269048) | microbial mat metagenome | isolation source: Oligotrophic lake microbial mat | place...
GCGGTCGGCGATGTCTGGACGAAGGATGAGGGAAGAGGGATGAAGGATGAAGCCGGGCAGGGTGCGGTCGGCGATGTGCCAGGGTACCGTCCGGCAGAGCTGGACGAGAAGGGCGAGATCGTGATCACCGCCCCGTACCCCTACCTCACCCGCACCCTCTGGGGCGATGTTGAAGGCTTCGAGGCGACCCTCAGCACTTTGCCCGGCGCACTCAGCACTCAGCACTCAGCACTCAGCACTTGGAAGGGCGACGCCGAGCGCTTCGTACAAACCTACTGGAGGCGCGGCCCGAACGGCGAGTGGGCCTACGTGCAGGGCGACTTCGCCGTGAAGTATCCCGACGGCTCCTTTACGCTGCACGGGCGCTCCGACGACGTGATCAACGTCTCTGGCCATCGCATGGGCACCGAAGAGATCGAGGGCGCCATCCTGCGCGATAAGTCCGTCACCCCCGACTCGCCCGTGGGCAACTGCATCGTGGTGGGCGCCCCCCATCGCGAGAAAGGCCTGACCCCGCTCGCCTTCATCCTGACCCTTGGCGGCCGCAAACTTACCTCGCTTGATCGGCGTCGCCTGGACGAGCTGGTGCGCGCCGAGAAGGGCATCGTGAGCGTGCCCGAGGATTACATCGAGGTGGCAGCCTTCCCCGAGACGCGCAGCGGCAAGTACATGCGGCGCTTCCTGCGCAGCCTGATGCTGGACGAGCCGCTCGGCGACACTACCACCCTGCGCAACCCCGAGTCGCTCACCGAGATCGCCGAGAAGATCGCGGCCTGGAAGCAGCGCCGCCAGCTCGCCGACGCCCAGCAGATCTTTGAGCGCTACCGCTATTTCAAGATCGAATACCATCCGCTACAGAGCGCTGAGTCGAAAGTGCTGAGTGCTGAGTCTCGCGGCACCCAGCACTCAGCACTCAGCACTCAGCACTCAGCACTCAGCACTCAGCACTCAGCACTCAGCACTCAGCACTCACGGCTGGCGCTGGTAACGATCACCAACCCGCCCGTCAACGCTCTGAACGAGCGCTCGCTCGACGAGCTGAACACGATTGTCGACCACCTGGCCCGCCGCAGCGACGTGGCCGCCGTGATCTTCACCGGCCAGGGCACAAAGAGCTTCGTGGCCGGCGCCGACATCCGCCAGCTGCTGGAGGAGACGCACACGGTCGAGGACGCACTCGCCCTGCCGAACAATGCCCACGGCGCCTTCCGCAAGATCGAGCGCATGGACAAGCCCTGCATCGCCGCGATCAACGGCGTGGCCCTCGGCGGCGGGTTGGAGTTCGCGCTCGCCTGCCACTACCGCGTTGCCGACACCATCGCTGAGTTCGGCCAGCCCGAGATCAACCTGCGCCTGCTGCCTGGCTACGGCGGCACCCAGCGCCTGCCGCGCCTGCTCCACACCCGCACCAACGGCACCGGCCTGCTGCGCGCCCTGGAGCTGATCCTCGGCGGGCGCACGCTCTCTGCCGTGGAGGCGCACGAGATCGGCTTGGTCGAGGCGGTCGCCGCCGACGGCAACGACGCGGTCTCCATCGCCACGGCCCTCGTGCGCGAGTTTGTGCTTGGCAAGGACGCCGAGCGCAGCGCCAGCCGCACGGGCGACTCACCGCGCCTCGCCGATGTGTTTGCCGCCCGCCACGAGCGCAACCGCGTGTGGGCCGAGCCACAGCCCGATTTTGCCGGCGACCAGCTGAGCGCGATCATTCAGAACCCGCGCATCCGCCACATCGTCGCGCAGGCAGCCGGCGCCGGGCGCAGCCACGCCGTAGAGCGCGCTCTCGACGCGATCATCTACGGCTACGTCCACGGCATGGAGGCCGGCCTTCAGCGCGAGGCGCGTCTCTTCGCCGAGGCCGTGGTAGACCCAGAAGGCGGCAAGGCGGGTATCCAGGCCTACCTCGACAAGCAGAGCGCCCCGCTGCCTACACGTCACCCGCCCGTCACCCACGAGCAGGAGCAGCTGGCCCTCGGGCGCGGCGACCTGCTGCCCCTTGGCTCGCCTTTCTTTCCAGGCATCACGGCCATCCCAGCGCTTCAGTACGCCAAGGGTGTGCTGCGCGACCACGCCACCGGCGCACCCGTTCACGGCGACCCGCAGCAGGTCGAGCAGGAGCTGATCATCCCCGTGGAGCGCCCCGGCCCCAGCCAGGCGCTACTCTACGTGCTGGCCTCCGAGGTGAACTTCAACGACATCTGGGCCATCACCGGCATCCCTGTCTCGCTCTTCGACGATCACGACCGCGACTGGCACATCACCGGCTCCGGCGGCGTGGCCCTCGTGGCCGCCTTGGGCGACGAGCTGCGCCGCGAGGGTCGGGTCAAGGTGGGCGATCTGGTGGCGATCTACTCCGGCCAGTCGGATCTGTACACGCCCATTGCGGGCCTCGACCCCATGGCCGCCGACTTCGTCATCCAGGGCTACAGCACGCCCGACGGCTCGCACCAGCAGTTTATGCTTGTGCAGGGCCCGCAGTGCATGCCGCTGCCACCCGACCTGAGCCTGGAGGCCGCCGGGAGCTACATGCTCAACCTGGGCACCGCCTACCGGGCGCTCTTTACCACCTTGCAGATCCAGGCGGGCCGCACGATCTTTATCGAGGGCGCGGCCACCGGCACGGGCCTCGACGCCGCCCGCTCCGCCGCCCGCAACGGCCTCGATGTGATCGGCCTGGTCAGCTCTGAGGAGCGCGCGCAGACGCTGCTCGACGCCGGCGGCAAGGGCGCCTTGAACCGCAAGCGCCCCGAGTTCCAGAATGCCTTCACGCGCATCCCCGCCGATCCGGCCAGCTGGGCGGCCTGGGAGGCGGACGGCGCAGCGCTGCTGGAGGCGTTCCGCACCCAGAGCGGCGGGCATGGTGCAGACTACGCCATCTCCCACGCGGGCGAGACGGCCTTCCCGCGTAGCTTCCAGCTGCTCGGCGCGCCCCACGACGGCCACATTCCCACCATCGCGTTCTACGGGGCCAGCTCCGGCTACCAGTTCACCTTCCTCGGCAAGCCCGGCGCCGCCGACCCCACGGCGATGCTGCGCCGCGCCGGTCTGCGCGCGGGCCAGTCGGTGCTGATCTACTACGGCGTCGGCGAGTCTGGCCGAACGTCGCTGGTAGATGAGGCTGGCCTGGAGGCGATCGAGGCCGCCAGGGCACTTGGGGCGCGCATCGTGGTCGCCACGAGCACGGTGGCCCAGCGCGAGTTTGTGAACTCGCTCGGCTTCGGCGCAGCCCTGCGCGGCGTGGTCAGCATCGAGGAGATCGCCCGCCGCCACGGCGACGAGTTCGAGTGGCCCGCCACCATGCCCGATCTGCCGGATGCCCGCCAGCACGCCCAGGAGCTTAAAGAGGCGGTGCGCCGCTACAACGATCTGACGTTCAAGCCCTTCGGCAGCGCCGTGGGCGCTCACCTGCGCTCGCCAGACAATCCGCGCGGCTACCCCGACCTAATCGTCGAGCGCGCGGGCCACGACGCCTTGGCCGCCAGCGCCATGCTGGTGAAGCCATTTACGGGCCGGATCGTCTACTTCGAGGAGCTGGGCGGGCGGCGCTTCTCGTTCTTCGCGCCGCAGATCTGGATGCGGCAGCGCCGGATCTATATGCCCACGGCCAACATCTGGGGCACCCATCTCTCCAACGCCTACGAGATTGTGCGCCTCAACGACGACATCGCCGCCGGGCTGCTCACGATCACCGAGCCGCAGCTGGTGGAGTGGGCCGAGCTTCAGGACGCGCACCAGGCCATGTGGGAGAATCGCCACGCCGCAGCCACCTACGTCGTGAACCACGCCCTGCCGCGCCCCGGCATCAAAAGTAAGGACGAGCTGTACGAGGCGTGGACGGCGTAGGCGTGAGTCCCATGTCTCTCGTTGGGACGTTCGCGCCCTTTGGACCACGAAGGCGCGAAGGAGCACGAACCACCGCGAACCCGGCCACGCGCGTGCGGTTTCGCGTTCGCGCCCTTCGCATCCATTCGCGCCGTTCGTGGTCCAGACGTTCGCGCCGCTCGCGGTCCAGACGTTCGCGCCCGTTCGCATCCGTTCGCGCCGCTCGCGGTCCAGACGTTCGCGCCCTTCGCATCCGTTCGCGCCGTTCGCGGTCCAGACGTTCGCGCCGTTCGCGGTCCAGACGTTCGCACCCGTTTGCATCCATTCGTGGTCCAGACGGCTTGGAGCGCCCGGCCCTACCACAGCCGCTCGTACAGCCCGTAGTGCCCAAACACCGCCGCCAGCTGCGCGTCGTTGCGGCCCGCGTTGACGCTCCAGAGCATCTTGCGCTCCGAGCCCGCAATGTGCGGGAATTCCAGCGACTCAGTGCGTAGCTTGCGCGCCGGTGTGCCGCGCAGCAGCGCCATCGCCTTGAACCAGATGTCGTCCTGGGTCGGCGACAGCCGACGCATCGCATCCAGGTTCCACACCTCGTCCGCTAGGACGCCGGGCGGGTAGAGCACGCCGCCCGTCCCGGTGGGGAAGAGCAGCTGAGATGGCCCCTGCTCGCCTGGCGCCAGCCACCCCCAGCTGTCGTAGGGCGCCAGCTTGCCATCCGCTGCGAGCCGCATGGCGTGCGCGCGGAAGCAGTGGATCGTCTGTGGCGCTGCCAGATAGGCGGCGCACAGCTCCTCCAGCCAGAACGGCGGGTAGATCACATCGTCGTCGCCGGTGATGATCGGCGCGTCGGGGAACTCACGCAGCGCGTAGAGCAGCTTCGTCTGCGGGCCGAGGTCAGGCCGATAGCGCAGCTCCACCCCCTCCGGCAGCGTGTAGCGCGCCTTGATCGACTCCCGCAGCTCTGGGCTGAACTTCTCCTCGCCCAGCCAGATCACCGCAAGGCGCGGGCGCGCCGTCTGCTCGGCCAGCCAGCTAAGGGCGGGCAGGAACAGATCGATCCGCTCAGGGATGCTGGTGATGCTCAACACAACATCGCTTGTAGGCATAATCCCAATCCCAGCCGTGAAAGCGATCCAAAATCCAAAATCGCTATCCAAACGGCTTAGGTGCCAGGTAGCCCATCCGATACCAGCTATCGAACATCGCCCCCTCCACCCCCAGGCTTGCCGCCTGCGCCGGGGTAAAGCCTGTAGGGTGTGCCGCCAGCAGTTCCGCCAGCAGCGGTATGCGCTCGTGCCGCGCCAGAAAGTCGTGGAACAACATCCCGTCGCCCCAGCTGTAGCACCACGGCGCCAGCACGTAGGGCGTCTCTATACCGAGGGGCCGCACGCGCGGAGCGGGCGTCTGCACCTTCTTGGCGTTTAGGATCGCGGCGGCGTAGCGCTCAAGCTGGGTGGCGATGTCGAACTCTTGGTGCAGGTAGGCCATGGTCGCAGGCGACGTGCGCCTGCCCTCACGCCAGATTGCCGCAGCGATGGCGGCTGCAGCCGTGTGGTCATCGTAATGCACCTTGTCGATCAGGTCGTCGGGCAGCAGCGAGCGGTGGGTCGCCACGCGCGCCACAATCGCCGGGGTGCCGCAGGCCAGCGACTCGTAGGCCACGTTGCCGAACGCCTCCACGAACGAGCCCAGCACCAGCGTGAGATCGCCGAGCCGGTAGTAGTCGGGCATCAGCCGCTGCGGCACCCAGTCGTGGAAGACGAAGTGTGCGCCAAGGCCACGGGCCGCGATCTGGGCCTGGAGCTCGGCGTAGTAGGCGCGCACCTCCGGCGAGATCTTTTCGTCATACCAGCGCGGCACAAGCACGCGCAGTGTGTCGCAGCCATACTGGTGTACCAGCAGGTCGGCCACGGCCAGCGTCTGCGCCAGCCCCTTGCTCGGCTCGGGGCGGTGCGGGTGCAGCAGCACAAAGTGGCCCGCTGGGTCCACGCCCGTCAGCTCCCGAATCTCGCGGCCGGGCGGGCCAGGGTGGAACAGCGCCCTGTCCACGGCGTTATTGATCGTCACTGCGCGCTGCTCCAGCTCGGGCAGGAAGCGCCCCGCCGTGTGCAGGTAGATCTGGCGCGAATACTCGGCGATCGCGATCAGGGTGTCGGCGGCGAACAGGAAGCTCCCCAGGATCGTCTCCGGGTAGACGTTGTCGCGCAGCGAGATCACGGTGGGCACGTCGCGGTAGAGATACGGGATCAGCAGCTCGCCGTCGTGCATGTAAAAGCGGTCGGCGCTCGCCAGGTGCTCGCCGACCGTCTGGACGATCTCGGCCACCTGGTAGGCGGGCACGGCGTAGGGCTCGGGGAAGGGCTGCTTGAAGGGCAGCAGCGGTAGCACCTCCACGTTCTCGTGCCAGCGGAAGGCGCGGCTCTCCGGGTGGCGCGTGCAGAGCACCGTCACCTGGTGCCCGAGCTCGCCCAGATGCGTCAGAACCGTGCGCTGGTGCTTGGCGGAGCCGCCGATCACCCTGTCGGGGAAGAGCGGGTTGATCGAGAAGCCGACGATCTTCATACTTTTTTTGGGTCGAACTGGGCGGCGTGCTGCCCGACGTTGGTGAGCGCCTCGCCGCCGTCCACCAGCAGGATCTGCCCGGTGACGAAGGCGCTGCCCAGCAGGTAGAGGATCGCGCCGGTGATGTCGTCGGTGGTGCCCTGGCGGCGCAGGGGGATGCCGCTCACGCGCCAGGCCACATACTCGTCGCTGCGCGTGGTGGCGGGCAGCACCACGCCGGGGGCTACCCCGTTCACGGCCAGGCGTGGGGCGAACTCCAGGGCGGCCATGCGCGTAAACTCGGCCAGGGCCTTCTTCGCCAGCAGGTAGGCCGCGTACTCGAACTGGTTGAAGGCGATCTTGTTGTCGATGATGTTGATCACGTGCCCGCGTTCCACCGTGCGGGCAAAGGCCTGGGTGAGAAAAAAGGGCGCCCGCAGATTCACGGCGAGCTGCTGGTCGAAGATCTCCGCCGTGGTGGCGGCGATGGAGGCCTGGGTGTAGGCCGAGGCACTATTGACCAGCACGGACAGCTTGGGTAGCGCCGCCTGCGCCTGCGCCACAAGCTCTGGGAGCGCGGCCGCGTCGGCGAGGTCGGCGCTAAAGCTATGGCAGGCCACGCCGAGGGCGCGCACCTCGTTCGCTGTGGTCTCGGCGGCCTCTGCGGAGCGCCCGTAGTGCAGGGCGATATCGTAGCCGGCGCCGGCGAGCGCCAGGGCGATGGCGCGACCGAGCCGCACGGCGCCGCCAGTGATCAGAGCGGCGGGACGCGCCGCAGCCCTCGTTTGCTGAGTTTCAATCATTGGGGTTGGGAAGTAATGTCCAAGCAGGGCTAGCGCGGCCTTGCCATGCCGCGTGTCACCCCGACCGGAGCGCAGCGGAGTGGAGGGGTCTTCCAGCGCATCAGGACCAAAGATTCCTCGCTCCGCTCGGAATGACACGGACGCTGGGTAACGTCATAGCGGCGCCTACCGCTGCCAGATAGCGCCCGCCAGCCCGCGTGAGCGTTACCGGCGCACTGCCGAACCGCAGCTCGCGCAGCTCGACGACAACTCCGGCGGGCAGCGTAGGTGTCTCGGCTACCGTCTCCAGGCCCAGCACACTAAGCAGTTCCAGCAGCATAGGCCGCATGTACGGCTCGTGCGGCAGCAGCTCGGGCGCCACGAAGCTGGTAGCCTCATCGATCCAGAAAAGTAGGTCGAGGTCGGCGCTGCGGCTGTTCACCTTGCTGCCTGGGTCGTCCCTGTCGCGCCCGAAGGCCACCTCGATCGCGTTGCAGAAGCGTTTCAGGTCGCTTGGGGCAAGCTCGCTGGTAAAGGCGACCGGCACGTTGAGGAAAGGATCTCCAGCCACCGCGACGGGGGCGGTCTCCAGCACACGGCCAACCTCGAGGCGCGGGGTGAGCTGAAGCAGGACGCTTAACATAAGCGGGATGTGCGTGTGCGGCGCGATATTGCTGCCCAGGCCAAGAAAGTAACGCATGGAATCGGCTGCTCCTGCCATAAAAGCTCGGCGCCTTCGCCGGGCGGGCAATCGCTGGCCGCCCTGACGTCCTACAACACTCTAGGCAGTATACCCCAGCTTTACTTGCGTGGCACCCCCGACGGGCAGACCCACTCCAGCCAGACGATGCTTGCCACCCCTGCCGCCAGCATCGCCCCTGCCACCACATACGCCTCCAGCGGGCGCGCGGCGGTAAGGTAGACGCCCACAAGGCCGCAGGCGCCCGCCAGCAGGAAACAGCTGAGTACGGCCTCGCGCCGTGTGAGCCCCAGGGCGTGCAGCCGGTGCGAGAGATGGTCCTTGCCTGCCGTGGTGAAGGGGTTGACGCCCCGGCGCAGACGGGCCACGCAGACCAGCGCCGTGTCGAAGATCGGCAGGGCCAGCACGCAGAGCGGCACCATCCACGTTACCAGCGGCACATTCGAGGGGAAGCGCAGCTTGATCGCCAGGGCCGCCAGGATGAAGCCCAGAAACAGGCTGCCCGTGTCGCCCATAAAGATCGTGGCCGGGTTGAGGTTGTAGCGCAGAAAGCCCAGGCATGCGCCCATCAGCGCTGCGGCCATGGTGCCCACAAGCACCTGGCGCGGCTCGTTCATGGCGGCCAGCAGCAGAAAGAAGGCCGACGCAATCGTCGCCACGCCGCCCGAGAGCCCGTCCATGTTGTCAAGGAAGTTCAGGGCGTTGGTGATGCCCACCACCCAGAGCAGCGTGAGCGCCCAGTTGAGCCAGGGCTGCGCGAAGAGCTGCACCTGCGTGCCGCCGAGCAGCAGCACCACGCCCGCCAGCGCCTGCCCGCCCAGCTTCACAGGCGCGGGGAGACTCCACCTGTCATCGGCGAGGCCAAACAGCGAGATCAGCGTGGCGCCCAGCAGGATGGCCACCAGCTCGCGGATGTAGAAGCGGTCGCCGAAGAGCAACAGCGCCGCCACAAACGCCGCGTAGATCGCGGCGCCGCCAAGCAGCGGCACCGGCGCCACGTGCAGGTCGCGCGTGCGCGGCACCGCCACCACCCCCACGCGCAGCGCCGCCCGCCGCGCCAGCGGCGTGGCGAGGATCGAGAAGGTCAGCGCCACCAGCGCGATCAGGGCGATCTGGATCATAGGCCAATCTCACCCACAGTTCGGAAGTCATCTACTGTCGCGTAAATGCGACAGCTTGTATCTCACTCCGACGAGTCGGACGGATACGATTGGTCGGTTGACAACGACCCGCCAGTAGGAGATCTACCCCCGCTGGCATGGTACTTGGCCGCGATATTACGCGCCGCGTTGAGGTCCGCATGCAGCTCAAAGCCACACACCCGACACACAAAGCGGCCACGGGAACGGCGGTTGTTGCGGGCGACATGCCCACAGCAGCTACAGGTCTGCGAGGTATGCCGGGGGTCAACCCCAGCCACCGTACAACCCCGTTCCTCGGCTTTGTACGCAATAAAAGACTTCAGTTGCGCAAACGACCAGCTATGCACCCGGCGACTGGTTTCGGTGCGCTTGCGGATCTTCGTGCGCTTGCGGATGTCCGTCAGGTTCTCCAGCACCAGCGTTGCGCCGGGCGGCGCCGACTGGACAATCTGCTTGCTCAGGACATGATCGCAATCACGGCGAAAGCGGGCCTGCTTCCCGCGCACCTTCCGCAGATGCCGCGTGGCGCTTTTGCTGCCCTTGCGCTGAAGCTGCCGCTTGAGGTAGAACAGCCGTCCCTCAATCGCCTTCCATGCGGGCTTGCCCAAGAAGCGGTTGGTGCTCGTGACGGCGGGCTGGGCGATCCCCAGGTCTACCCCCACCACCTCGTCGGTTCGCTCCACCTCGGGCGCAGGCACCGTGACGACGACATGCAGCCACCAGACGCCGCGCCGGTTGATCAGGTCTGCGGTGTCAACCGGATAGCCTGCGTAGTTCGTGTGGTAGCTGGGCACGTTGAAACGGATGGTCTGCCGCCCGCCCGTGGTGCTCATCCGCACGGTCTGGCTTTCCCAATCCACACGGTAGGTGTGCAGGTTGTAGCGCGGCGGGCAAGCGACCGAAACAGGCATGGATACCTTGCGCCCTTGCTTCTGAAGTACGAACGCGCTCTTGACGGCTTCAGTGGCCTTGACCCGTGCCTGTACCAGCAGATCCGATACCAGCGTTGGGTAGTCGGCCTTCGTGGGGTAGTAGGTTGCGTGATGCAGCGCGACCCCGTTGGTCATCTGCTGCTCCCACCCGACCTGACACACGGCGTTAAACGCCGCCGTGAACAGGCGGCTCGTTTCGGCCAGCAGCCCTGCTTGTGCCGGGGAGGGGGTGAGTTTCACGCGAATGGTGCGTTGCATATGAATATTATACCATATATCGTGACTTTCCGCCATAGTAGACCCGTTGTTCGTGGCGCCCTGATGCGAGGTGCGATTCCTCCTTGCGCCACGCTCCAATTCCCCCGCGCGCCTAAAGGCGGCGGTTCCCTTGGAGGTTTTTGATGGCTGAACGCGTGCTGCTGCTTACCACCCCCTCGTCCTACAGGCTGCCCGCCTTCCTGGAGGCTGCCGAGCGCCTTGGGGTGCAGCCGCTGGTGGCGGAGGATATGCCGGCGGCCCTGGCTGGCAGGGCCGGGGCGCGCCTCGGGCTCGACTTCGCCGACGAGGCCCGCGCGCTCTCAACGCTGGTCGCGCTGGCGAGCGACACGCCCCTGGCCGCTGTGCTCGCCGTCGACGACAGCGGCAGCCTGCTCGCGGCGCGGGCGAGCGCGCTGCTCGGCCTGCCCCACAACAGCCTTGAGTCGGCGGAGGCCGCACGCGACAAGCACCTGATGCGCCAGCTCTTTGCACGGGCCGACGTGCCCTCGCCAGACTTTCGGCTCTGCTCCACCGGCGACAACCTCGCAGCCCTGGCGGACGAAGTTGTCTACCCGTGTGTGGTTAAGCCACTGCGGCTCAACGGCAGCCGCGGGGTGATCCGCGCAAACAGCCCGGCGGAGTTTGTGACGGCGGCGCAGCGGCTCGCCCGGCTGCTGGATCGGCTGGAGGGCAATCGGTCGCCGAAGCCGTTCCTGGTTGAAGGCTTCATCCCCGGCTGCGAGGTGGCGCTGGAGGGCCTGATTGATCGCGGCCAGCTCCATGTGCTGGCGCTCTTCGACAAACCTGACCCGCTAGACGGGCCGTTTTTCGAGGAGACGATCTACGTCACGCCCTCGCGGCTCCCGGAGGCGACCCAAGCGATGATCGCGCAGGTGGCGGCGCAGGCGGCGGCGGCGGTGGGGCTGGAGCGTGGCCCACTCCACGCCGAGCTACGCATCAGCCCGGGTGGCCCGGTGATGGTAGAGCTGGCGGGTCGCTCGATCGGCGGGCTCTGCTCGCGCACGCTGCGCTTCGGCACCGACGCCAGCCTGGAGGAGCTGATCCTGCGCCAGGCGGCCGGCCTGCCGGTAGAGTCGCTCAGCCGCACGGGGAGCGCCGGCGGCGTGATGATGATCCCCATCCCGCAGCCGGGGGTGCTGCGCGCTGTACGCGGGCTAGACGAGGCGCGCGCCGTCCCTGGTGTGGAGAGCGTGGAGATCACCGCGCCGCTGCACTACTCGCTGGTGCCGCTGCCCGAGGGCGACGCCTACCTCGGCTTTATCTTCGCACGCGGCGCCACACCGGAGAATGTGGAGCTGGCCTTGCGCGCGAGCCATGCGGCGCTCGCGTTCGACGTGCTGCCAGAGATTCCGCTGTTGAGGTGACAAGGTGACCGTGCGCTCGCTCCGCTCGCGCTGACCGGGTGACTGGGTGACATGATGACAGGCGCTTGCTCCGCTCGCGCTGACCGGGTGACACCTAGCGGCACCGACACATGTCACCCGGTTACCTCTAGTCACTCGTTCATCGAATGGCACGTCTCTGCTCCGTCAGGTGTCACCCGGTCACCCGGTCACCCGGTCACCCGGTCACCCGGTCACTCACTTCCGCTGCGGAGCGCCGCCCTTGGCCGGGCGTGTGGGCGGAGACCAGCCCTCGGGCACCTTGGCGTCCGCGCCGAAGAAGAACTCCTCCATCTGCTGCATCAGGATCTTCTGGGCGTTCGGGTCGCCGAGGCTCAGGCCGTAGTGGTTGATGATCAGCGTCGACTGGGCGGGCCATAAGTCATAGGCCTGCTGCGAGATCTCATCGAAGATGTGCTGGCCGAGGGGTCCAGGGAAGGGCGGGCGGCTTAGGCCCGGCAGCTCGCGGCCAAGCTTTGCACAGTTAACAGTTCGCGGCATCGTTATTCGCCTTTCAGACGCGACGGGCTTGCTCCCGCCGCTGGATATGCTCTATTATACCCGAGCTATGCGCATCGTTTTCTTTGGGATGCCGGGCCGCCTCGCCGGGCCGGCCCTGCTCGCGCTTCTGGGGGCTGGCGCCGAGCTGGCCGCAGTGATTGTGCCCGCGCCCCCCGGAGCACCGCCTGTCGCCCCCGTCCCGCTGTCGCTCCCACCTGCCAACGTGATCGCGCTCGGCCCGACCGCCCCGCCCGGTCTCCTGGCGATTGCCGCAGCCAGGGGCTTACCTGCCCTCGCCGTGCGCTCCATGGGCGCGCCTGCCGTGCGCGGGGCGCTGCTGGCGCTTGCGCCCGAGCTTGTCTGCGTGGCCTGCTGGCCGTGGCGCATTCCGCCTGCACTGCTCGCCGTGCCGCGCCTGGGCTGGCTCAACCTGCACCCCTCGCCTCTGCCGGAGCTGCGTGGCCCCGAGCCGCTCTTCTGGGCGCTTCAGGCGGGCCACGCCCACACCGCCGTGACGCTCCACTGGATGGACGAGGGCCTGGACACGGGCGACATTGCTGCGGCGGCGCCACTTGCGCTCCCCGCTGGCATCGGCTGGGCCGAGGCAGAGGTGCGGGCCGCCGCCACGGGCGCCGCGCTGCTGGCCGCGCTAGTGCCCCGCCTCGCCGTCGGCACACGCCCGCGCCGACCCCAGGCGCCAGGCGGCAGCTACATGCCATCGCCGCGCGCGGAGGACTTTCGGGTCGACACGAGCTGGCCTGCCGAGCGCGCCTTCCGCTTTATGCGCGGCACTGCGGCGTGGAGCATGCCGTACCCGCTCGATCTCGGCGGCACGCGCCTGTTGCTTGGCGCGGCCCTCGCCTACGCGCCCGACGAGCAGCTTGGGCAATCTATCGTCGTATCAGGCAAGGTGGCGCGCGTGCAGATGCAGCCGGGCGTGCTCGATGCCACCCTCCATCTTCCGGCGTCGGCCCCGCACTAAATCAGATTGCAGCTTGCAGATTGCAGCAACGCTCTGCGCTGCGCTCGGCCTGTCCCCTGTGCCCTGTTCCCTGTCCCCTCGCCCGCTACCGCTGCTCGTCGCGGCCATCGGGCGGGCGGGCGGAGCGCGTGTCGCCACTCTCACGGCGCGATCGGCAGCGTGGGCAGCGCGTCGGCTCGTGCAGAAACCCCTTGTCGGCGTAAAACTCCTGCTCGCCGGCCGTGAAGATGAACTTCTCGCCGCAGTTGCGGCAGATCAGCTCCATATCTTTGTAGAACGCCATTGGTTTATGGGGGGCGCCCGCCGGGGTTCCGCCGGACAACCGCTGATGCCCGGCGTCGGGCAGCGCTTGAGTCTTACTGACCGCATTGTAGCACGCCGCCGAGCTGACCGCTCGCACCCGGCCGATAGAACCAGGGCGAATGCAAAGTCCCGAGCCAAGGCCAGTTGGGGTCGAAAATAGGCCGGAAATCTGCGTCATCTGCGGATAA
>ENA-ORBV01011883-ORBV01011883.1-microbial-mat-metagenome-genome-assembly--contig:-NODE-11883-length-13550-cov-11.559118_pt1 | contig 13550 bp, 9 predicted proteins | sample MGYA00237777_ERZ505514 | MGnify/ENA primary metagenome ERZ505514 (study PRJEB26160, sample SAMN06269048) | microbial mat metagenome | isolation source: Oligotrophic lake microbial mat | place...
GGGCGGGGCGGCAGGCGTTCCGGGCGAGGTGCGCTCCCCCCGTCAGGCGGCGACCGGCGCGGTGCGCGCCCCGCGGCTCACCAGCCCATTCTAGGCTCGCGGGGGCCCCGCACCACCCCTCGCGGGGCAGCACGGGCGGTTTCGGAGGGGCGAAAAGGCCTTTGGAGGGTGCTCAGCCGCGGGCCAACAACAGCACGGGCAGCGGCGAGCACTCCGCCATCACCCCGGGCGCCAGTTCGGCATTAACGAGGATCGCGGGCCCGAAATGAGCCCGACCGCGTCCGGCTGGCAGGTCCCCCACCACCAACGTCGCCCCCTCGTCGAGGGCGCGCCGGATCCGGGCCGCCAGGGCCGCGGGAGCCCCGGGATCAAGGGGCGGCGGCAGGAGCAACCGCTCGGGGTTTCGATCGACTCGTGCGAGGAGTTCGTCGACGAGCGGGCCATACACCCGCGCCGCGATCCGCGCAGCCACGACACCGCCAGCAAGCTGGCCACCGAGCGTGGCCGCTCCAAAGGCGGTCTCCAGCAGCCCTTCCGCGGCGCTGGCAGGTTCGGTCGCGGCTCCGAGGACCTCGACGCGGCCCGCGGACTCCTCGACGTCGACCCAGCGTGCCCCGGCGGCGCGGGCTGCCGTGCGTAGGGCCCGCGTGCTGGCGGAGGGCGCCGCGCCAAAAACCGCGCCAACACCCGTCGCGAGCGCTTCGGAGGCAAGCGCTAACCCGCCGTGCAGCACCGCGAGCGCGCCGGGCGGCAGGTCGGCTGCGGCGCGCGCCAGAGCCGCCGCCGGTCCGGGTGGATGTTCGTCTGCGAGGAGGACCACCGGCCACCCTGCCGCAAGCGCGCTCGCCACACGCTCGACGAGCGCCACCGGCCCCTGGGCGCTGTGCCCAAGACACACGGCCGCACTGGGAGTTCCCCGCGTTCCCCGCGCGCCGCGGGCGGGCTCGGGCGGGCCGAGCGCGCCGAAGGCGGGGGGTGCTTCGAGCTGGCGCGCGAGTTCGACGAACTGCGCGCGCACCCACACGTCGAAGCGCGCTTCGAGGGGTGTTTCCGTGCCGTAGCCGAGCGGTTGCCGCGCCAGCGCGCCAACGGCGCATGCGACCGCGCGGCGGCGCGCGCCGGCGGGAAGCTCGAGCCACGCGCGCGCGCCGGATCCGCCCGCAGCCTCCAGCGCTCCGTCGAGGTCGCTGCGGCACGCGCGCGGCCAGGCCTCGAGCGCGCCGCTTGCGCCGCGCGCTTCAAAGCGCCCGGCGCCGCTCCCGGGCACTTCCCGGCCGCCGATCCAATGCCCTGCCACAGCGCCCTTATACCCAGCGGCGGCGGCGCGCGATTGCCGCGGGTGCCGCGGAGCGCCATGCTGGCCTCCCATGTCGGATCCCGCCGTTTTGGGCCGCACGCAGCGCGGTGCGCGCTTTTCGCGCTGGATGCGCGTCGTGCGCCAGCGCGACTTCGCCCGCGCGTACAAATCCGGCAGTCGGGCGCGGGGCAAGCTCCTCACACTGGTGGCCGCGCACAACGGCACCGACACGACGCGCCTCGGCCTGAGCATCGGCAAGCGCTTCCACAAGCACGCGGTCGTGCGCAACCGCCTGCGCCGGCTCGTGCGCGAGGCTTTTCGGCTGAGCTACGGCGACCTGCCGCGGGGTTACGACCTGATCGCGGTCGGCAGCGAGCCGGGCACGCGGGCAGAGCTCGAGACGCTGCGGGCCGAACTCGTGCGCCTGGCCCGCCGCGCGGCGGACCGCGCCGAAGATCGCCGCACGGTGGACCGCGCCGAAGATCGCCGCACGGTGGACCGCGCCGAAGATCGCCGCGTGACGGACCGCAAGGCCCAAGATCCCAACAGCTCAGACGCCACCGGGCCCGCCAACGCGAGCACCGCGAGCAACCCCAAAAGCCCTGCGACGCCGGACCCGCGGGGCCGCGCGACGTGAAAGCCGCTCGCGCGCTCCTGCGTCAGATCGCGGTCGCTCCGATCCGCGTGTACCGCCGTTTCATCTCGCCGTTCACACCTGCGACCTGTCGCTTCCGCCCGACCTGCTCGGCCTACGCGGAGGAAGCCGTGCTGCGCCGCGGGCTGCTGGTGGGCGGCTGGCTCACTTTGCTCCGCGTCCTGCGCTGCCATCCGTTCAGCGAACCGGGCTACGATCCCGTCCCACCGCCCCGAACCCACCGCGCCCGATCCTTTGAGTCCCGGCCCGGCGACTCCACCCACGCCCAGCTACCCGATCGGGCTGCGGTGTGCGAGCGCTCGGAACCGAACTCGGCACCGTCCACCGCACCCACCGCACCCACCGCGAACCCGCGCGGCGGCGCGCCCGAGCCCCATCCCCCACGCCCATGACCCGTCCCGAAGCGCTTCCCCTCGCCCGCATCACCCTCTGCCTGGGCGCCCTCGCCATCGCCGCCTGCGCAGGTCCGGAGCGCGCGAACACGCCCAAGGCCAACTCCACGACCAGCCACCCCCCCGCGGCCGCGGCGCCCGACACCCTTCCGGGATCGCACCTCCAAGCCGCGGCAACCGGCGCAACCGCGGAAGCGAGCGCTCCTGCCACCGCGCAGGCGAAGGACGCCGCCGAACCCGCCGAACCCGCAGCGCCTGCCGCGGAACGCCAAAACACGCCGCCCGCAGCGCGCGCGCCGCAAACCGGCGATCTTGCAACCGGGGAACGTGCTCCCACGGAAGCGGACATGCACGTGCCGCCGATCCCGGGGCTCGAGCCCGCCGACCACCTGTTGCATCCCGACGAGCGCCACTTCGCGAAGCTGTGGAAGCTGACGAGCGGCGGCGAAAATGCGGAGGCCTACTGGAGCTTCGCGGGCGACCGCCTCGTGCTGCAGCGGCGCAACGAACAGGAGGACATCCTGTGCGACCGCATTTTCGTGACGCACCCATCGACCGGTGCGCTCGAGCAGGTCTCCGACGGTCGCGGCGCCACGACCTGCGCGTTTTTCCTGCCCTCGGACCGGCAGGTGGTCTTCGCGTCGACGGGCTCGGTGCAGGCGGATTGCCCGCCGCCGCCGGACCTCGCGCAGGGTTACGTTTGGGCGCTGCATCCCGAACACGACCTCTTCATCAAGGACCTCGACACCGGCGCCACGCGGCAGGTGACGACGAGCTGGGGTTACGACGCCGAAGCCACCGTAGCGCCGACGGGCGATCGCATCGTGTTCACGTCGACGCGCTCGGGCGACCTCGAGCTTTGGACGTGCGCCCTCGACGGCAGCAACCCCGTGCAAGTCACGGACCGGCCCGGTTACGACGGCGGAGCGTTTTTCAGCCACGACGGCAAGCGGCTGGTGTTCCGCGCCACGGTGTTCGACCCCGCGCAAGAAGCCGAGCAGATCGCCGACTACCGCCGTGTGCTCGCGGATTGGCGCGTGCGGCCCAGCACGATGGAGATCTTCGTGTGTGATGCCGACGGTTCGAACCGGCGCCAGGTCACCGCCCTCGGCGGCGCAAACTGGGCGCCCTACTTCACGCCCGACGACCAAAGTGTGCTCTTCACGTCGAACCACCACGTCGGCCCGCGCAGCCGCAACTTCGACATCTTCGTCGTCGGGCTCGAAGGCGGCGAGCCCGAACCGGTGACCCGCTACGAGGGCTTCGACAGCTTCCCGATGTTCAGCCCGAACGGCGAATACCTGGCGTTCAGCTCGAACCGCGGTGGCGCCACCCCCGGCGAAACCAACGTCTTCATCGCGAAGTGGCGCGATTCCTCACGCAAGTAGCAGATCGTCCCCACTGAAGGGGAGCGCAGTGCGCCAACCAAAACGCTCCGCGACAGCGCGGGCGAGGCCCTGGCGTCCGCGGTCCTCGCCGTGGATCAGCGCGAGCTCCCCCGGCGCCTTGGGCAGCGCGCCGAGCCAGTCCAAAAGCTCCGCCTGGTCCGCGTGCGCGGAAAACCCGCCCAGGGTGTGCACCTTCGCCTTCACCGCGATGGTCTCCCCCATCACACGCACGGTGCGCGCGCCGCGGATGATCGCCGCGCCGAGCGTGCCCTCGGCCTGGAATCCGCCGAAGACGATGTGTGTGTCGGGTCGCCATAGGCGGTGCTTGAGGTGGTGGAGAATCCGGCCACCCTCGCACATGCCGCTGGCCGAAAGGATGACGAGCCCGTCCTCGCGGTTGAGCGCCATGGACTCCTCCGGCGTGCGCGTCTGACGCAGCCCCTTGGGCAGTTCGAGACACAAACCCGGGTCCACACCGCGCCGCAAACAGTCTTTGTGGCGTCCGTAGAGCGCGGTGACGTTGATCGCCATGGGGCTGTCGAGCACCACACGCCCCGCAGGCAGGCCACCCGCCCGTTCGAGGCGCGCGAGGTGCCCCAGGACCTCCTGCGCGCGCCCGACCGCAAACACCGGAACGATCACCGTCGAACCGTTCGAAAGCGCCTCGCCGACGATGGCGCCGAACTCTTCGACCGTTGCACCGAGGTCCCGGTGGCGCCGGTCGCCGTACGTCGATTCCAAAAGCACGAGGTCCGCCGCGGGGGGCGCAGCGGGGGCCCGCATGAGGTCCGATTGGTCCTCGGCGCGGCCGAGGTCACCGGAGACGAGCAGCGTGCGCTCCGTTCCACTGCGGGAAACGGTCATCTCCACGCTCGCGGCACCCAGGATGTGACCCGCGTGGTGGAACCGCACGCGCACGTCCGGCGCGACCTCGAAGGATTCATCGAAGGCGTGGGTTTGGAAGCGGCGCAGCGCCCCAAGTGCGTCGTCGGTGGTGTAAAGCGGCTCGACGGCGCGCTCGCCCCGGCGGCGGCGGCGGCGCGACTCGCGCTCCGCGTCGCTCGCCATGATGCGCGCCGAATCGAGCAGCAAAATCTCGGCGAGTTCCCTGGTCCCCTGGGTGCTGTGGATCGCGCCCGTGTAACCGCGTGCAGTAGCCAGGGGGGCTCGGCCGCAGTGGTCCAGGTGGGCGTGCGTCAGGACGATGCCGTCGAGCCGCCCCGCTTCGAACTCGAAGCGGGCCCGATTTTTTGTCTCCGCGGAGCGGCCGCCCTGGAAAAGGCCCAAATCGACGAGGATCCGCGAGCGCTCCGTCTCCACGAGGAACGCCGAACCCGTCACTTCCCCCGCGGCGCCCAGGCAGCGCACACGGGCGATCTGTGTGCCCTGGGGGCGGAATGGACCCGTGTCGCTTGCTGTCGCCTTCGCCATCCACCGAGCGTAACAGAGCGGCGGGACGCGAACGGACGCCTTGCGCCGGGGTTAGGATGGGGCCAAAAGGGAGGTCCAAGAATGGCCCAAGATTCCGACACGTGGATGTGGGAGCGCGCGCGCTCCATCGTCGACCGCGCTGACCGCATCCATCGGCGCTTCTTCCAACTTTCGAACGCGAGCGGCGAACGACCCACCTGGGAACCGCCCGTCGACGTGTTCCAGACCGCGACGGAGCTGTGGATCCTCGTGGCACTTCCGGGTGTGCAGGTCGAGGGCATCGAAGCGCGGCTCGAGGGTGGCGAGTTGATCGTCGCTGGACAACGCGCCTTGCCCGCAGCGTTCCGGCGTGCCCACGTGCACCGACTCGAAATCCCCTACGGCCGATTCGAGCGCCGTATCCCGCTGCCCGTCGGCCGCTACGAGCTGGGCTCGCGCCAGATCGTGGACGGCTGCCTCGCGCTCGCGTTCAAAGTCCTGTCCTGACCCCGCGACATCCTGCCCCCGAATACCGCGTCGAAGATGGCGAAACGAAGAAAACGCACCGCAGCGCGAACCCGCACAAAGTCCGCGTCGCGCACGGCCGTGAAGGTCCCCGCGAAGCCGGCTAAAGTCCCCGCGAAGCCGGCTAAAGTGCCCGCGAAGCCGGCTAAAGTGCCCGCGCAGGCGACCAAGGCTGCCGCAAAGCGCAGGGTGTCGGCGCAAAAGACGGTAGCGGCGAAGACGAAGCGCTCCGCGGCGAAGCGCGGCTCCAAAACGCGCAAGGTCGCGGCCAAAGCATCCGCGAAGAAACGGACCACACGCGAGGGTGAGTCCGAATCGCGCCTTCCGCCGGGTCAGATGATCGTCGTCGCCGTGCGCGGAATGGTGCTGTTCCCCGGTGTCGTCCTCCCGATCGTCGTCGGGCGGCGCCAGTCCGTGCTGGCCGTCCAAGCGGCGATCCAGGCGGAACAGCCGATTGGCCTCTTGCTCCAGCGCAACCCGGAGCAGAACGAGCCCGGCACCGAGGACGTGTACCGCCTTGGGACCGTCGCCGAAATCGTGCGCTACGTCACCGCGCCCGACGGCACGCACCACATCATCGTCCAGGGCAAACAGCGTTTTTCCGTCGAAGCGTTCACGCAAAAGGAGCCCTACTTCGTCGCGAAGGTCCGCACGATCCACCAGGTCGACGGCGACAGCACCCTGCTTTCGGCGCGCATGCTCGCGCTGAAGGCCCAGGCGCGCGAAGCCCTCGATCTGTTGCCCGAGAAGCCCGAAGAGCTCGACAACGCGATCCAATCCGCGGCCTCACCCGCGGGCCTCACGGACATGATCGCCACGTTCATCGACGTGCCCGCTGCGGAAAAGCAGGAGTTGCTCGAGACGCTGGACCTCGAAAAGCGCATGGAGAAGGTGAGCCAGAAACTCGCCCAGCTCATGCACGTGCTCTCGCTGTCGAAGGAAATCCGCCAACGCACCCGCGGCACGATGGAGAAGGCGCAGCGCGAGTATTTCCTGCGCGAGCAGCTCAAGACGATCCAAAAGGAGCTCGGCGAGGGCGCTGCGCCGGAACTCGCGGGGCTCGAGGAGAAGATCGCAAAGGCGGGTATGCCGCCCGAGGTCGAAGCCGAGGTCAAAAAAGAGCTGGCGCGCCTCGAGCGCATGCCAGAGGCCGCCGCGGAGTATTCGAGCGTCCGCACCTACCTCGACTGGATGGTCGAGGTGCCCTGGTCCGTGCACACCGCTGACGCGATCGACCTTGTCGCCGCGCGTGCGGTGCTCGACGAGGACCACTTCGGCCTCGACCGCGTCAAGAAACGCATCCTCGAGTTCCTGGCGGTGCGCAAGCTCAAACCGGACGGCAAGGGCCCGATCCTGTGCCTCGTCGGTCCCCCGGGTGTTGGCAAAACATCGCTGGGCCAATCGATCGCCCGCGCGATGGGGCGCAAGTTCGTGCGCTTGTCGCTGGGGGGTGTGCACGACGAAGCGGAAGTACGCGGCCACCGCCGCACCTACGTGGGCGCGTTGCCGGGCAACATCGCGCAGGGGCTCAAAAAATCGGGATCGATGAACCCAGTGTTCCTGCTCGACGAGATGGACAAACTCGGGCGCGGTTTCCACGGTGACCCCTCGGCCGCGCTCCTCGAAGTGCTCGACCCCGAACAGAACCGGGCGTTCCGCGACCACTACATCGGCGTGCCGATCGACCTGTCGCGAGTTCTGTTTGTCGCGACGGCAAACATGCTCGAAGGCATTCCCGGACCGCTGCGCGACCGTTGCGAGGTCATCGAACTCTCGGGCTACACCGAAGAGGAAAAGCTCGAAATCGCTCGGCGCTACCTTGTGCGTCGCCAACGCGAGGCCAACGGCTTGACGGCCGAACAGTTCACGGTCGGGGACGATGCGCTGCGGGAAATCGTGCGGCGTTACACGCGCGAGGCCGGATGCCGCAACCTGGAACGCGAGATCGGCTCGGTCGCACGCTCCGCGGCCACACGCATCGCTGGCGGTGAAGTCGCTGCGGTCGACGTGCACGCTGGCGACATCCACGCAATCCTGGGTGCTCCGCGGTTCGAGAACGAAACCGCATTGCGCACTTCGGTGCCCGGCGTCGCCACGGGCCTCGCGTGGACACCGGTGGGTGGCGACATCCTCTTCATCGAAGCCACCCGCATGCCCGGCAAGGGCGAGCTGATCCTGACCGGTCAGTTGGGCGACGTCATGAAGGAGAGCGCCCGCGCGGCGATCAGCCTCGTGAAGTCGAAGGCGGCGACGCTTGGCCTCACCGAGGACCCCTTCACGGGCCACGACGTGCACATCCACTTCCCCGCAGGTGCGATCCCGAAGGACGGGCCGTCCGCGGGTGTGACTGTCGTCACGGCGCTCGTTTCACTCGTCACCGGGTACACCGTGCGCGCGGATGTCGCCATGACCGGAGAAATCAGCCTGCGCGGTCTCGTCCTGCCCGTCGGCGGCATCAAGGAAAAGGTCCTCGCCGCCTACCGCGCGGGCATCCGCACGGTCATCCTGCCGTCGCGCAACCGCAAGGACGAGGAAGAGATCCCGGCGAGCGTGCGCGAGCACATCGAACTCGTTTTTGCGGAGCGCATCGAGGACGTGTTGACACGCGCCCTCGACGGGTGGTCGGCGCCAGCGGTCGAGGCGCCGCTGCCGCGCGCCGCGGGCCAGCCGGCCCAAAGCACTGCGTTAAAGCGCTAGCCTGGGTTAGGGCACCAGTCGGACCAGCGGCCAGTCGGACCCTTCGGGACCGGCCACTGGCTCGAACCGGAAGTGCCGCCCCAGCTCGATTTCAATGGCGCGGGCACGGGCGCCCCAGGGCTCGAAACCCGGCAGCTCAAGGTATTGGCGGTAATCCACGTCGAGGAGCAGCGCAGAGCCCGCGCGTTGGGTTCGCACCTCGTCTACGAGACGGCGCGCGGTCGCAGCGGGATCCTCATCGCGCCGCCGACTGCGCTCGATCGCGTTGACCCAGAACACCTCGCCGACTCTGGCCGCGAACTGGCGCACGTTTTGCTGGTCGATATCGAGCGACAGGAGGTAACCCCCATGGGGCAAGGCCGCCGCGACCGCGGCCGCGCGGCGTTCGTGTTTGACGCGGTCGAAATTGTCCGCTTCGCCCGCGAGGTCGCGCCAGCCCAACATGGCTTGCGACAGGACGAGGCCGACGAGCAGCAAGACCCCCGTCGAGCGCCGGCGCCAAAGATCGGGGCTGCGCCCGACCAACCAGATCAGGAAGGGGGCCGACGCCGCGAGGTAACCCCCGCGGTTGTCGACCGCCCAGAGGGCGAAGATCGCGGTCGGCACGCCGATCAACGCGGCGAGCGCCGCCGCCTCGAGCGCGCCCGCACGCCCGCGGCGCACAAGTGCCGCGATGCCAAGGAGCACCCCCAGGACCGCTGCGCCGAGGGGCAGCACGATGTCCGCGCGCCACCACGCGAGCGAGGGCAAATTGTGGTGCTCCGCCGCAAACGTCGCGACCCGTTCCTTGCTCCCAAAAAGCACCGCGGGCTCACCGACGAGGGTGATGGCGAAGTCCGCGCACACCAGCGCGACGACCAGCGCGGGCCCCACCGCGAACAGCACACGCGGCGCGCTCAAGATCACCCCCTGACGGCGCGCCGCAAACGCGACGAGGAGCACCCAACCCGGCCCCAGCGCCGGCGCGGATTGGTGGCCGAAGTGCACGAGCGCGAGCCCCACCATCGCGCTACCAAGGGCGGGACCAAAACGCGCCCACGGCGCGGCCGCGGTCAGCCACGCGCCCAACGCGACGGCGGCGAACTGCGTGCCGTGGACTTCGACTTGCACGGCAAAAAACCAGACCGCAGGGGTCAGTCCGATCATCGCGGTCGCAAACCCCGCCGCGCTACGGCCGACGCCGGCCCGGCGCGCCAACAGGAACGAAAACCCAAGCCCGACGGCAGCGCCGAGGCTCGCGGCCGCACGCAGCGCGGGTGCGGGCCCTTCGACGAGCCCAAGCCACTCGAGCACTCGCGCGGTCGGCAGGTACGCAAGGTGCATCCACGTGGAGCGCCCCTCCGCAAAACGCGCGAGAAGGAAATCCCCGTCGCCCCACAGCCACAGCCGCGGCGACGACCAATAAAGCACGAGGGCCAATACCGCGAGGATCAACGCGCACAGTGCATCGCGTGCCGATTCGCGCGCGGACGGAAGCGCGGACGGAAGCGCGGACGGAAGCGCGGTGCCGTAAAGCTGCGCGCTCACGGCGGCCCCGCGCGCAGGTTCACCAGCGCAATGGGTCCACCCGGCGCGGTGTCATGCCGCTCGAACGGCCCGATGGCCGCCAGAGCGGCGAGCATGGCTTGGCCCTCGGGGAGCAATCCGATGCTGAGGCCATCCACAAAAAAATAAAGCGGTCGATCGGGCTCGATGCGCTCGATCAACTTCGTTCGCCACGCGTCGAGCGCGGCCGGGTCATTGACGCTATGCACCATCGCAGCACGGGCGTAGAACGGCAAAACGGTGCCCCTGCCGAGGTGCGCAAGCACCACCGCGCGCGGGTCACCGACCACCCGTTGGAGCCACGGCTGTGCAACGAGTTCAGCGAGGCTCGACGAGCGCATAGCGCGCCATTGTTCGACACCGCGCACGATCCCGTGGGCGGCGACCGCGAGCACCACAACGAGGGCCGTCCACGCACCCCCGCGGCGCCGGATCAGGCCGTAACCCTCGGCGCCGGCGGCGGCCACGAACGGTAGCGACACCAGGAAAAAGAAGTCGTGGTTCACGCTGCGCGCGGGGAAAAGCGCGATGTACAGGACTCCGGGCACCGCGAGCGCGAGGAGGAGTGCGAACTCGGCGCGCCGGTTTGTGCGGCCGACGCCCGCGGACGCGCGCTCCGACGCTGGCTGAGCGCGCAGCACGCCGCGGATGGCCACCCCGAGGCCCAAGGCGACCAGCACGAGCCCTCCGGCGGTCTGGTAACGCTCGAGGTACAGCGCCTGCAACCACAAAAAGTTTGAAAGGGGCGTGCTGAGCGTCGTAACCCAGTCAAGGGTGCCGAGCTTGTCACCCTGGGACGCCTCGTGGCCGAGTGCGAGCGCCATGTGCACGCGGTGCAGCCCGATCGCGGCGAACGACACCGCGGGGTAGAGGCACAGCGCAGCGCGGGCGCTCGGGATCCGCAGGTGTTCACGCGCAAACAGGACCACGTGGAAGAAAAGCGCCGCCGCGCCGAAGTGCGCGGGCCAGTCGAAGAGCGTCGCCGCGCCGATCCAGGTCGCCGCGCGCACGAGTTGCACAGGGCCCCCACCGCGCACGAAGCGCAGTTGGTAGCGCGCGGCGAGCGCGAGGCAGCCGGCGATTGCGACCTCGGTCCAGGGCAACATGCCCGCGCGCCAACCGAGGGGCAACGCGGCCGCGAGCAGTGCGGCAACCAGCGCCGCCCGTCGCCCGGAAAGCTCGCGCGCGAAAAGGGCACAGGCCGCCACCGCAAACAGGGAAAACACGAGTGCCGGGATGCGCAGCGCAAACGCTTCGGGTCCGAAGACCGTCACTGCGAGCCCCGCGATCCACATGTAGAGCGCGGGGTGGTGCGCGTACCAACCGTGGTCGACGCTGCCGTCGGCGTACACCACACGCCAGTCGTAGGGCATCCCGAGCGACGCGGTGAAACCGTGCTCGGCGAAGTTGCGCGCGGGTCCGCCCGTCGCGAACGCCCCGAACAACGAGTGGAAGTCGGCACCGCGCCCGCTCCAGGGGTCGGTAAACCCGACGAGACGCAGCGCAACCGCGAGCACCGCGACCGCCGCCGCCCCGATCAGGAAATGGCGCGCCGTGAATCCCGCTGCCGTGCTTCGCGGCGCCGCGCCCGGACGTGACCCGCCGCCCTCCACGGCTTCAGCGCGGCTCGCGCGCGGCCAGGGTCAAAAGCACCTCTTCGCGCGCGCCGTCCCGTTCGAACACCACACGCACGACCTCGCCGGGTTTGTGGATGGAGAGCACACCCATGAAGTCCGCCATGCCTTCGATCACCGTTTCGCCGACCTGCACGATGCGATCGCCGCTGAGAAGTCCCGCGCGCTCCGCCGGGCTTCCCGGCGAAGTGCCGCCGATCAACAGGCCAGGGCCGCTGTCGCCGTACTCGGGGACCGAGCCGAACCACACACGCCAACCTTCGCCGCGCGCGCGGCCCGGCTCCGTGGGTGTGCTGACTTCGACAAACGGCAGCTCGGCCTCCCGTTGGATGCGCTCGATCACGTCCGCCGTGAAATCCGTGACCCGCGCCAGGCCCGGATAGAGCACACGGTCAGCCGTGTCGCTCGGTCGGTGGTAATCGCCGTGCAGCCCGCTGAAAAGATGCAGCGCGGGGATGCGGCGCTCAAGGAAACTCTGGTGGTCGCTGCCGCCGACGGCGCGGCCCGAGGGCTCGAGCAACAACTCGAGCCCGCGCGCTTCGCCCAGTTCAGGCAGGATGTCCGCGAACACCGGCGAGCTGCCCGCCGCCAGCACGGTCAGGCGGCCATCGACGCGGCCAACCATGTCAAGATTGATACACAGGGCGGTGCGCTCCAGCAGCTCGGCGTTCTGCGCGACCCAGCGTTTGCTGCCAAGGAGCCCGAGCTCTTCGCCGGACCACAGTGCGATCAGCACGTCGCCCCGCGTGCCGCGCGCCGCGAGCAACCGCGCGAGCTCGAGCACCACCGCCGTTCCGCTCGCGTTATCGTCCGCGCCCGGATGGACCTCGCCGATGCGGTCGGGCGCCAAAGAGCCCGTGTGGCCGTGGCCGAGATGGTCGTAGTGTGCGCCAATCACGGTCAGCGGCGCAGTGGGATCGGATCCGCGCAGCCACCCGAGCACGTTGCGCGCAGTTCCGCGCTCGCGCGACACGGACACGTCCATGTGCACGGAATGCGCGGCTTCCGGCGCGGGCGCGGCCACTGCCGATCCGCCGCCCTGCGCAATCGCGCGGTCGATCGCTTCGACGGCCGCGGCGTAACCCGGCTGCACACGCTCGGCAACCTCCGCGGTGATGGATAGGGCGGGCAGCGTCGCGAGCGACGTCGGCCCCGAATCGAAGGACGGCAGCGGCTCGTCCGCGCGGCGCGGATGGTGTGCGACGAGAACGGCCGCAGCCCCGCGGCGCTTGGCCGCCATCACCTTGCTGAAAAGGCCGTCCGCGCCGGCCCAGTCGACTGCAGCGTCGGCGAACGCAACCGGCGCGCCGCGCACGAGCAGCACGACCTTGCCGTCCAAGTCGAGGTCCACAAAATCGTCGCGCGGCACACTCGGCGCAACGAGGCCATACCCCGCAAACACGACGTCGCCGCGCACGGTGCCGGGCGCCGCGGCGGACAGCGGTGCGATGTCGGGCCCGGCCGCAAGCACGGAATCGCCCGCGTCAATTTGGATCGCGAGCGACGACGTGCCAAGGTCGCGGGGCGCGAGCGGCACGTCCACCGGGTGGAACCAACCGTCGCTGCCCGCGGGCGCGAGTCCGAGGTGTCCGAGGCGCTCGGCGATCCACGTGCCCGCGGCGTGCTCACCCGGCTCTCCCGCCCGCCGCCCGACGCGCGCGGGATCCGCGAGCCAGCGCACGTCCGCTTCGAGGGCCAGGGCGTCCGCGCCCCGGGACGGTTCACCCAGCACAGCCGCGGCAGCGCGCCGAGCGGACGCGGTCGCAGCGCTGTGCTCGGCCGCGAGAGCCGCGGTCGGCGCGGCGGTTTGCCCCTCATCGCCGACCCGTTCGGGCGCGGCGTTTGGCCGCCCGATGCAGCCGACGAGGGTCAGGGACAGGAGAAGAAGTCCGCCGGGGAAGAGGTCGCGCGCGCGCAGCATGGTGCGGAGACTAACAACTGTCTCTTATACACATCTGACGCTGCCGACGAATAGAGAGGTGTAGATCTCGGTGGTCGCCGTATCAT
>ENA-ORBV01011886-ORBV01011886.1-microbial-mat-metagenome-genome-assembly--contig:-NODE-11886-length-13549-cov-6.520858_pt1 | contig 13549 bp, 8 predicted proteins | sample MGYA00237777_ERZ505514 | MGnify/ENA primary metagenome ERZ505514 (study PRJEB26160, sample SAMN06269048) | microbial mat metagenome | isolation source: Oligotrophic lake microbial mat | place...
CATACGAGATTCGCCTTAGTCTCGTGGGCTCGGAGATGTGTATAAGAGACAGTGCCAACACAGTCCCCGGCGTCGACAAGGTCAGCGTGCAGATTGGCTGGCGCATCGTCTCGCACGCCGTGCAGCGCGGCGTGCCGCTTCTGCCGAAGGTGAAGAACATCGTCGCCGTGGCTTCGGGCAAGGGCGGCGTTGGCAAGAGCACGACAACGGTCAACCTGGCGCTGGCGCTGGCCGCCGAAGGCGCCAGCGTCGGCATCCTGGATGCCGACATCTACGGCCCCAGCCAGCCGATGATGATGGGCCTGTCCGGCAAGCCCGAGAGCGCCGACGGCAAGACGATGGAGCCGCTGGAAAACTACGGCGTGCAGGTGATGTCGATCGGCTTCTTGATCGAACCCGACCAAGCCATGATCTGGCGCGGCCCGATGGCGACACAAGCCCTCGACCAGTTGCTGCGTCAGACCAACTGGCGCGAGCTCGACTACCTGCTCGTCGACATGCCGCCAGGCACCGGCGACATCGCGCTCACGCTCAGCCAGCGGGTGCCGCTGACCGGCGCGGTGATCGTCACCACGCCGCAGGACATTGCGCTGCTCGACGCGAAGAAGGGCCTGAAGATGTTCGAAAAGGTCGGCGTGCCGATCCTGGGCATCGTCGAGAACATGGCAGTGCACATATGCAGGAAGTGCGGCCACACCGAGCACATCTTCGGCGAAGGCGGCGGCCAGCGCATGGCGGCCGAGTACGGGGTGGACTACCTCGGCGCGCTGCCGCTGACGATGGCGATCCGCGAGCAGGCGGATAACGGCCGGCCCACCGTCGTCGCGGAGCCCGAAAGTGCGACCGCCGGGCTCTACCTGGCGATCGCGCGGCAGGTGGCGGTGAAGATCGCTGCGCAGGCGAAGGACTTTTCGGCCAAGTTCCCGACCATCAGCGTGTCGAAGGACACCTGATCGCGGCTGGGTTCAATCGGTGGCGGTGACGGCGCCGGTGACCGCAGCGCCGCGGCGGATAACCCGGATCGGCTGGCTGCGCGCACGAAGCTGGCCGCAGCCCCCATCGACGTCCTGCCCCGCCGAGCGCCGCAGCCGCGTCAACACACCGCGGCGGTTGAGCGTGCGTGCCATCTCGACCGCGTGCTCCCAATCCGGGCGGCGCCAGGGCAGTCCTTCGACGCTGTTGTACGGAATCAGGTTCAACATCGCGTGGCGTCCAGCCAGCAGCGCGGCCAGCGCATCGACCTCGTCGGCGCCGTCGTTGACACCTTCGAGCAACGTCCACTGCACCTGCGCGGGGTAGCCCGTGGCGCGGGCGTAGCGGTCGGCCTCGGCCACCAGCCAGGCCGGGTCGAGCACGGGCGCGCGCGGCAGTAGGTCGGCGCGGCGTGCGGCGTTCGTCGAGTGCAGCGACAACGCCAGCGCCGGCTTGACCGGGCCAGCAGCCAGCCGCTCGAACACACGCCCATCACCCACCGTCGAAAACACCAGGTTCTTGTGCCCGATGTTGCCCAGCGTACCCAGCAGTTCGATTGCATCCATCACGGCATCCAGGTTGTGTGCCGGCTCGCCCATGCCCATGAACACGACCTTGCGCACCACGCGCCTTGTTCGACCGAGCGCGACTTGCGCGACGATCTCGGTGCTCCCGAGCTGGCGCTGCAAACCGCCGATGCCCGTCATGCAGAAGCGGCAGCCCACGGCGCAGCCAACCTGTGTACTGACGCACAGGCCTTCGCGCGGCAACAGCACCGACTCGATGGTCTGGCCGTCGTGCAGTGCGACGAGCAAACGCTCCGATCCGTCGGGAGCCGGGTGCGCAGACTGCACGCGGGCCAGCGCCGCGAAGGCGTCGCGCAAGGCGGGCAGGGCGGCCAGCAGCGGCTTGGGCAGAAAGTGTTCGGCGGCCTGTCGGCCGCGTTCGATGGGCTCGGCCTGCACCCAGCGGCGCAGCACACGGTCGGCGTGCACGGGCGCCGCGCCCAGCGCCAGCAGACAGCGCCGCAGTTCCGGCAGGCCGAGCAGCGATTGCGCGCTCAACAGGCCCATGCCTGCTCCATCGATGCCAGGTCCTGCAGCGTGTTGAGGTTGGCGAAAGCAGCCTCGTCGTCGAAGTGCACGGCGACGATCCCTTGCGCTGCGGCGAAGCGGCGCACGCTGCGCTCGCCGCGCGCCAACGCCTCGCGCAGCGGCTGCGCAAGGCGCCGATCCAGCAGCATGAACGTGGGCTGCAACTGCTGGTGGCCCTCGCCAACGCCGGTGCAGACCAGTGCACCCGCAGCGCCTTTCGCCGTAGCACCATCGCCCGCAGCGCCATTGCATTCGGCTGCGTCGCGCAGGCGCTGCGCCAGATCCAGCGGCAGCCGCGGGGCGTCGCACGGCACGCAGACCAGCCACGGCGTGCGGCAGGCCGACAGCGCCGCCAGCACCCCGGCCAACGGCCCGGCCCTGGCACCCATCTCGCCGTCTTCATCCATCAGCACCGGATGACCGAACGCCGCGTAGGCATCGACATGGCGGTTGGCGCTGATCAGCACCTCGCTGACCTGCGGGCGAAGACGCGCCAGCACATGGGCGACCAGCGGCCGGCCCGCGAGCATCTGCAAGCCCTTGTCGGCCCCATCCATGCGCTGGCCGCGCCCACCGGCCAGCACCACGCCGGTCATCTCGTTGGCCAGCGTCTCGGGCAGTGCACCGGCGATCACAACAAGCCTTCGAACAGGCAGACCGGAACGGCCTCACCCGCCGCCACCGGCCCACGGCCTTCGTCCAACACGATCAAGGCGTTGGCCTGACTCAGCCCGCGCAGCGCGCTGCTGCCTTGGTCTGCACACGGCCGCACCCACCACCCACCGGACGGCGCAGGCTCGACGACGCCGCGCGCGAACTCGGTCCGCCCAGGCCGCTTGGCGATGGGCGCGCTGGCCGGCAGGTTCAACAGCGGCAACGGTGAGGGCCGCGCGCCGGCCAGCAGCAACAACGGCTCGCGCGCCAGCATCCACAAGCTCACCAGCGCCGCCACCGGGTTGCCCGGCAGCGCGAACAGCCAGGCGTGGTGCCCGCCGGTGTCGAGTGGGCCGAACGCGAAGGGCCGGCCGGGCCGCATCGCCACCTTCCACAGCTCAACGCGCCCCAGCCGTGCCAGCACGGCGCGGGTGTGGTCGGCGTCGCCAGCGCTGACGCCGCCGCTCGTCACCACCGCATCGGCGACGGTGGCTGCATGCCGCAGCGCGGCTTCGAGTGCCTGCGGGTCGTCGCGCACGCTGCCTTGGTCGAGCACCTCGAAACCCATCCGCTGCAATGCGCCAGCCAATGCGAGACGGTTGCTGTCGTGGACCTGGCCAGGCAGCAACGGTTGTCCGACGGGTACGAGCTCATCGCCCGTGGAGAACAGGGCCACCTTGAGCTTGCGCCGCACCGGCGCCCTGGCGACACCGAGTGACGCCAGCAGGCCGAGATCGGCCGCCGACAGCACGCGGCCGGCAACGAGTGCCGCCTGGCCCGCGGCCATGTCGCTGCCGCGTTGGCGCACGTGGGCACCCGCGGGCACGCTCTCAGCAGCGAAGCGAACCTGGTCGTCGACCGGTTCGCAGAGTTCCAGCGGGACCACGGTGTCGCAACCCGGCGGCAGCATGGCGCCGGTCATGATGCGCACACAGCCGCCGGGGCCCGGTGCGTCGGCGCTGTAAGGGCCGGCCAATACGGATCCGCGCAGTCGCAGGTTCGTCGAGCCGTGGGCGCCGTGCAGGATGCGCCCATCGAAAGCGAAGCCGTCCATCGCGGCGGTGTCTGCGGCCGGCAGATCCGCGGGCGCTCGCACATCGACCGCCAGCACCCGGCACAAGGCGTGGCCGAGCTCGACGGTTTCGACCGCCAAGGCACCGGCCGGCTGCGGTGCACCGACGGCATCCCGCATCGCGGCACGCGCCTCTTCCACGCCGACGCTGCGCTCGGTGGCCGGGGGGGGTGATTGAGGCTGAGGGCTCATCGTCAAGGGCATCGGCCTGCGGTGCAGGCAACGCGCGATTGTCGGCTCGCGCAACCATCGTGCCGTGCGTGACCGGGTTGGCGAAAGCGCCACCGGTTGCGCACCCCGCATCCCCGGCTCGCGGGGCCAAGGCACGTAACGGCGGCCGCGCAGCCCATCGCAGGGCCTAGACTGGCGGCGCTGACTGACCACAGAGGTCCGCCAGGAGGATACTTAAAACAAGGCGAAAGTGGTTCGGCAGTGCGCGGCCATCACCGCCACAGGCTTGCAGACTCAGGCTCGGCCGTAGAGCCTGCCCAACTCCGCCAGCCTGCCCGCATGCCAGGGCTGGACCTGGCTCCATTGGAAGCGCCAGCCCCACCAGCCGCTCTCCTGGCCGGGGTAGTTCATGCGGCACTCGGTCGGCAAGGCCAGCACGTCCTGCATCGGGTGCACGGCCGTGTCGGCCACGCTGGACATCGCGCTTCTGATCATCGTCCAAGGCATGTCGTGGCCGTCGGTAGCGAGGTAGCCGCGCGCCATGTGGCGCTCGTGGTCGGTGGCCGTGCACCACCAGCCGGCGACGGTGTTGTTGTCGTGCGTGCCGGTGTAGACCACCGTGTCGGGCTCGTGGTTGTGCGGCAGGAAACGGTCCTTCGCGTCTCCTGCGAATGCGAATTGCAGGATGCGCATGCCGGGAAAGCCGAACTTCTTGCGCAGCGCATCGACGTCGGGCGTGATCACGCCGAGGTCTTCCGCGATGATCGGCATTGGGCCCAGTGCCTTGGCGATGGCCTTAAACAGCGGCTCGCCAGGCCCCGGCACCCAGCGGCCCTTGACGGCGGTGGGCTCGCTGGCCGGAATCTCCCAATAACCCGCGAAACCGCGGAAGTGGTCGATACGAACGATGTCCACCAACTCGAACGTGCGACGCACGCGCTCGACCCACCAGGCGTAGTTGTCCTTGGCGTGTGCGCTCCAGCGGTACAGCGGGTTGCCCCAGCGCTGGCCGGTGGCGCTGAAGAAGTCGGGCGGCACACCGGCGACGACGGTCGGGCGGCCGGCGGCGTCGAGTTCGAACAGGTGCTGGTTGGCCCACACCTCCGCGCTCAGGTAGGCGATGAAGATCGGCGTGTCGCCGATGATCTGCACGCCCTTGCCATTGGCGTAGGCCTTCAGCGCGGCCCATTGGCGGAAGAAGCACCACTGGCAGAACTGCCAGAAGTGGATGCGTTCGGCGTGCGACTCGCGCGCCGCTGCCAATGCGACAGGCTCGCGCTGGGCGAGGGCCGGGTCCCACTCGCACCAGTCCTTCCAGTTCAGCGACTCGCACAGCGCGAGGAAGAGGGCGTAGTCGCCGAGCCAGCTTGCCTGCTCGATCCGAAAGCGCTCGAAGTCTTCGCGCTGCGCCGCTGTTCCCGCGCTTGCGAACCGTGTCGCCGCCTTGGCCAACCGGTGCATGCGAAACGGGTACATCAGCGCAAAGTCGATCTTCTCGTCGGTCAGGCCCGGCACCGGTGTCAGGTCGTCCGCGTCGAGCCAGCCCTGCGTGTGCAACGCCGCCAGATCCACCAGCAGCGGGTTGCCGGCGAAGGCCGAGTTGCTCATGTACGGCGAGTTGCCGGGCCCGATGCCGGCCAGCGGCAACAGCTGCCACAGCTTGCAGCCCGCGCTGACCAGCCAGTCGACGAAGTGATAGGCCTCCGGGCCGAAGTCGCCCGAGCCGTGGGGGCCCGGCAAAGAGGTGGGGTGCAGCAGCACGCCACTGGCGCGGTCGAATCTCATGCGGTGTCTCCTGGGGCGCGCGGGGCGTCCCGCAACAGGACGAGGCTGCGCGCGCGCAGTTCGAAGTGGGTGGTGTCGGTGCCGCGCCGCCAGGTGCTGCGGCCATCGGGCGCGGTGGTGTCGAGCTCGGCCCACCAGTTGCCGGCCGGCAGTGCGAACGACGCGTCCATGTCGCGGCCATTGACCAGCAGCAGCAGCGCCACGCCCTCACCCGAGTGGCCGGCCGCGCCCGGTGCGCCGACGTAGGCGCCGAGGATGCGCGACATGCGGTTGTTCCAGTCTTCGGCCTGCATCGGCTCGCCGGTACGCCGCAGCCAGGCCAGATCGGGCCGGCCGCGCACATCGACGAGACCGGTGAACCAGCGTGAGCCCAGCGGGCGCAGCCGGCGGCGCAACCCGAGCACGTGGGCGGTGAAGGCGATCAGGCTCTCGTCGGCCTGCGCCCAGTCGATCCAGGTGATCGGGTTGTCCTGGCAGTAGGGGTTGTTGTTGCCACCCTGGGTGTGGCCGAGTTCGTCGCCCGCGGCGAGCATGGGCGTACCTTGCGACAGTAGCAGCGTGGCCAGCAGGCTGCGCTTCAGAACCGTGCGCCGCGCGACCACTTCGGGGTCGGTGGTCGGGCCTTCCCAGCCACAGTTCCAGCTCAGGTTGTGGCCGGGGCCGTCGCGGTTGTCTTCGCCGTTCGCCTGGTTGTGGCGCAGGTCATAGCTGACCAGGTCGGTGAGTGTGAAACCGTCGTGCGAGATGACGTAGTTCAGGCTCTCGGCCGGCGGGCGGTAGCGCGGCTGGTACAGGTCGGACGAGCCGGCCAGGCGCAGCGCGAACTCACCACGGGTGCAGTCGCCGCCCAGCCAGAAGGCGCGTGCGGTGTCGCGGAAGCGGTCGTTCCATTCGGCCCAGCCGCGCGGGAAGCCGCCGACGCGGTAACCCCCGGGCCCGAGGTCCCAAGGCTCGGCAATCAGCTTGGTGCCCTGCAGCAGCGGGTCCTGCTGGATCGTGGTGAAGAAGGCGTGGTCCATCGCGAAGCCGTTGTCACCGCGCGCCAACGCACTGGCAAGATCGAAACGGAACCCGTCGACATGCATCTCACCGACCCAGTAGCGCAAGCTATCGAGCACCATCTGCAAGACCCGCGGGTGTCGTGTGTCGAGCGTGTTGCCGCAGCCGCTGTGGTTCTCGTATTGGTCGCGCGCCTCGGGCGGGAGCTTGTAGTAGGCGGCGTTGTCCAGGCCGCGCCAGGACAAGGTCGGGCCCTTTTCGTTGCCTTCGGCGGTGTGGTTGTAGACGACGTCGAGGATGACCTCGATGCCGGCGGCATGCAGCCGCTGCACCATGCGACGGAACTCGCTACGTGGCTCGCCGGTGGCGGCCAGTGTGGGCTCGACCGCGAAGAAGCCGAGGGTGTTGTAGCCCCAATAGTTCGACAGGCTCATGCCGACCAACCGGCCCTCGCTGAGCTTCTGGTGCACCGGCAGCAGGTTGACGGCCGTGATGCCGAGCGTCTTCAAGTGTGCGATGGCCGCGTCGCTGGCCAGCCCGGCGAAGGTGCCGCGCTCGGCCTCGGGCACGCCGGGCATCTGTTTCGTGAATCCCTTGACGTGCAACTCGTAGAGCACGCTGTCGCGCAGCGGCGTTCGCGGCGGCTGGTCGCCGCACCAATCGAAAACGTCGTGCACGACACGCGCCTTGAAGGCGTCGCGGCCGTTGTCGCGCGTGTCCATGGCCTGCGGAAACTGGCGGTCGGCGCCGAAGTGCGCAGCGCCCCAATCGAAGCCACCGCGCGGTGCGACGACCTCGCGTGCCCAAGGGTCCAGCAGCAGCTTGTTCGGGTTGAAGCGCTGGCCGCGTTCGGGCCGCCACGAGCCAGTGGCCCGAAAGCCGTAGAGCAGGCCGGGCGCGGCGTCCGGCAGGTGGCCGTGCCAGACATCGCCGCTGCGGCCGGGCAGCGGCAGCCGCGCCACTTCGATGTCGCCATGGGCGTCGAACAGACACAGGTGGACTTGCGTCGCCTGCCCCGAAAAGACGGCGAAGTTGACTCCGCCCGCCAAGAGCGTCGCGCCCATCGGCCACGGCTGGCCTTCGCCCAGCACCGGCAATTCGGCGCCCGTGGCAGGACGGGTCGGCTCGCTCAGGCGGTCCATTCCAGCATCACGGTGGCCAGCGGCGGCAGCGTCAGCACGACCGATTGCCCACGGCCATGGCTGGCCACCGCTTCGCTGCTGGCCGCACCGAGCGGTGTGCCGACGTTCGCGCCGCCGTAGTGCGCCGAGTCGGTGTTCAGTCGTTCGATGTATTGCCCTGCAGCGGGCACGCCGATGCGGAAACCCTCGTGCACCGTCGGCGCAAAGTTGCACACCACCAGCAAGAGGCCGCCGCTGGCGGATTTGCGCACGAAGCTCAACACACTGCGGCGCGCGTCTTCGTGGTCGATCCACTCGAAGCCCCTGCCGTCGAAGTCCTGCTCGTGCAGCGCCGTCGTTTCGCGGTAGAGCTTGTTCAGGTCGCGCACCAGACGCTGCACGCCGGCATGCGCGGGCTGCTCCAGCAGATGCCAGTCCAGGCTGGCCTCGTGGTTCCACTCGCGGCCCTGCGCAAACTCGCAACCCATGAAGAGCAGCTTCTTGCCCGGGTGGCCCCACATGAAGCCGAGGTACGCGCGCAGGTTGGCGAAACGCTGCCACTCATCGCCTGGCATGCGGCCGAGCAGCGAGCCTTTGCCATGCACCACCTCGTCGTGCGAGATCGGCAGCACGAAGTTCTCGGTGAAGGCATAGACCAGCCCGAACGTCATCTCGCCATGGTGGTACGGGCGGTGGATCGGGTCACGGCCGATGTACTTCAGCGTGTCGTGCATCCAGCCCATGTTCCACTTGAAGTGGAAGCCCAGGCCGCCGGCGTAGGTCGGGCGGCTGACGGCCGGAAAGGCGGTACTCTCTTCAGCCAGCGTGATGGCTTGCGGGCGTTCGCCGCCGATGACTTCGTTGGCGCGCTTGAGAAAGGCGATGGCTTCCAGGTTCTCGCGCCCGCCGTCAATGTTGGGGAGCCACTCTCCGGCCTTGCGGCTGTAGTCGCGGTAGAGCATCGAGGCGACGGCATCGACCCGCAGGCCATCGACGTCGAAACGCTCCAGCCAGTACAGCGCGTTGCCGACGAGGAAATTGCGCACTTCGGTTCGGCCGAAGTTGTAGATCAGCGTGTTCCAGTCGTTGTGGAAACCTTCGCGGCGGTCGGCGTATTCGTAGAGATGCGTGCCGTCGAACTGCGCCAGGCCGTGCGCGTCGGTGGGAAAGTGCGCCGGTACCCAGTCGAGCAGCACGCCGAGGCCGGCGGCATGCGCCCGGTCGACAAAGCGGCGGAAGCCCGCGGCATCACCGAAGCGGGAAGTCGGCGCGAACAGCCCCAGCGTCTGGTAGCCCCAGCTGCCATCGAAGGGGTGTTCGCTGACGGGCATCAGCTCCAGGTGCGTGAAGCCCATGTCGGCGGCGTAGGGCACGAGCTCGTCCGCGAACTCGTCCCAGGTCAGCCAGCGGTTGTCGTCTTCGACCTTGCGCTTCCAGCTCGACAGGTGCACTTCGTAGATGCTCATCGGCGCGTCGAGCGCGTTGGCCTTTGCACGCGCCGGTGTCGGTGGGGCCACCGCCGGCATCGGTGTGACGATGCTGGCCGTGGCCGGCCGCAGCTCGGAGAAGCGCGCGTAGGGGTCAGCCTTTTGCGGCAGCAGCGTGCCGTCGGCTGCGAGCAATTCGAACTTGTAGCGCGTGCCACTCTTCACAAAGGGTAGGAAGATCTCCCACACGCCGCACTCCCGGCGCAGGCGCATCGGGTGGCGGCGGCCGTCCCAGTGATTGAAGTCGCCGACGACGCTGACGCGAAGGGCGTTCGGCGCCCAGACGGCGAAGGCCGTGCCGGCTACGCCGTCCATCGTGCGCGGGATCGCGCCGAGCACTTCGTAAGGCCGCAGGTGCGAGCCCTCACCGAGCAGCCACACATCCATCTCGCCAAGTACGGCGCCGAAGCGGTACGGGTCGTCGAATTCGTCTTCGGCGCCGCTCATCCAGCACGCGTGCAAGCGGTAGCTCGCGTGACCAGTGGGCAGCAAGCCTTCGAACAGGCCGTCGTCGTGCAACGCTGTCAGCGGTGCCGTGCCGCGCGGCGTGAGCGCCGTCACCGACCGGGCACCCGGCAGAAAGGCCCGCACCCACGTGCGGCCGCTGGCATCGGTGTGCGGGCCCAGTACCGCGAAGGGGTCGGGATGCCGGCCCTGGCGCAGCCAGTCGATATCGGGAGGGGTCAGCATGGTGCGGCGATGCTATGCCGCGTCATGCCATCTCGGGCGCGCTCAAGCCTTCGCCGCGAGGCCCCAGACCTGCGTCGCGTACTCGCGGATCGTGCGGTCGGAAGAGAAGAAGCCCATGCCGGCGACGTTCGCGATTGCCTTCTTCGCCCAAGCATCCCGGTCGCGGAAGAGGGCGTCGACACGGGCCTGCGCGGCGAGGTAGCTGTCGAAGTCGGCCAGCAGCAGGTAGTGATCGCCGCCCCACAGCAGTGAATCGACCAGGCCGCGGTAGCGCCCCGGCTCGTCGGGCGAGAAGGCGCCGCCGCCGACGGCGTCCAGCACCGCCTTGATGGGCGGGCTGCTCTCGTAGATCTCGAGCGGGCGGTAGCCGGCCGCTCGACGGGCCGCGACCTCGGCGGTGCTCAGCCCGAAGATGAAGATGTTCTCGGCGCCGACCTGCTCGCGGATCTCGATGTTCGCGCCATCGTCGGTGCCGATGGTCAGCGCGCCGTTGAGGGCCAGCTTCATGTTGCCGGTTCCGCTGGCCTCGGTGCCGGCGGTGGAAATCTGCTCCGACAAGTCCGCGCCGGGCATGATCACCTCGGCCACCGACACGCCGTAGTTCGGCACGAAGACCAGCTTGAGCTTGCCGCCCATGCGCGCATCGGCATTGATCATGGCGCCCACGTCGTGGATCAGCCGGATCACGTTCTTCGCTGCCGTGTAGCTGCTGGCCGCCTTGCCTGCGAAGACCACCGTGCGGGGCACCCAGTCGGCCGTCTTTCCCGATTGATGGTCCGCCAGCATCGCCTGATACCGCGCCACGACTTGCAGCACGTTGAGCAGCTGCCGCTTGTATTCGTGGATTCGCTTGACCTGCACGTCGAACAGGCTGGCGGGATTGACCGCCACGCCGGTGGTGGCCAGGATGTGCGCCGCCAGCCGCGACTTGTTGGCGTGCTTGACAGCCAGGAAGGCGCTGCGGAAACCGGCGCTGTCCGCGTGCGCCTTCAACTTCGCCAGTTGGTCCAGGTGCAGCCGCCAACCTGCGCCGATCGTGGCGTCCAGCAGCGCCGCCAGCCCTGGGTTGGCCTGGGCCAGCCAACGCCGCGGCGTCACGCCGTTGGTCATGTTGGTGAAGCGCTCGGGCCAGATCGCCGCGAAGTCCGAGAAGATCGTCTGCACCAGCAGCTCGGAGTGCAGTGCCGAGACACCGTTGACCTTGTGGCTGCCGACGATCGACAGGTTGGCCATGCGCACCCGCCGTTCACCGCCCTCGTCGATCAGCGACAGCCGGCGCAGGAACTCGTTGTCGCCGGGCCGCAGCGCCGCGGCCATCGCCAGGAACTCGCCATTGATGCGGAAGATGATCTCCAGGTGCCGCGGCAACACCTGCTGCATCAGCGACACCGGCCAGGTCTCCAGCGCCTCGGGCATCAGGGTGTGGTTGGTGTAGCTGAAGACCTTTGTCGTTTGCGCCCAGGCCGCAGCCCACCCGAAGCCGTGTTCGTCGACCAACAGCCGCATCAGTTCGGCCACGCCGATGGCCGGGTGGGTGTCGTTCAGGTGGATGGCGACCTTCTCCGACAGGTTCGTCAACCGCCCGTGCTCGGCGAGGTGGCGGGCCAGGATGTCCTGGATCGACGCGCTGGTGAAGAAGTACTCCTGGCGCAAACGCAGCTCGCGGCCGGCCGGCGTGCTGTCGTTGGGGTACAGCACCCAAGAGATGTTCTCGAATTGGTTCTTGAACTCTGCGGCGCGCGCGTAATCGCCGGTGTTGAAGGCGTTGAGGTCGATCTGGGCGGGCGCCACCGCCTTCCACAAGCGCAGTGTGCTGACCCGCTCGGTGCCGTGGCCGGGGATCACCATGTCGTAAGCCTTGGCGCTGACTTCGCCGGCTGGGCGCCAGACGGCGACATCATTGGGCAGGGCGGCAGGTTCGACCCAGCCGCCAAAGCGCACCGGGTAGCTGGTGCCGCTGCGCGGAAACTCCCACGGCGTGCCGTCGACCAGCCACGGATCCGGGTGCTCGACCTGGCGGCCGCCATGGATGCTCTGCGCAAACATGCCGAACTCGTAGCGAATGCCGTAGCCGAAACTGGGCAATTCCAGGGTGGCCATCGAATCGAGAAAGCAGGCGGCGAGGCGACCCAGCCCCCCGTTGCCCAGCGCCGCATCCGCTTCCGCCGCTGCCACGTCTTCGATCGCACAGGCGTGCTGCTTGGCGGCATCGGCCATCGCAGGTTGCAGCTCCAGCGCGGCGAGTGCATTGCCCAACGTGCGGCCGATCAGAAACTCCATCGACAGGTAGTAGACCCGGCGCACCTTCGCCGCCCGGTCGGCACTGTCTGCGGCCACCCAGCGTCGGGACAACTGCTCTCGCGCGATCTGCGCGACGGCGTGCATGATGTCCGTCCGCGTGGCCGCCGCCGGCGCGGTGCCGATGGTGGACAACAGGTGGCGATCGAGTTCGGCGGCGGGGGAGGGAGCGTGCGCATTCATGGCGCCGAGTGTTACTGATGGCTGCTCGCGGCGTCAATCAAGGCTCGGTGGCGGGGCGTGTAGTTCAACTACGTGGAACCGCGGATGTTGCTTCTGCGTGGCACCGAGCACGGTTTTCCGACAACAAGATAGAGTTACTTTCTAAAGTCCTGCATCACCAGCAGAGCGAGACAGCCCAGCGCACCTGTCATGTAACTTTGTTGCATCGCCCACCACGAAACCCGAACCGGAGACAGCCTGATGACCCCGATCGACCCCGCGCAGACCTTCGACCTGCCGCGCCGTGCCGTCGCGCTCGTCCTGGCCGGGGGCCGCGGCAGCCGGCTGAAGAACCTGACCGACAGCCGCGCCAAGCCGGCGGTCTATTTCGGCGGCAAATTCCGCATCGTCGATTTCGCGTTGTCGAACTGCCTCAATTCAGGCATTCGCCGCATCGGCGTCATCACGCAATACAAGAGCCACAGCCTGCTGCGCCACCTGCAACGCGGCTGGGCTTTCCTGCGCGCCGAGGGCAACGAGTTCGTCGATCTGCTGCCGGCGCAACAGCGCGTGGACGAAGAAAGCTGGTACCGCGGCACCGCCGATGCGGTCTACCAGAACCAGGACATCCTGGCCGCCTACCGCGCCGACTACGTGGTGGTGCTGGCTGGCGACCACATCTACAAGATGAACTACGCGCTGATGCTGGCCGATCACGTGGCTCTTGGGCGCGAGTGCACGGTGGGCTGCATCGAGGTTCCTCGCGAGGAAGCCAAGGCATTCGGCGTGATCGCCATCGACAGCAAGCGTGTCATCGTCGATTTCGTCGAGAAGCCGGCCGACCCGCCGCCGATGCCGGGCAAGCCGGACAAGGCGCTGGCCAGCATGGGCATCTACATCTTCAACGCCCGCTATCTGTACCGCGAGTTGGAGCGTGACATGGCCGACCCGGCGTCGAGCCACGACTTCGGCACTGTCTCTTATACACATCTGACGCTGCCGACGAATAGAGAGGTGTAGATCTCGGTGGTCGCCGTATCATTA
>ENA-ORBV01011887-ORBV01011887.1-microbial-mat-metagenome-genome-assembly--contig:-NODE-11887-length-13549-cov-5.325564_pt1 | contig 13549 bp, 8 predicted proteins | sample MGYA00237777_ERZ505514 | MGnify/ENA primary metagenome ERZ505514 (study PRJEB26160, sample SAMN06269048) | microbial mat metagenome | isolation source: Oligotrophic lake microbial mat | place...
TTCAAGCAGAAGACGGCATACGAGATTCGCCTTAGTCTCGTGGGCTCGGAGATGTGTATAAGAGACAGCTGTTACACCTACAGTGCTGTCTACTAGAATGCTCCGGTACGTCGCGCAGTGCTGTAAGACTCCTCTACTGTGCAAGCAGCCAACAAAAAACCTACAGCACTTTCCATCTGACAACTACCGTAAACTCGACTGAACAGGCGCCGATATGCATGACAACAGCAGGGATGAGATACGTACGGTAACAGTGCTGTGCCTGACATTGCACGATTGTGCTAGCTAGCTAATAGCTAGCTAGAGTAGCAATGTATGTGCCTCCATTCAACAAAAGAAGGACTCATCATGATGGAAGGTAATGACAACAGAGGCACTACAATCCTTGCTCAAACATCAACAGCTACTAGCAGTAGCACAACGGAATATGCACGTTTGGATTGGGATCAAGTGATTGAGTGGAGAATCCAAGAGCGACAACGGCAAATACGCCAAATCAAATGCACGGTAGCAGCCGTCTTACTTCGTTCGAGAATCCCTCCAGCTACGACACGCCCAACACGACGACGTTTGCAAATTTCTGCTTCTCCTTCTACCAGTGAAGATACATGTACGGAACCTAAAGAGGGTGCTACAAACAATGGAAAGTACATTGGTGATAAATGTAGGGGGGCAGTCGCCGCTGCTTCGGCAGACGTTGCATCACTGGGTGGAGGCAGAAAAACAGTCCGATTCTCGGCGGCAACCTCTGCTAGTGCAACCGAAGATCATGCTACAAAAGCTGCTACTCCTGCTACCCGACTTTGTCCTAAAACTCATCGGTTGTCTCCTCCTCGCACCGGCACCAGCAACGGCAACAGGTGTCTCAGTCGTGTGTTGGAGGAAGGAGAGGGGTGCTGTGAAGACGATGAGCTTGGAGAAAGCACTGCCGCTGCAGGGAATATGGATCCACAGCAAACCCGTTCCAAATCATTTCCAGGCGATAATGACGGAGGTGGATTTCGGCCGGAAGTCAATTCCTTTTTGGAAGCCCTGGCCAAACGATCGCCCTCCGCTCATGTCATTCAAAAAGAATTTCGTTATTTCAACTTGCGCAAAGTCGAGCAAGAAGCACGGCGGTATCGACGAGTCGGGCCCTTGTCCATTCTCAAGCATCGTCCCAGCAACAAACCTTACAACAATACTTTGATCCTGGAACCAGATGTCTGCAATTTTCTGATTGCCCATTCCAGACGCTCTCCCTCGGCCAATATCATCAAGAAGGAATTTCGATATGCCAGTTTGCGCAAAGTTGAGGCGGAAGAACGTCGACGACAATCCTTGCCTCTCTTGTCCACGGGGAGTAAGGACGCCATATTGTTGGATCACGATTTTTACAATTTGCTCGTGGCAAGGCATCATAAACGGTCCCCTTGTGCCAATGTGATCAAGAAGGAATTTCGGAGTGTCCAACTGCGCAAGGTAGAAGACGAGCCAGAGCACAGTCGACGACGATCCATGCCTCTGGTCGTATCGACCAGTACGAGCAAAGATTTGTTATTGTTGGATCTACACGTATACGACTTGTTGGTGACGCATTCCAAACGATCTCCTTCCGCCAATATTATTAAAAAAGAATTCCGATATGCCCGTCTTCGGCATGTCAGAAGTGGCAGCAAACGTGACGTGTATGGCGGGGAGGATGAAGAGGATGACCATGAAAATAATGTCTACACATCGATTTGGGACGACGACGATGATGATGGGGCGTCGCTTTCGTCACACTCGACCGTGTTTTCCAAAAGTTTTGTCTGCCTGGAAGATGATGACGATGACGACTCGCATGTTGGGTATCACTCCAGTTGGGCTTGGATGGATCATTTAGAGCCCATCATGGCACAACCCAGCATGTTTCCTTACTATGAATCGTCGGGCCTGAGCCTTGCAGGAAGACGTATGAGTGGGTCGACACAGGCAACATCCATGGTGTCCGTGGCCATGTCGGTGTCCAGGCGGGGTGATGGTACTGGCTCGAATTGATATTACAGGCTGCTACAAAAATTGCATTGCGTAATACAAAACTACAATTGCATGCAAACATTTGAACTCCTTTCTGTAGTACGTAATAATTCGCATCACTGAATTCGGTTGGCCTTCAATCTTGCTCCTACATATTTGAGCGATAGAAAGTAATCCAATTCTCCTTCCTGTTCCAGGTCACAGTCAACACGGGTGACCATAAGAGGAATTTAAAAGAGTAGATTTGTAATTTTAGGTTAATAAATATTATCACTAGTGTGTGGGTTGGTGTTTGTCGATTCAATACAAATAAGATCTCTGTTTAATCAAACTAAACAACACCCTGACATCACATTGATGCTGTGATGTTGCTTGCATCCTTTGTCTGCACAATTTCTAGGTTGCATTCTCACTTATTTCATCCTGATTAGGTGCAGTCTTTGGATAATTCATTGTAAAGCACCTTGCTTCCCACAATTCTATCATGGTCTCCTGCTTGTCTCTCTGGGTATGATTAACTCATTGTGAATCAAAAGCAATAATGATTCTTCATTCCTTGGCTTGTAGCTTAGGTGGGGTTGATCAAAAAGATAATCATAGGCACATCTTTTAACTTTCTCAAATCCGTAGAACCAATTACATTTTCACTGCACGACAGTGCAGTCCACTTGCTGCAAGCATCTGTGCCTCACTGTTAGTTTGATCTGTCTTCTTTGTGTTCCTCTCTGGTGGAGGAAATCAATGCATTATGTTTCTGAATCTACCAAATGAATTGAAACGTGTCTACAATGAAAACAACTTGTAGCCAAGTGGTGGCATTGAAACAAATCCTAGTAAGCAAATAAGGTTGAATCAATTTAGTGTTGTACCCCAAACAGCCAAAAGACTTGAAGGCTTTTTTGTTGACATCACTCAATGGATCAAATTCATTCTCACATCATTGACTTCCTTTGTGCTCAATGATAAGCTATTTTTGCATCTGTGTTCCTGACAGCTTCAGTTTATTTTGATAGTGTATGCTGCTTTTCCACCCGGTGCCACTTAGTTGTCAAACATTGAGACAATGGGGAACCACACCAAAGATCTAGTTTCTGTCCTTGGAAAAAAAGTTGTTTTAGAAGAACAAGTCTGACAAAAATGTCCTCATAAGTTCCTACTGTGTTAAGTCAGTTGTCCCACATGGTTCAACAGCATACAAATTTGAATTGACAGCATCATTCACCTTACTTAGATGTTCTGTCACATGAGATTGGTCAGGGGGGATTGAAGGAGAAATGGGTTCACCTTAGAAATTATTGTAGCTTCAAAAAATGTGAAATTTTTCAATGAAGCCATGACATTTGTAAACTCCAACATTTTTAAATCCAATGCATTTGATAGCTGTGATTAACAATGCTTTTTAGCTGAAACAAATAATTTTGATATGGCTTGCATTACCCATCAGGTGTTCACAAAATCATGCTAACAGTGATGCTAACTTTTCATTTCATTTCTTCATGTCTGACTTTGCTTGGTGCTTAAAAAGATGGTGGGACAAACAAACATAAATTTTTTTACAGTGCACTTAGCACCTAAAGCAAATCATTATTGTTTGTGCAGTTTTCAAGTGGCAAGTGTGTCATTGTCATGATCATCAGAATGAGGGTCAAGTGACATCTCAGTTGAAAGAATGATGAGTGTCACATCATTAAGCATTGGAACCAGATGAAGCATAGGTTTTGGCCAAGTTGTTGAAAGTTGGCTTTCTTCACTTCCATGGTCCACCATGCTCCTTTTAGTGCCATGCAAGTTAAGAGCTGCCATGTCAGAAGAACACAATTTACTGGTGCTCAGTGGGTGAGCGCACCACATCTGACCAAAGTGGCAAGCAGGTGGGCTCCATGTAGGCCAAAGTAGAAAAGTAACAGACAAAGGTGGCGAAGCCAAGTCACATGGGGTTTGCTTTAAAATTTGCACAACTGGATTGTCTGCTTTCATGTCCAATCAGTGTTCAGCTTCAGTGATGTTCCTCAAAGCTCACCCCATTCGCAAACTTTGGAACCATGAATTTCCTGAAACATCTTGCGGATTGTCACTTCCCCTGGCATCCACATTCCAAAGGACCCGCACTGTGAAGTTGGATCACACCTTCCGTCATGAGCTTCATTGTTTTGGTTTTTTCTTCATCTTTGTTTTGCCTTTGTGATTCATCATGCGCCATTTCTTGCATCAAAGTCAACATGGGCTTCATTTGAGTCAAGTGAGCCACCACTTAAAATTTTGTCCAACAATGTCACCACTTTCCCTGGTGTTGATTGTTGCACTGTGAGACCAAACAAACAAAAAAGACTTCTTTTCACATTTCAAGCAAAAGTGCGGGAAACTGTCTGACTTCTGCAAATGAGTCACACTTCCCTGTTTGGCATGATTGATGAATCTTGCACATTGTTCTTCCCAAAGTGAGCTGCTGTTTTTGCAGATTCTTGTGTTTGTTGTTGTGAGACACAGCAAGAAGTGGACGCGGAGGAACAGATGAACAAAAGAGCAAACATCTGCTGTGAATTTTGCAATGGGTCAGCACAACACCAAGACTGTTCAGGAAAAACCTGCAACCCTGAACACAGGATTTGGAAGTTGGTGCACCCCACCTGCTGCTAGTAGCCAAAGGCGCTGACCCTACTACTGCACTGTCGACGAACGACCGATGTCATTTAGAGCCAGACTAACTTCTGTGACCACAATTCGATTCGCACACTGACAGAGTGATCAAATGGCTCAAAGGATTGCAGCCAACCTGATGGCTAGCTGGTTAAGGAACCGAACAAAAAGACTCGCCACAAGTCATTTTTCATCAAAGATTTAACACCCTTCCCATCGTGCTTAACAACCGGTGTTTGAATTTGTCAATTCTTTTTGTGCTGATTCACACAGTGCACAAAGCTGATTGTGACTTTCGAACCAAACTGTCAATCGAAATTCTGGGCACGGTGTGAAGTCGGCAGTTAACAGTTCTTTCGATTGGTCAATTGCAAAGCACTGCACGACCACTATGCCAAAAGTTACAAAGGTTGCTGTGAAATGCTAAATAGTTTCTCAAAGCCTGTGCTGGAACTTGCCGCAACTGGCAGGATTGGATGTTTATGGTCCTTTTACTTAATTAGGAACCCTTCACAATTAGGAACCCTTTTGAAAAGAACCCAATGAACAGGAACCGATCATTTGAATGCCAGATGAAAGGGTTCCTAATTAGGAACCCTTTTTCAAATTATGTCCTAAGACATCAGTTTTTACCAGTAGATTTAGGAACCAATTTTTAGGAACCCTTTTATTTATGGTCTCATTTTCCACAAAGGGTTCCTAATTGTGGTCCTTTTTGTCGACTGATTTGTTTCATAGTCCTTTTGTACAAGAGACCATAATTTAAGAACCTATTTCGTAAATCACATGAACCACCTATTTAACAAATGGTCTGTCCCTTGTGCGTTGCGGCAAGTTCCTGCAGTAGGCTAGACTTTTACCATGGTGTCAGAGCTTCAGAGGGGGTGGCACCGGCATGAATGTGAGGAACTGAAACCCGGCAGCCTCGTGCGATTCGAAAATCGGAGTCGAATCGCATGCCGATGAAGCACGAATGAGCTTTCCTCACAACAAAACCATTGCCCACTTTTCCATTCTTTTCGGTGAGTCTCTCCAGGAGTTGTATCCGCAACAATGAGGAAATTACAATCTACAAAACAAGCTCATAAAATAACGAGAATTGTAGAATGAGATGGAAGCTAAGTGCTCCTTCGACACACCTAATGATGGGCGTTTTGTTTCTGCTCAAGTCTGCGATGCCGAGCTGCAGAAAGCGAAGAATGTGGCGGGGAAGAATCATCAAGACACGGTGATGATGATGATGAAAGCGGAATCCACTTTGGCGGCGGCCGTTCTGTCCACTGTTGTAGATGAGCATCGTCGCCGACAAACATGGATCCATCAACTGTTGGCATCAGTGGCAGCCTTTGTTGTGAATGTCGTGAGCACCTTTCCCGCTGCTTTTCTTCGAGTTGCAGAGGAGGAGGCAAGAAAAGTTAAAGCACCAAGAGAAATCACCGAACAAGCAAGAACCAATGACATAGTCGAGCAACCACTTAAAACAATCATAGGCACCCATCCCGTTCTCATTTCTTCCGACAATCATGACCCAGCGGCCTTGAAGAGAACTCTCCAACAACTCGATCAGTTGATCAAAGCTTGTGATGCTTCTTGTGGTTGGTCATTTCTCACGCATACACCAGGCTTTTGGACAAGCCCTCCAGGCCCATATAGCTCGCAATGGTCATCTAATACAACTTTTCCTGCTTACCATACCTTGGATTTCCACTCTACCATAGGAGATCTTCGACTGATCCCAATTCCAAGTCCTGCTATAGCGAAGCGCGTCTACAACCATGTTCGAAAAATATTCAAGCAGCGCCTCGGGTACATAGAATGCTCCGCACGCGAGAATAAAGTAGATAAACACAACGATTTTAGTAACTACTGTTCTTGCATCTCCGAATGGCGCGAGGAACAGGTGGCATCCAATGAACTCGTAAATCAAGTTATTGAAGCGCTGATGTTGGAGGAAGCGAGCAACTATCTTTGTTGCCATCCGCCCTCGTCTCACCACAGTACTTCATTGTCTCGAAGACCCACCAAGGAGAACCTCCCGGCCTACTCCAACCCCATCCAGTTGATCTCTGATCGAGACACATACGTGGTGGCTCTGATTCAAGCCCTGCTCGCTTCGAAGCATTCGGTGATGATATCGACATGCTACGTGAACTATCAAGATTGCGCACAGCTGTACATTCTCTTTGACCTTCTACCCTGCATTTGTCGACAAAGAGGTGTGAAAGTATTCTTCCTGATGGATCAAATGGTCTTCGAATCGAACATGCTCAAGAGCGCGTTTCGATTGGAACGCGATGCATCGGCTGCTGATAAGACGCAGACATCCAAGAGGGATGCGACTGCAGTCTCCTTCTTTCGCAAGCTTCCACCTGGTAGTCCTACTCCAAATCATGCTTACAAGAGCTTTGAATCTCAGCATCGTTTCTTTGAAATGTTATCAAAGCTGTCTTTTGATCCCGCATCCAATTTTAAGATGCGTTTCTGGTCTGCTCGGGATTCCAAAGGCGGATGCCGGATCAAAAACCACTCCAAGGGGATTGTCGTTGACGACCAATGGGCACTGTTCGGCGGAAGCAACTTGACGCCCACCGTGTTGACGGCTACTACAGATCTTGACTGCATGATCATTGGTGAAGCTGCCAAGGCTATCGGGGATACCTTTTGGAAACTCTGGGATGCCATGGGTTGTTCTGCTACCGGTACTGCGCGTCCGGTGACAAAAAGAAATCCAAAACTCGCACCAGAATACTTTGGCGTCAGCAAAAACGCATTAGTAGAACCTTGCACACTATCTATCCTGCAGTCCACGCCTACTTCGGCAGGCATAGATTTGATCTTGGAGGCAGTGTTGGAACAAGTTGACGTCGCTCAAAATTCCATCACGGTGAGCATGGGACACTGTTGCCTGCCAGAATCATTTGTGGATGCCCTCGAACGAGCAGTCTCGCGTGGAGTCGAAAGCATTCAGATCTTGGTCAATTCGCACCATTCCAATGACCTACGGGGAGGGCAGAGAGATTTGTTCCTCAGTATCCGGGAGCTCTTGAAACGTGTTCCCAGTGCCAAAGTGTACGCGACGGAGCCTACCAATCATCGCCCTCCAGACTTTTTGCACAGTAAATATGTGATTGTCGATGGACGTTGGTCGGCCATTGGGAGCTGGAACCTGTGGACTCGCTCTGCTTTTTATGAGATCGAGTTGGAAGCTTTGATTGACTGCAAAGAAGTGGCATCGATGCTCTCTGCCAAATTTGAGAAGGACCGACATGAGAATGCCGTTCCCGTGAGCTTGGAGGACTGCATTCCCGGAGGTAGGTTCTGCCCCAAGGGATGTAGCTTGTGCCGTGGGTTTGGACCATTCTTTGAAAATTGACTTGGGAGCTTAACTCGCAGTTGGCGTGGGATAGAGGACATCTGGAAGTACCGCTAGTAACCTAGAGTGAACAGCAGTAGGAACCTAAGATTCAACCAATAATTTAACAAGCGAGCTAGTAGAGTTTCTTGTACTACTATTGGTCGTATGCCAGGTTGCGTGCTGGGGCAGATTCCTTTTGCCAAGATTTCGAACTATCAACCTCCGTGCTTTACGTGCGACTTTGTCATCGTCAAGGTCATTGCGCAGTGTTAGATGTTGCTTCGGATTGAACGAACAACGAGCCCGGTGCTTTCTCCGAAGGACGCAGCAGAACAATGAGGATCATGTCCCTTCGCTTAGTTCGGCGCAATGAGCCAGGGCCTTCGTACCTCTCACACTGCATGAAGGATATAGTTCAGTCGCAGAACAAGTAGGGGATGTGCCTTCCAAATCATCCACTCTGCATTAGGAATAATTTAGACGAACATTGTCTCTCATTAACAACACTCAGTGCGATCTGTTGCGACGAATCCCGGGAATTCGCTCTGTTGCCACGGATCCTGGGAATCCACTCACTGTGGGATTCCTGTGAGAATCAACCACGGATGTTGGTTTGTGCGATGTCCAAAAATTATTTGGCACGACTGTACTTTACGGACCCACCTTGAGAGATTCTCAGTACTAATAGTGTATGTGAAGTTTGCTGTCGGTAAATAATGATGTGGAAGTGAACCTAACCCTTCATACTGTACAGGGTGCGACTGGGTAGAAAGAGAAGCAAACCATGCGAAGCGGCTACTAGCTAGTAGTGGTAGAAGCGATAAGCACAAGCCATGCAGAGTCCTCGTTTCGTACTCAGCCTGCAAGCTTTTTATTGTGATTATTGTTGATCCTCGAGTACTAGTAGTAGTTGTTTTCACTGCTAGTTGCTACGCAGGTATCAACAATTATTACCGAGAGATTTCTAAAAAACACCATGGAGAACATTCCCAACTCGTCCTCTTCTCCCTGTACCATTGGCCAGTTTCCTTTTGACTTTTTGGGGTCGGACAGAAATCCCGTCGATGGCGTCTTGAACGCCCAAGGTCAGTGCATTTTCCCCGCCGCTCAATGTGATTTGGAGTCGTCTGTAGATGCCTGCTGCAAGGCCAAACCCGAAGCTGCGGCCACGGGATCGAACTACATGTTTTTTGGCTTTTTGGTCACTTTCATTCCCTACATGTATTTGCGTCATGAGCGTTCCAAACGACGCGCCGCCGCAGCCGAGGCTGCTTCCGGCAAAAAGGAAGATAACAAGACAGCCGCCAAAGACGGCGAAGAAAAAGAAGAAGACAAGAATATGGATGTTCCATCGTGGGTGAAACGTCTTCCTTGTTCAGGATTCTTGGTCCCTCTGTTTACAATGGGTTTGTGGATTCAAATTACCATGCAAATTTTGATTCCCATCTTGATGCGCAATTCGTTGCAGGCCAAATTGGATGTCAGCAGCCGTAATGCCTTGATAGCGGCCGAAGCCTTTTTGATTCCCTATCGAGAAATTCTTCAATTCATTGAAGATATTGTGTTGGTGCGTGTCAACTATGCATTGGCACGTGGTGACAAGGACTTGACCAATCGATTGGTCCATGCCGGCATGGTGGGATCCTTTGGAACAGGAGTCGTGGCTGCAGTAATAGCAACCATTCTTGGAGTCATTCCTGCCGCATTAGAGGCAGTGACCAATCCAGGCGTGGAACGAGACATGGAATTGTATCCAGGCTGTGATTTGATTGGTGACAACGATAATGTCCTTCCCTACTGGCTAATGGAAGTCTTTGCCATTCCAGGAGAACAATTGGGCAAGGTGATGAGTGGATTCATGCTGGGTGCAATGGAACTTGCCATCTATGGCTGGATAGGAGCCATTAGTTTGGCCATGATCCCAACGCTTTGGTATTCCTTCAACGATGTGGTGGATCACAAGACACGATTGCTGTTGCTGTCGTCGGCTGAATTTACAGCCGCTTGGATGCTTCCTCTACTTTCGATCCTGTACATTGTATCACCGTTGGGCGCCAATCTTCGTGAAAATACAGGTGTCAACCTCCGCGTTGGAACGCTGTTTACAAGCTTCAAGTCGCTCTTTGGTGGAATGGAAACTCCCGCTGACGACAGCAAGAAGGATGGAGGAAGTGACATGGCTTCCCCCCACAAGGCAGCGGCAGAAGAACATACCCCTGACGAGAGCCATACTAAAGAAAATGCCGCGCCAGCGGGACCTTCACCAGAAAGTACCAAGACACTTTTGGTGGAAGGATTAAAGATCATGGTGATGGACGTGGTGATCCAGTGCTGCACCTCGATCAGTATTTATCTGGCACTCAGCAAGGACGCGTCGGTGGCATACCAGTTGACGGCATTGCAATCGGCCTTGCCAACCTACGGTATCGCCTATGCCTTTGGTATGGGAATCATGTTCAAAGTGGTGGGTCCGCAACTCATTGCAGGGGAGCATTTCCAAATGTTTGCTGCCTTGGCCAGAGTGACGTGTATCTGCTCCTTTCTTTTGATTCCTTTGATTATGGGTGCCGTCATTCCATTTCGATCAGGAATGGCCTTTGACTATGGCGCCAATGCCTGTGCCTACGCCAAAGACGATGAATGTTTGCCGTTCTTTGCCAATGTCTTTGGGCCCAATGCCGAAGGAGGCGATTTTACGCTGAGTTCCACTTTTGATGTGTTTGCAGCAGGGGCAAGTGTCGATGCGATCCTTTTTATCCTTCGAGCCATGCTCTTGTCGTTGGTGGATCTGGATTTCATGCTAAAGGGAACAGCAGTGGCCGTTGTCTTTTACATTCCAGCCATTATTGTGGCGACGACAGTAGAGCCATTCGCGGGCCAAGCGAGTGCATTATTTGTGGCCATGTATGTGCCCCAGTTGATTCTTATCGTCATGTTTGCCTTGCGTCTCCATGTTTTGATTCAGCGAATGCTGCAAGGAAAGCAAGGAACTTGGAGTAGCACCAGGAATCTGAATATCAGAAACAGTGTTGTGCATCTCGAGGATTTAGAGACCCTTAAAGACGCCATTACAGATGGAGATGAGGCCAAGGCGTAAAGCTGTTCAGACTCCTGTGCTCAGCCGTTTAGTTGTAAAGATGACGGTTCCGTTACACAAATTTATTGTTGCATATTTCATATACATAATGCGCTTTTCTAATCCAAACAGTAGTAAACTAACATGTTGTAGAATCTTGTGGTTGAGGTGCAGCCAAAACCGCACCTCAGGCTCGAGCATCAATCATAATAATTTATTCAAAAATTCGTGGAGGGACAAATGCACGGCTTCCCTTCCAAAAGGCCAAGTAGGCACCAATCATCAAGGTCTTGTCATTGTTAGTGCCATCTTGTCGGCGACTTAGGTTTTCCTCTGGAGGAACAGAGTCAAACCACGTAGGTCGTTTGGCATTTGGATCCAAATAGGTTTGCTGCAAATACCCCAAACAATTGTCATGTCCATGAAGGATGGTACCATCGTCCGCCACTAGAACTGGTAGATTGTTGCTGCGACTAATCAGTTTGCCTGCATCGCCTGTAGATGGGATCACGTTTTGACTGCCCTCAGCGACCGGCACACTTTTGTATGGGATTTCCAAACTGCACAAGCTTTCTCGTACCAGCCGTGATGCTGGACATCCTTCCGATTGGTACAGGACCAATTCATCGGCCTTATCACGGTTCACATCCCATGTATTTTCCAGGCGCATTACGCCACAACTGGGGCACGGTCGCACATAGGAAGGCGCCGCCAACGACAAGAATCGCAACACAAACGGAATCTTGGAAGAATTCATTTGTTGATCTCGTCGTTTTTGTTGTTGTCCTTTCGTTGGCAACACCGACTCCCCATAATGGCTCCACAGATGCTGTATAATTTCGTAGCTTTGTTGGAGTACCACAATCTTGTCGGGGTCGCTTTGATCCACCAACATGGGAAACATCAAGTCATCGTTGGCTTGAGGCAAATATTTTCGCAACAAAGCCATGGCTTGTGGTCGAAATCTGGATTGGTTTGTAAAGGCACCTTCTCCATAGAATAAAGTTTGACGAGGACAGGGCCGTACATGAACGGTCAAATCCAAAAGGGTCAAATATTCGCGAACCAGGCGGCACCAGGGAGACGCTTCAAAATCGTACAAAATCAAATCATGCTGTGGAATTATTTTTGGAGGAGAGGATCGAGGCGCTACTTTCCAAGCCGGATTTCCTCTCAGCAAACTGCCAAGTTGAGAAGATAGCAATCGTCTGGACAGTGGGGACGCCGACGGCATGAGTCCTAATTAGCTTGTAGTTTTGTGCCTGCCATCTGGATGGGGGGTTTGTTGTGGCTTCGCTGCGACCAGGAGTAAAGTACTTGTGTGCGTCAAAGGGTGAAGCTCAATACGCACACCTGTTCATTCCCACGATTGGAGGTGGTCATCAACGTCTGGAAACATGATCCTTTGTTGCTCACAAAATCTCGAAACAAAACGAAAATATTTTCAATAAACTCCTTTTTTTTAAGAAACAGAAGGGATTTAACCATGATTTCCTACCCCAAAATCCCCCCAAAGGAGTGTCTTTGGCTCCCCAAAGACGATAGCGACTTCTTGTACAAAGAAGAATTGCAACAGCAAAAACCATCTGATGTCTTTGAGACAATTTTTGGCTGTCCTCTAGCCAAGTATCAAAAAGTCAAGCGACAAGAAACAGTGGACATTTGTACAAAACTTCAGCCCGAGCTGATGTCGGAAATCTATTCCTATTTGGAGGTTGGTGATCTCTTGCGCCTTAGTACAACCTCCAAAAGCATTCCAAATGGAATTCAATACCATCATGTGCTACGCATTGCCATGATGAGCAAAGAGGTTGCCGCCAAAATAGCCTGCGACCGTATCCTCCATTTAGTGTCGCGGGGGGATATTTTTACACCATCCGTAATGAGATTGTTGAGGTTGGTGAATGGAAAACGATGTGAATTGTGTTTGGGAACCGCCAGCAGGGTATCTGCCAGGTTTGGGGTCTTTTGCTGTTGGAAACCATGCATTGGGGGACAAGGTGGTGCCAGTGGCGCAGTTGTGAGAGTAAAACGGAATCGGACGACCAAATGGCGTCGGTTTGTCTTGCCACGAGATGTATTCCTGGAACAACGAAAAGAAAAAGCAACAGAAACCATCACACACAACCAATTCCGACTGGCAATGTACGAAGCACCATCCTCGGTATTGGTTTGGAGAAAGCGTTTCCGAGATGCTGACACTGGGGAATGGTGTGGCCCTATTTTGTCCTCAGTGGAGGTTGCAAATGAGCGTCCATATCAACTATATGGTATTCAAAAAGCATGCGAAGAAGCACATAAAAAAGATTGGTACATCACTCCTGCTGGTCGCAAGAATAAGAAGAGCGAGCTGCTTCGAGCCTACTTGTTGGTTCAAAAAGAAGTGAAACAAAATGGGTTAGGTGTCGGGCAGAGGAAACGAAAACGAGGTGGTCGGAGCTAGAAGAGCTGGAGGGAGCTAGGTAGAGTCCCGAGCTAAGAGG
>ENA-ORBV01011889-ORBV01011889.1-microbial-mat-metagenome-genome-assembly--contig:-NODE-11889-length-13548-cov-5.287135_pt1 | contig 13548 bp, 8 predicted proteins | sample MGYA00237777_ERZ505514 | MGnify/ENA primary metagenome ERZ505514 (study PRJEB26160, sample SAMN06269048) | microbial mat metagenome | isolation source: Oligotrophic lake microbial mat | place...
CGTTCTGACCCTCCGGGTTCTCACCCAGTGTCGTAAGGACGCCCAAAATAGCGGCGGCATGATCGCCCGGTGTGGCGTTCTCCGGCACGGTGATGGTGACCGGGACCACCACTGTGCCAGGCCCTGAGGCGTCGGCCGGCGGAACATCGACCGTGGTCGACTCGCCGACCGTGATCCAGGTGCCTGCGTCCGAAGGCGCCTCAGACCCGGGTAGCGGCGCGAATCCTCCAGTCTCGGCAGTGAACGCGTCGGTGGCGTAGACGCTGAGGGTGAGCGGTATGTCGCCGTAATTCACGAAGGCGGCGTAGTCGAAAACCGATGCTTGAGCGGGCAGCCCGTACTGGAAGAACGCTCGCTCGTCCAAGCCGCCGGCCGCGTTAGCGGGCTGCACACCGAAGGCCGCCCGTTCCGGGGCGCCGTCCACTGCGTCGCCAGCTTCGACTGGTGCACTCGGCGAGCCCGAGATGGCGAGGGGCACGGCTACAGCGGAGGCACCCGGGGCGGCTACCGCGAAGACGGTCGTGATCGCTCCGATGGCCGCGGCCAGGGCAGGTCCGTGGGACGGTCTGCGCAGGGGCGACATGGATAGAGTCCGTTCGTCGAGGGCGCATCAGTCGCCCTGTTTGTATGGGAGGCACGTGAATCGGAGATGAACCGCCGATGAACGGCGCCTGGCAGTCACTCGGGGCTCATCCAGGGGCTCGACCCGGTCGCGGCATGACCGGCCGGAATGGCGAGGGGTGGGACCCGCGTCGCGGATCCCACCCCTCGATGGTTCAACCGGTCAGACCGGCACTGCTGATGAAACGGTGGTGACGATCGTCAGGAGATGGTGAACGTGACGGTCGCGGTGTAGAGACCCGGGGGGGTCGAGGTCGGGACGTTGCTCAGCGACAGGGTGCCGAACACGTTGACCGAACCCGGGCCGGTGCCCGTGGCGAAGGTGGCGCCGGTGGTGCTGATCTGACCCGCGGGACGGTCGGTGGTGATGACCGGGTTGGTTCCCGCGTTGATGGCGTTGCCCGCGACGTAGGCCGGGGTCACGCCGGTGAAGCCGAGGAGCGAGTTGGAGATGGTCGAGGCCCCGTTGGCGAAGTTCGTCGACGCGATCTGCGCCGTGAAGGGCAGGGCGCCGGCGCGGGTGTCGACGATGGTGACGCCGTCAATCGGTGTGGCAGCCGAGCCGAACGGAGCCGAGACGCTGTAGGACGTGCCGCTAGCGGACAGGACAAGGGTGCCGAGGTTGAACGGGTTGCCGGGGGTGTACGGCGTGTCGATGGAGATGTTACCGGCAGGCACGGTGACAACGACCGTCTGTGGGTCGACACACTGATCACCGACGATGCAGGTGTAGCCCGCGTAGGTAGCCGACACCGTGTTCGAGGTCGAGGCCAGGAAGTTGCCGGCCGGGACGAAGTCGAACGAGAAGGCGTAGGTGCCCGAGCCGAACGACGTGGAGGTGAAGATGCAGGCGCCGGTAGCAGTCACCGGAACGGTAGCGATGATGGCGGCGCCGTTCTTGAAGGAGCACGATCCGGTCGGGATGGCGGCGGGGGTGACGTTGTTGGTCACGCCGCCGGTGAGAGTGACGCTCTGGAACGCACCACCCGTGGTGGGGGTGACGGAGAGAGTCGAGGTGGTGGCCACGGCCGGAACCGACGCAGTGGTGTAGCTGATCTGCGTGGCGGTCGAACCGTTGAAGCCCGCGGCGCCGCTGTAGACGGCGTCGATGGTTCGGACGCCGGCTGTCGGGAACGAGGTGCTCAAGGTGGCGACTCCACCAGTGACGGGGGCTGGTGCGCCGGCTGGTGCGCCGTTGACGCTGAACTGAACCGTGCCGCCGGTCGGCGCCCCGGAGACGCTGGCGGTGAAGGTGACCGGGGTGCCCGTGTTCGAGGGGCTGGGCGGGCTCGCCGAGAGGGTGGTGGTGGTGTTCACGTTGGCGACGACGACGTTCCACGCCGTGGGCGATGTGAACTGGATCTGCCCGAGGAAGAAGTCGCTTGTCGGGCCGAAGAGGGCGATGCCGGCACGGCACTCGAGGCGAATGGTGTAGATGCCGGGGACGAACTGCAGGGCGGGGGTCTGGCTGTTGGCGACCGACTGCAGCACGCTGCTCGAGGTACTGATGTTGGGGCTGTTGAAGCCGGCGGTGGTGCGGGAGTAGATGTTGCGGCCCGTGGTGCCGTTGGTCCAGCGGTCAGCCTCGGCCTGGTCGGCCGGGTTGGTAGCCGTCGCGTTGATGACGCGCGAGATGTGGCTGTCACCGGTGGGGCAGGGGCTGGCGGTGGTGAGCAGCAGGTTCTGGATGTTCAAACCCGAGTTGGTGAAGCCGGGCGAGGTGATGATGAGGGCGCCCTGGTCGGCTGCCTGGGCGGGTGTCACAGCGACGGCGACGAAGCCCGCACCTGCCACGACCGCGATAGCGGTCGAGGCGAGAATGCGCTGGAAGCGCTTGTTCATGACGTTCCTTTCCGAAGGAGGGAGGGAGAGAGATCGGGCGAGATGCATATGCCACCTGCCCGACGGTGGGGCCGGGTCCTGACTCAACCCGGCCCCACACGACTAGAGGGCTGAATGCGTTACGAGAAGGCCCGGTGGGCTCCCGTTCAGCAGAAGTTGTTGAGGAAGCCCTCGCGGGTGATGATGTCCTGGCCGGTGACGGGGTCACCAGCGTCGTTGCAGACCTCGGAGTTGCTGATGACGTTCGGGCCGACGGCCGCACCCGAGATGTCACGGAACACGCGGTACTCGAGGCTGTTGGTGTTGTTGAAGTCCGTCGTGGACACGTAGTTGCCGACAGTGCGGACCACGCTCAACGCGTTGGGGTTGATCGCAATTGGGTAGCGCACGTCGGGGTTGGTCGCGCCGCCGGCCAGTACCGGGCCGCGGACGGCGCCGAGGGTCACGTTGTTGCGACGGTCGGTCGTTGCGCCGTAGGACTGTGCGAGGTACTGGGCCACCGAGTAGGGGGAGATCTGGTTGGTGGCGGTGAGGTCGTTGCCGTTGTGCTCCTGGACCAGGCCGCCGCTGTTGTTCAAGTCGGTCGTGCACTCGGTGGCCACGACGACGCCACCTGCGCCGAAGACGTAGCCGACGAAGGAGGCCCAGTCACCACGGGTGCCGGAACCGGCCTGCGGGATCAGCGGGTCGAAGTCGCAGCTCGCAGTGCCGGCCGTGCCGGGCTCGTTGTAGATGCCCTGAAGCTCGGCGAGGGTGAGGATGGTGCCGAGGTCGGCGTTCGGCGGCGTGGCGAAGGTGAGGCCGTCCGTCGCGATCGGGATGAAGCTGATGGTGGCGACGACGGGGCTCGACGACGAACGCGCGAACTGCAGGCAGTTGTCGTTGTTGGCGATCGAGTTGACCAGCGCGGTCCGGCCGGCGCCCGAGCCGTTGGCCCGGGTGACGGCACCGCAGCCGGCGAACTCCGCAGCGTCCTTGGTCGCGACGGTGGCCGAACCCTGCGGGTTGTACGAGCCGATGACCTTGGTGTTGGTGTAGGTGGTCGGCGTCGCCGCGGTGTCGTTCTCGGCCTGGAACGTGCCGGTGACCAGGACCTGGTCCGACACGGCGTTCATGAGGGCGAAGGTGGTGTCCGAACCCAAGCCGGACAGGTCGCGGAAGGTAGGGGCGCCAACGGGCTCGGCCGCGGCCGGCGAGGCAAAGGCGACCAGCGCGAGAGCGCCGACCGACAGAGCCGCGAGAGTCTTCTTCACGAGGCTGTTTTCCTTTCGGAGGGAGGAAAATGAGGTTCCGACGTCCTGCCGGAGACCGGGTGCGCTAGGTGGGCGCATCGCCACACTGGCCTCGACGGGCAACCACCGGGGGACATGCAGGTGAACGGCGGGCGAACACTCGTAACCTGTTGGCAACCTGCGGACATCGAGCGCCCCGCCGGCCAGAGCGCCGGACGACGTTCGCCTCGCGAGACGGTTCAGTTCGACCGTCGCCCGGCGTGGGCCAGCAACGGACCTGCACCCACACCTGCGAGGCCGACGACCAGGACGACCGGGACAAGCCAGCGCAATGGGCCAAGCGGGATGCCGGGGGTCCGGACCTGGCCGGAGGTGGACTGCACATCAGCGTCGGCAACGGGTGCCGAGGCGTCCGCGGACTCGGCACTGACAGCCGGGAGCGGCGCGGGGGCCGGGACCGAGCCTGGAGCCCGCGAAGGCGTAGAAGCGCGGGCGGTCGCCGGGGCCTGCGGCGTGCCGGCAACTCCAGGACTTGTCGCAGGGGTCGACGTGGTGACCAGCGGTGTGGCGGCCGGCGGGGCTGCTGCCGCGGGGCGAGGGCAGGCGGCGATCTCCGCGACGGCGGTCGCGAGCGTCGCCTTCTGCTCGGCGTTCAGCGGCACGTACCCCGCCGGCAACTGACCCGGGGCGTCACCGGGCACCTGCCCGCCGCCGCCGGCAACCGTCAGGAAGTCGGCGAAGTCCTCGCACTGGGTCGGGGTCAGCGATGTCGGTCGAGTGACCCCGTACATGAGCTGGGTCAGCGGGTAGCCCGTGCCGGTCACGCGTGTGGGATCCACCTGAAGCACCCCGTCGACTGTGGTCGGCTGCGACTGGCTGATCGCCGCGGTCATGGCCGCCGAGGTCGGGCCCACGAACGCGCCGCTCGCGTTGGGCAGCCGCGCGGTTGCCAGGCCGCGCTGCTGGGCCGAGGCGGCGGTCGTGAGCGTGAATAGCGCTCGCTCCCCGGGGACCTGCACGTCCGCACGGATCGGCCGGAAGCCGTTTGTCGAGTTGCCGTCCCACCGGACAAAGCCTGCCTCCCGGCCGCGACTGGCGCGCCCCGCTCCCTCGTCGAACGTAGCCATGGACGGCCTTCGGTCGTCGAAGCACAGCGGCACGCGTGTGTACTCGAAGGTCGAGGGTGTGGTCCACAGCCAGCAGGACGTCTCCAGACGGGGCGTATCGGCGCGAGGGACCGCGAGGCCCTTGTAGAGCGGATTGACCGTCATGCCGGACTCGTCGGGCGCGCCGTCGATGAACGCCTTCGCCGCCGGATCGGCGGCCACGTACTCCCAGAGCGCGCGCAGCCACGCGGAGTCGCCATCGATGGTGTAGAGGTCCCCGGGTCCGTTATCCTCGGCGTTCCGCAGCCGGTCGGCGGCGGCCGCAAACCCGAGGGTGTCGGCGTTGACCGCGTAGAACTCCGGATCCGAGAACAAGGAAACCGGATTGTCCTTGAGACCCACTAGTTCGGGCGTACGGCACGACGGCGACGTCAACACCGCGCAGCTGATGGTGTCGTAAGCCGCGACCGAGCCCTGATAGGACTCGGTCAGCAGCTTGGCGATCAGCCTGGGGGTCAGCTTGAGATCCGGCACCCGGCGTCCCTGGCGCTCCCGCGTGGCCGGGGAGTCGAGCGAGTTGTGGACTTCCTCGACGTTGAAGCCGATCACCAACGCGGTTCCCGCCACCGGGGCGGCGACCTGGCCGGGACGGCCGAGGGCGGCCGCGTCTCCGGTGAGGAAAAGCCCGGCCCGCGTGCCCGCGGAGTCCCGCAGCACGACATCGCGCTGCGGGATGAAGGAGAAGTTGGCCGTGTCACGGCATACCGGCAACTTCCACGACTCCGCGGCCTGGCGCATGGCCTCGTTGCCCTGGACCGTCGTCTCGCGGACGCCGACCCTGCACCCGTCCGCCAGGGACCGGAAGGCCAGCGGGACCTGCAGCCGGTTGTCCCAATTGGTCAGGCTCAGCGGCGAGGAGAAGAGGAATCTCGCCTGGTTGCTCGCGTCGGTTCGGCTGTCGTGGCCGTCGACGTCGACGGTGCTCCGTGGCACCGCCACCAGCCAGCAGAACTGGGCGGCCCCGCCGCAGCCCAGCCACGGCGACGCCAGTCCGTTCTGCATCTCGAAGAACACCTCTCCCGTGCCGTCGGCATTGACGCGTCCGAGGGGGACCTCGTTGGACGACCGCGCGCTGAAGGCGATGTCCGTGGCCGCCGAGGTGAGCACGCCCTGGCCATCAACATCGGACGGGAGGGCCTGTGTCAGGCCGTTCGCGGCCGTCAACGAGACGATGCCTGGCGCATACTGCGCGTTGCTCGCGATGTTGTTCAGCCGGTCCGGGGCCCCGGCCGTAGCGGGGGACGGAGCCTGCACCACGACACCCCGCAACTCGCATGTGACGGCCTGGGCATCGACGCGGTTGATCTGGCTACCGGGGCTGCACGCCGTGCCGCTCGCCTGCGCCACCGTGACCGGGATGTCTTGTGTGACTGTCTCGGTGCCGATCCGCCCTCGGTAGCGCACGACGTACTCGCCGGCCGCCAGCGGGTCGGGGATGTCGAGTGTGACGACGAAGTCCGCCGAACCGCGACAGTTGGCGCGCGCCGCCACCCGGGTAGCCCGGTCGGTCGATATGACGTCCGCCCCGCAGCCCTGTCGCCGGTCCTGGGCGGACTGAGAACCGGAGACGCTTCTGGACTGGCCGGAATCGATCGGGGACTCGACGATCCTGCCGTCGACCACTCGCAGCAGTTCCCAGAGGACGACGCGCTGAACGGCCGACTCGTCGCGCTCGGTGGTGGGATCGTCGAACTCGTAGGCATTAAAGCCTTCCGGACCTACCGGCTTGCCCTCATCGGGTTGCGCGTTGCCGCCGACGGTGAACGTGATGGTCCGCGCGAGCCGACGGTCGTACGACGAGGCCGCCTGCTCCTTCGGGTCCCAGATCGCTCCCTGTGTCGTGAGAGCGAGCTTGACCTCGGCCGGCGTCGGAGGAACATCCGCGGCCGGCGTGACCAGTCTGGAGAGGATGCCCGTGTTGGGTGAGATACCGCCCAGTCCGCCCTGGAAGGCACCGTACTGGCAGCGCTCTCGACTGGGACCGCTCGCATCTCCACCGCACTGCATGACGCTGATGAAGTTGTCCGCCCAGTTGGTGGTCGGAGTTGCCCGGGAGGCCACCTCTGCACCGGACCACCGCCACGAGACCCGGACGTTCTCGTTGATGAGTTCGTCGGTCTTGCCAACGGTCAGCGAGAAGTCCGCGAACTCACCCGTGCCGGTGACCGTCCGTGCCGACTCGGTGGTGAACGGATCATCGGCCGCGACGGCTTGTGCCGACCCCGTAGCGCCCGTCCCTGCGGCAGTCGCGGCCAGTAGCACGACGGTGGCGACGCGCGCACGCGCCTTAGTGACCGTCACGGTGTCCCTCCCGGGGGGCGCCGAAGGCGCCGGGACAGCAGCGGCGGCGTCAACGTCAGCGCCAGCAGCGCGAGGCCGGTAAGGATCATCAGCATGTGCGAGGTCCGGAAGCCGCCGGCGGCTAGCTCGACGGGAATGGCCGACACGTTAGCCACCCCCCCGCCCTGGCCAGCGGCGATCGGCTGGCCGAACTCGTCGACGCCGGCCGCGTCCACCACACCGTCGCCGTCGGTGTCGATCCCTGCTCCGGTGAGCGCGTCGACGAGGGCGCCGGTCGCGGGGTCGACGACGGGCGCAGCGGTCTCGTCCGTCGCACCGCCGGTGCCCGTTCCTGCGCCGCCACCACCGCGTCCGCCATCGCCACCGCCTCCGCCATCACCACCACCGCCGTCTCCGCCGCCACCCGCGGCGGGTAGCGGCGCACCTTCTGCCGCAGTGCCGCATTGCAGCGGACCCTCCCTGTCACAGGCCTGCGGCTGCGGAGCGTTGGTCGCCAGGGCGTTCTCGTCGGTGGCGCTGAACGTGGGGTTGGAGCACTCGCCCGGATTAAAGGTCGCTGCACGAGAGCTGGGCACCCGGGCCAGCTGCCTGAAACCGGCCTCGACGAGGTTACGCGGTAGCGGGGAGTACCCCAGGTCGTCGGCCTGCTCCTGGCCTGCGCACAGGAAGTAGTAGCCGAACTCGCTCAATGTCCGTCCCTTGCCCTCGCTGAAGTTGTTCGCGGTGGTGGTGGGAAGGATCATGTACGAGTAGGACGCCAGCGGGTACGCCCTGGGGTCGGGGCTGGTGTAGACGCCCTGGAGCTTCTGCGTGAGGTATGTCAGCGAGGTGGGGTCTGCCTCGTCGATCTCGGCCCGGAGTAGCCCCACGGCCACGTTGGACGCCGTCGGCTCGACGTAGTAGCCGGCCGCATTCTTCACTTTGGCCACAGGGAAACCTGCGTTACGGGCGTAGGAGTACTCGACGTAGGTGATCGTGCCCTGGCTCTGCTGGACGAATCCGGCGACGCCATTGGACCCGGCCTTGGCCTGGAACCGGTTACCCGGATTGGGATAGTTCGAGGTCTGTGTGCAGGGGTTCCGGTTCGACAGCGCACAGAAGTCGCGGTAGATGTCCGGGTGCTGCTGCAGCATCCATGCAGTGAACTGCGCCGATGTCCCGGAACCGTCCGAGCGCACCACTGGTGTTACCTGCAGCGCCGGCAAGGTCAGGCCCGGGTTGTCGGCCGCGATCGCAGGGTCGTTCCAAGACGTGATAACGCCGGTGAAGATCCTGGCGATGACGTCGCCGGACAGTCTCAGCTGGGTGACCTGCGTGTTGCCGATCTTGAGGTTGTACATGAACGAGGTGCCACCCGCCACGATCGGCATGTAAGCGAAGCCGCGCTCGGGTGCCGGGTCCGACGAGTTGCCGTCGGGCAGGCCGTAGGGGATCTCGGAGACGGCGAAGTCGGCTGTGCCGTTGCGGAACTGCTGCCGGCCGTCAGAGGAACCGGTGTCGGCAAAGTTGATGTTCAGCGGCGGAGTGCGGGTCCTCACATTCGCGATCCACTGCTGAAGCGCGTTGGCGCTCCACGTCGACCCGGCGCCCGCAATGGGCGCCAGGTCTCCTGTGGCCGCAGCCGGCCCGGTCCCAGCGACGACGACCGCAAGCCCCGCTACGACCAACGTCGCGAACGCTCGACGGGCACGCTGGAGGAAGGACTTCATCAGGCGACTCCTGCTGCTGGGGGCGACGGTGGTCGGTAGGTCTCGTCCGGAACGCGGGCTTCGGGGACGTGGCGCGCCGACATCCGGGCCACGTCCCGCTGGGACGCCCGGGCGGCCACACGGCTCTGCCTGGGCGTCTGCTCGCCGAGAGCTCGGCCCCCGATGATCCGCGCGATGACGAACAGGATCAGGACCACCAGCAGAAGCACGAGGGCTGCGCCGAACCCGCGAGCGATGAAGGCCGCTGACGGCGACTTGGTGAGGCTGAACGTGACCAGGGGCAGTGACGACATCGGGCCCGAGAACGGATTGAGATTGAAGGCCGTGGCCACGCCCGCGGTGAGCAGGACAGGCGACGTCTCGCCTATGCCACGTGCGGTACCGAGGATGACGGCGGTGGTGATCCCGGATCGTGCGGTCGGGATGATGACGTGCCACACCACACGCCACCGGGACGCCCCCAGGGCAGAGGCCGCCTCCTTGAGTGTGCCCGGAACCAGTCGCAGCACGACGTCGGCGGCACGGATGATGATGGGGAGCATCATGATGCTGATCGCGAGCGCCGCCGCCATGCCGGATTTCTGGCCGAGGAACGCCGCCCAACCGAAACCGGGTCGCTCGGAGAGTCCCTGCAATGTGATGAGTCCCGCGTAGACGAACAGGCCGGCCACGATCGACGGCAACGCCGTCATGGCTTCGACAATGGTCCGGACGAAACGCGTGAAGCCGCCCGATGTCTCGGAGAGGAAGACTGCGCACACGATCCCGAGCGGAATGGTGACGCTGAGGGCCAGCGCGATCATGATGAGGGTGCCGATGGCGGAGTGCAGGATGCCGCCGACGGCCAGCGGGTCGAGCGGGCCCGCGATGCTCATGTCCTCGAGGTAGAAGTTGCCGTACGGCAGGACAGCGCGACCGCGCCACATCGTGAAGGCGATGACGACGACGAGCGCCAGCAGCAGAACAGCGGCCAGGCTGTGCGCTGCCACCGCCGCCACCCTGTCCTTGATCAGAGGCGCGTCGCCATCCATAGACACCAGCAGCGCGTACAGGCCGACGAAGAACGCGTACCACAGCATGACGAAGCCGAGGACCCCGCTCCATGGCGCGACGGCGAAGTACATGAGCCACGCCAACGCCGCCGCCGCCGCGGCTGCCCCTACGAGGGGCAGGACGTCGCGAGCCTGGGTGGTTCGCAGGGTGCGTCGGACCTCGGGGAGCTCCGGATCGGGGGGTAACGCTGCGGCAGTGACCGGGGCGGCGGCGACCTGCGTCGGATCAATAGGGGTGAAGACGGCGGTCATGCGTCACTCACCGATCCCGACCGGCTGCGGGCGATGACGGCTGACGCCCCGAAATTGACGATCAGAGTCATGACGAACAGGGCCAGGCCCGCGGCCATGAGAGCAGATGTCGCGAACAGGGATGCCTCCCCGTACTTGAGCGCGATGAGGCTCGACACTGACGACGTGCCCGACTCCAGGATGCGCGGCTGCACGGTGAACACCACGGAGATCACCATGAAAACGGCGATGGTCTCGCCCAGTGCGCGCCCGAGACCGAGCATGATCCCGCCGATGATGCCGCCGACACCGAACGGCAGGACGACCGCCCGGACCATCCCCCACTTGGTGGAACCGAGGGCGTACGCCCCCTCACGTTCGCTCAACGGGGCCTGGGAGAAGTTCTCACGCATCACGGCGGTGGCGATCGGCGCCACCATGAGGGCGACCACGATCCCCGCGATGAACGTCGACGACTTGAACACTGAGTCGGAGATCAACGGGTCGCGAGGGTCGATCGGGGTACCGCCGGAGGTGATGGAGAACACCGGGATCCAGCCGAAATACGTCGCGAGCCAGCGTGGCAGGCCCTCGCCGGTGTCGCCCACCACCAAGATGTCGGGTTGCAGCAGGAAGAGCCCCCACAACCCGTACACGACCGACGGCACTGCCGCCATGAGGTCGACGAGATTGATCAGCGTGCGTCGCAGGGAGAACGGCGCGTACTCGGAGATGTAGAGCGCCGTCCCCAGCGCCAGCGGTGCCGCGATGATGATCGCCGTCAAGCCGATGAGGACGGTCCCGGTCAGGACGGCTGCGATGCCGAAGTTCCCACCGTCCGGGTCCCACTCGGCCGTGGTGAGAAAGCCCCAGCCCGCGGCGTCGATGGCCTCGCGAGCGCGGTAGAGCAGGAACAAGCCGACCATCAGCATGATCGACAGGACGATGACGCCTGCCGAGACGATGATCGAGCGGAACGCGACATCGGCCGGATTGCGGCGCGACCGTAGAGGCCGCGGGGAGTCGGCGGGTGCCTCGTCCGGCGGGGGGCTGTAGGTCGTGGCTTCGGTGACGGTCATGCGCGGCGCTCACCCCCCCGGATCGTGCGGCTCGTGACGGTCGGCACGTCACCTCTCCTCGCGCAGTTGGCAGGCCTTTCGCGTGGGTGAAGCGGACGAACTGCTCACCCTTGGCAAGGTCACCTGCCGCGGCGACCGCGCGGTGACGTGAAGGTGAACTGGACGTGAACACTGGACGGGCATCGCGCTGTGGGTGGGCGGAAGGATCATGTGTGGCGGGCGGGCTGGCTGACGTGCCCATTTGTCGGTGTCAGGTGCTATGCGGCATTCTCACAGGCAACTGGCAGGCTGCTCCAGTTGCTGCAGAGTTTGCCTGTTGTTAACTTTGACGTGCTCTGGAGGGAGCGGAGAGAGGCGCGGACCCTGACTGCTTCGGCGGCCGGGGTCCGTGTTCGTTGGCGCTCGTCTGCCAGGATCGCTCCAGCGAACCGACCACCGCCATCGAGGAGTACATCGTGCCCGCCACCCCAGTCGTTGTCGCCGTCACCGGCGCCGCCGGCCAGATCGGTTACAGCCTGCTGTTCCGCATCGCCAGTGGAGCCATGCTCGGCCCGGGCACGCCGATCCGGCTGCGCCTGCTGGAGATCCCGCCGGCGTTGAAGGCAGCGGAGGGGGTCGCCATGGAGCTCGACGACTGCGCGTTCGACGTCCTTCGCGGCATCGACATCACCGACAACCCCAACGAAGCGTTCGACGGCGCCTCCGTGGCACTGCTGGTCGGTTCCCGACCGCGGACCAAGGGCATGGAGCGGGGCGACCTGTTGGAAGCCAATGGCGCCATCTTTACCGTGCAGGGCAAGTCGCTCAACGCTCACGCGGCCGGGGACATCAAGGTGCTCGTCGTCGGCAACCCCGCTAACACCAACTGCCTCATCGCCCAGTCAAACGCCCCCGAGATCCCGGCCGAGCGGTTCACGGCGATGACGCGACTGGACCACAATCGTGCGCTGGCGCAGCTCGGACGCAAGTCGGGCGCCGCGTTGTCGGAGATCCGGCGCATGACGATCTGGGGCAACCACTCGGCTACCCAGTACCCGGACCTGTTCCACGCCCAGATCGGCGGCCGCATCGCTGCGGAGGTCGTGAACGACCAGGCGTGGCTGGAGGGCGACTTCATCCCGACCGTCCAGAAGCGCGGGGCGGCCATCATCGAGGCACGCGGCGCGTCGTCGGCGGCGAGCGCGGCCAGCGCGGCCGTCGATCACGTCCGCGACTGGGTCACCGGTACTGCTGACGGCGACTGGACGTCCATGGCTGTCGTCTCGGACGGCAGCTACGGCGTCGCGGCCGGCCTTGTCTCGTCCTTTCCTGTGACATGCACCGACGGCAACTGGGGCATCGTCGACGGTCTCGACATCGACACCTTCTCGCGCGCCCGCATCGAGGCGACCGTCGCCGAGTTGGCCGACGAGCGGGACGCCGTCCGACAGCTCGGCCTGATCAGCTGACCGCTACGAGAGGGGCAGGGGCACCCGGAACGCGAGCACCGACACAGCCACAGCGAGCGCGCTCAGCAGCGCGACGTCAATAATGCGGGACCTGACGGCCAACACACCCACCAGCCGGGTGGGAAGAGCCGCCCGCAGCAGGGCCGCGACGGCACAGGTCGCCGTCACGCCTGTGCAGGCTGCCCGATAGCTGAACTGTTCGGGGATCATGATCAAAGTCGACGCGAGCAGCCCGCCGATGACCAGCATCGCCGGAAGCTGACGCACGATCCCCGAGGTGCGCGCTCGTCGACGCCCAGGTGCCTCGCCGTTCATCTCAGTGAGCAAAGTGCCGCACGCCGGTGAAGTACATCGTCGCCCCCACCGCCTGCGCGGCCGTGATGACCTCGGCGTCGCGGACCGAGCCCCCAGGCTGGACGATCGCGCGAACCCCAGCGTCCAGCAAGACCTGCAGTCCGTCGGCGAACGGGAAGAACGCATCCGACGCTGCGACCGCGCTGCGGGCACGTTCAGCCCCGGCCCGCTCGACCGCGAGTCGACAGGAGTCCACTCGGTTCACCTGCCCCATGCCCACCCCGACGGCCGCCCCCTCGCGAGCCAACAGGATGGCGTTGCTGCGGACAGCTCGCACGGCGCGCCAGGCGAACTCCAGGTCCACACTCGTCCGCTCGTCGGCGGCGGGACCGCAGGCGAGCTGCCATGAGGCCGGGTCGTCGCCCGGCGCATGGATGCGATCGGCGACCTGCAAGAGCGCGGCGCCGGGGGCCAGGCGAATCTCGGTCGCAGGGCGGGGCACCGGGCTGGGCAGGACAACCAGCCGGACGTTCTTGCGTCGGGTCAGTAGCGAGAGGGCGTCGGCAGCGAAGG
>ENA-ORBV01011890-ORBV01011890.1-microbial-mat-metagenome-genome-assembly--contig:-NODE-11890-length-13547-cov-5.600965_pt1 | contig 13547 bp, 21 predicted proteins | sample MGYA00237777_ERZ505514 | MGnify/ENA primary metagenome ERZ505514 (study PRJEB26160, sample SAMN06269048) | microbial mat metagenome | isolation source: Oligotrophic lake microbial mat | place...
GCTCAGTTGTTCTGCCCAGTAACGCCACTGCTGCATCATCGCCGTGGCATCTTGAACTTGATCCATGTCTCTGAGCTTGATGCGAACAAACGAGATTTGCAGCTGATTCCGAAGCAAAATATCCCTGGTAAGACGAGAGCGTGTCCCTCTGCATGTATACATATACATTCAAGCTTTTACAGCTGCACGCAGACTTTACCCACTCAGCGCAACAAGCTCTCGTCTATGCATAGGCCGTCCTTCGTGGTTCGGATGTTTCATCCGTTTGCAACAACCTTTAGAGTTCACCCACGGAATCCGCTGAAGTCTGATGGATCGGTCATCACTACAAAGCACTGAAGGACATGAGGGTGATCTTTGTGATTGAAGCACACGAGCCAACGCCAAGTGCTTAACCTTCTGACTTTCACGCGCGTTTTGATAATCCAGCAGACTGTCAAGCAGTGCCGTTTGCCAAGCTTGAGCAGAGCTCTGTATCCTCGGATCGTCGAGTGTTCATTTGCTTGTAGCTGCAGTGTAATCATTCATCGATCCCTGCGGGATTTGAGCGAGATAACATGACAAGTACGTTCTTGAAGCTTCTTCAAATCCATGTGCGCCCCAACGTGCTCGGACGGATTCGTTGCAGGCTGTGGAGTGAGGCCCAAAAGGGTAGTTCTGTTGTCGTTGCGATTCAAGCACTTGAGTGTGCTTGCGGACTTGTACGCCACAGCTTTATGTGATGTGGTCATACAATGCGCACAACCTCCAGCCAAACAACGCGTTCAACCATTACTACACAATGAAACAAGAGTCGTGCAACAACATGGATGATGAATGCGCGATTGAATTGGAAGTAGTCATTGTCGAGACGAAGTCTCTGAGCATAAACGCCAATCGAGCGCAACTTTCGGATTCGATCATTTGCCTCTTGCTGCCCGCCAGTTTGGTTGATTTTGAGGACGCGTACGTGTTTGTTTGTACATTCAAAATGCCGACGATTCGATAAGAATGCGTCCGGCACATTGACCTTGCGTGTGTTGATGCTCGGACTTCTGTAAGCTTCAGACGAGCTCGATTGAACTCGAAAGACTTTTGTTGTAGCAAACTCCGTAGAGGTAGATTGCGATGCAACGTACTGGCTACTCCCGCGTCGTGTTCAAAACGGCTGCGTCGTTTCTCTCGTTCTAGGGTTAGCAGTTAGCAGCTATTCACGATGAGCCCCAAAGGCTGCGCGTCTGTAATCGTAATTAATTCCGAGTCTACTCCAGCAACTTGTTTGGCAATGAAAGGTTGCATTACCGACATGCTGAAAACTTTCGAGCAGCCGTGTGCAAGATCCACTGCGTTGCTGACTTGAATTGTAATCGGGTATCGTATACATGCATGACACAGGCAAGCTGAAATTCAATCGGGTGTGACATTATACTCTACATGGATTGCACAGGTCATTGGGATCCGAGGAGTCAATCGCGAGGCGAAACTGTCCGCATCCCGTTGTGATGAGCATACAGGACCGGTTTGACCAGTGTTTCGAGTCAAGTGCAGCAACATATCGGATGTTTACGAATGCTTGATGATAACAGCAAAATGTGGAATCGGTCTGCAAACCAGTTGCATGAAGCCAGTTGGTATGTCACCAAAGCGGGATGCTGCGCGGCGGAGGCGACTGTCAATACGTGTACGCTGTTTGAACAACGATTTCGGTGCCTCCCATTCGACCAACGCATGCGCTTGCTCATGTGTCACCATGTATACATCTAAACGGAGAACGGGTAAACTCAGAAGGACAGCTTTTCGAGCATGGCTGCAATCTGTGCATGCGGGTGCTTCATAGTTTGCAACGCGCAACCCAGATGTCTGGATCCGATTTGTGTGTTACAGGAGGCACATGCTTGGATGATATCAATCGTTGCGTTTGCGCGGTCCCGTGCAAAAGCGCAGATCACCCATCTTGAACCATTAAATGTGTGCCGAACAAACGCAATGATGGCCGACACATCTTTCGTTCTGCATGATCAAGTCAATCAAGCAACCTCCCATGCATCGACTATTCCAATCCAGTGTTGAGGTATGTTGGGTGGTCTGACGTGCAGATCGCATTTGCGAATGCTACTGGTCCATTCTCCCAGCCTCCAGTTGATGATGCGACCCCGGTGCTGTTACATTTGACATCTCATCTCACCAAAACAATCCGTCTTTGGAACGGTCCAAGATATCGCACACAAGCAGCCAGTTTCGACGTGTCAACTTCAATGACGCAACGACGGTACACAATTGACGGGTGACATGCACCGACTGCACTGTTCGACGTTTGCCAATCAGAAAACGTAGGTGCGGCTCACCCGTGTTCGTCCATATCACCTGAGTTGCTCCACAGAGTGCAGAATGGTGTAGCGGCATGGTTTCGTCAATTCATGAGTTTGTGAAGTCGAAAAAGCCAAAAATGACAATTGGTACGGCGCGGTGAGTTGACTGCCGCCCGTCCCTTCTGGTTCTTTTTTTCCTATTTTTGGAAATCGCTATTACGCGATTAGACAAATTGTTGTTGTTTTATGATACTCCGAATTTCGAGACGCAAACAATGCGGCTCAAACCTGATGTTGGACGTGGGACAACTCAGCACGCGCCTCCTGGCACCAGTGCACGAGCAGAGAATTGCTTCAGACGACTGCACCGGCAGCATGCACGTTGCACGTCGTGCGCTTGCGTGGCAATGAGGACCGTCGATGTCGAACCGTTTGCCGTTTGTTTAGCCGTTTTAGAGCTTTGTTTCCATCACCAGTAATGCCGCTGCTGCATGATCCCCATCATATTCTCAACCTGATTCATGTCTCTGCATTGGATTCTGACAAACAAAATGTGCAGTGGATTCCGAAGCACGATCTGTTTTGAGACGAGGGTGTGTCCCTCTGCATGTATACGTATACATTGAAGCTTCTACAGTTGCACGCAGACCTTGCCCACCCTGCGCGATAAGCACTCGCCTACGCATATGCCGTCACTCTTGTTTCTGATTCTTCCTCCGTTCGCAACACCAACTCTCTGATTGCACACTGATGGAATCCGCTAAAGTCTGATGGATGGTTTGTCAGATCAAAGCACTGATCGATATAAGGGTGATTTTTTGATTGACGGTCAAGAACAAACTCCAAGTGCAAATCTAAGCTTCTGATTTGGAGGCTTGTTTCGACAATCCAGGAGACTGTCGAGCATTTCCAGTACCGAATAGTCGGCAGAGCTGTGAACCTCGCGAACGGGCGCCGTTGGATTGCCGAGTTTTCATTTGCTTGCGCAATCATGTCATTGACCGGTGTGGGATTCAAGCAAGCATGTCAAGTACGTTAACGGAGCTTCTTCCAATCCATGTGCGCCCCAATGTGCCCGGAAGGATTCGCTGCACGTCTTGTGAAGCACAGCTTAAATACGTCGTTCTGGTGTCGTTACGATTCACGTCCTGGAATGTTTGCACGCAGCAATGTTGAACTATGTGTGAGCATACACTGCGCACCAGATCAAGCAAAACAACGCATGCAACCATCATCACATAAAGAACACGAGATTGAACCAAGATCATGGTTGATGCATGCGCGATTCAAACAATCCGAGACAAAGTCGTTCAGGTCGTTCAGCGTAAATGCCGTTCAAGTGCCACCAATGCATCGAATCACTTCCTTCATACCGCCCGCCGATTTGGTTGACTCCGGGACGCGCCTGTAAATGGTCATCGCATGGCGTTTTGGTCGTATACTCGACATTCTTAAGCCTCAGTGTGAGTGCGCCGGCACCTTGATCGTGTTTGTGTCGATGTTGTGAGCTTCAGACGAGCTGGATTGAACTCGAATAAGTTGTTCTGTGACAGCTCCGAAGCAGAAGACCCCGACGCAACGTACTGGGTATCTATGCGGTGTTCAAAGCGGCTGCGTCTTTTTTCTCGTTCTAGGGTTAGCAATTAACAGTTGTTCACGATGAGCCCCAAAGGCCGCGCATCCGTAATCGCCAGTTAGTTCCGAGTCTACTCCAACAACCTGGATCACAATGAAAGTTTGCATTGTCAACATAGTCACTATTCGTGACAACGTTCCGCAAGAATCCAAAGCATTGATGATCAGGATCCCGGTCGCAGTATCGTACATATACATGAGGATGTTAACACAGGTAAGCTGAATTTCAATCGAGTTTGATTTTTGCTTCCCATGTCTACACAGATCAGTGGGCACCGAGGGTCCCCGCACGGCACAACTGTCCACATCACGTTGTGATACGCATGTTCGAAGGGCGGGCCATTGTCTTTCAACAGCGGCGACATATCGAATGCTTACGAGCGCTGCTTGATGATAGCAAAAGCTCGACTCGGTTTTCAAGACTGTTGGCATGAAGCTTAAGCCGATCGGTATGGGATCCAAGCGGAGTGCTTCACCGTTGCAGATACGCTATGCCAAAAACAAATCCGGTACTTTCCAGTTGCACAGTGCTCTTCTGTCATCATGTGAACATGCGTTCACAAGCGTTTCGAGCTGCTTCATATAGGTGGCTCATCCATGGCCACCATCGATTACATCGTCCGCAGTATCGTTAGGGCTTCCAGAGTTACGTACGACGTTGGGCCTCGAGCTGGAACTGCGGCCCGGCCACCAATATCATGAAGCCTACATACGTCTGGGAGTCCACCGAAGCATTGCGACGAGCACGTGGATCTATTTTGCAGACCTATTGAAGTCATTAGTTTTCATGTCGCTCAAACGAATGCTGTTGGCTCCGCGATACCGCAGTGTTCCTCGTGTATGTGTCATTTGTCACTGATATGTTATTAATTTTAGAAAATGAGAGCAGCACATCCGTCTCTTCGAACTGTGATAGATCAAATGCATGCGGTGATCCATCTCGACAAGCTGTCTCCACCGTATATAACGCATATGTCAACCTGGATCACTTGCCCGGAGTCTTGGGCTTCAAATAGGATCCACCAGCAGGCTTGATAGGAGCTGCAGCCGGCTTGGCTGCCGATGCGGTGCCCGGGCGAGAGCTTGAAGATGCTGGGCGAGCAGCGCTGCTTGCAGTGGAGGGCTTGGCAGGGGTCTTGGCTGCAGCGGTACCTACAAGGAATTATGCGACGGTCAATTACTTACTGTGGCACGCATTCCGATGGCGCAAGAAGAACATGCACGAACCTGTGCAGGGCGAGATGACGATGCGGCCGGTCGAGCAGCCGAAGAGGCAGGGGTAGCGCCAGCACGCGGCTTGGCGGCACCAGGGGGAGATACGGAACGAGCAGCGGCGGACGTGGATGGCTTGGAGGGCTCGGTGACTAGTGAATGATTAGTGACACAGGTTAGAAATGAGAGACGAAACAAATGTTTTTTATGGAATCAGAATCTGTACCTGAGGTCTCGGAGATGGCGTCATGGTCCACGGAGCGGCCTTGCCGAACGACTGGGGTAACAAAAAAACATGCACACGTTATATCAAAACCAGTCTGCGAACTTGAAAACACAGCATGCGCATGGAAATTCCACCAGGCGCAAACCGCACCCACAAACACAAACACACACACACACACACACACACACAGACACAGACACATACACCACATGCACAGCGTCACTTACACTCGGGCTCTGGTTCAGCGCGCTCCAGGATGGACGAGGCAGCATCGTCCTGCCAGTAGTCCACATGCGGGTCCTCGGTGAAGGTGGTATCACCAGTAGCCTCGTTATGGCTGGCCAGCTGATCAGCTGTCAGAGCCAGCTTAGTGCCCTGTGATGTTGGAGACAATAGAAAGGGAGGCACATCAGTATGCGCCAGCCGCGGCAGAGAAAATAAATTAATTGTTCTGAGACGCAGAAGATGGTTTGGTCGACGCACTACTTACAGGGATCTTCTTGGCGGGAGCACGCACGCCGGCTGAACAAAGATCAGAAAAACAGCAACGCGTAGGGATAGTGAGAGAACCATGATTCGATTCCAAAATGCGAGGTGATACGTGTGTGACGAAACCTCAACGCAAAACATATATATGGTCAAAGACAGACGAATGACAAACTGATGGGGCCCAATGGATGGTCGAGAGCACAAGCAGTATATACACGTTCACTGACCTGTGCCCAGTGTCTGCTGTCGCTCCTTGTCGGCGCTGGCACGCTTGGTGGTGCGTACTTTGTCGGTGAGAGAAGCTATGATCTGATCACGCTCGACGACCTGTTGCTGCACCTGCGAGGGTACCATATCCGATATGAAAGAAATCAAATTAGTTCCTGTAGATTACTGTATGCCAGCAGCGGTTTCAGTTGCGCGGATACACGTACTCGCTTCAACGAGTTCTTGAGCTTCTCAGTAGTGGATCGCAGCTGCTCCTTCATGTCAGCCAGCTGCGAACGCACGCGTTAAAGCACGTCAATCAGCCTTTCCAATCATTCATCCACAGGCCATACTACCGCACGCAGGGATCATTGAATGACACGAACCTTGATCTTGTACTTCTGCAGAGCAGCGTTCTGTGTACTCTGATGAGGGTCCAACTGCACCTTGCGGACTCTACGAGCAAACTGAACCAGAAAACCAGAGAGCAGTGTCAAGTGCAGATCTTCAAATAAACATGCACACACACACATACACACACGCACACACACACACACACACACACACACACACACACAAATACAAACCCACAGTCCTCACCTCCAACGAATACAAGGTCTCCTGCACGTGACGCTCCGAAGGCGACACCGTCACGAACATCATCGTCTTGCTGTTGCCACCTGCACATCAACCGAAAGCACACAACGTGAGCTCCGTTCTCCATTAACAAACATACTCGACACCAGAAGCACAGCTTTCAAGCCCCACTAGCGTATGATGGGGAGTAAAGATCGTCAGTGCAGATGCATGCATACCCAGAGCATCCTGCAGCAGATAGGTCAGCTTGGAATTGCGATACGGGATGTGAGCGGTGTTTTCCCTATCGAAAACACACCGACAGGACAGAAGTCTTCAGATGAATGAAAGAAAAAAATTGGAAAGCTGCAGGATGGTCGATTTTTTCTGCTTGGCGGTACACCATTAGTCTGTAGTTAACTTACTTCTTGCGCTCGCTGAGCGCAGTCATGACATCACCCAGTGCTGACAGGGACTGGGGACACAGACACACGGCACACGTGATTAGAAGTACAACCAAACTGAACACGCCTTTTGAATAAAATGCGTATCTTGACGATGATCAAATCATCGACTGTCATTTATGAAAAGGACTTCACGCTTACACCACGGCATAATTTACCTTGTTGATATAAATGGCCTCAACGGCACGCATGCCGGTGGAGCCGGTCTCCGACACGCGTTCAGAGCCTGACCAGCAGCGCACGAGCGCAAATCAATACAAGAGCATCCTGGAGCATTTGCGATAAAGCATGAATTCTCGCGCTCAGCGAGAAATGCATTGATGATTATGCAGACTATGTGCTGTACCGCACTGATGCACAGTAATGAAAGCAGGGCAAGCAATCAAACATATCAATTACCAGCCAGATCGACCAGGTACAGCTTGCCGTAGGTGCGGTTCAGGGTGACTTGATCAATGCCGTCCACGGTGACTGATTAACACATTACATATCACACATCGTCAAGGGCAGCATCAGTTACTATTGCGACACAGCCAATGTGTACTCCAGTCTGTGATAACCCTCGAACGCAATACTCACCGATCAGAATCATATGCGAACGAGAAGATCGCTCATTGGCGTTAGTCGCCTTGACAACACGGTTACGAGCGCCCGTGGCAACCACAGCCTAACATCGTGTTGATACACAAAGAGGGTCAGATACACTCATTATATTCACAAGTAAACAGGGTTCCGAGAATGGAAAATTATGTATATGCGTACCATCACATCGTCCGGGGTCTCGACTTGCACGTGGATCGTGTTGGTGACGTACATGCTGTGAAATGGATAGACACGGAGCTATGAGCCGATAGTAGCTACAGCTCACAGTCTGCGCTGTGAATATATGATCAAATAGCAATCGGTGAGCCACATTACCCGCGGGTGTTTCGACGAATCTGTAGCTTGTTGGAAACGTATTTATCGTCATCTTCGTTGGCATCGTCCACTCCACGCTCAGCAATCGCACGAGCTTCAGCAGGAGTTTGAGTCACATCCTACCAACGTATACACGCATACATGATGAACCATACGCCAGCAACTGCCAAGCGTATACATAGATCGAGAAGAGATGTACCTTGCGCTCGCCGTTGACATCCTCATCGGCTGCGGTCACGGGATCGATGCAGAGCGCAGAGAATACAAAGACACAGAGTATGTTAGATGAAGCGTGTCAATTAAACCACTAGGAGCCCACAAGAAGGAAACAATCCAAAAATAGCGCTAATCATGTAATAAAAAAAGACAGAAAAAAGCAGACAATTCAGACAAAAATAGCGCTATTCAGCTAAACAAAACACAATAAATCAATTTCAATTCCACACTTCGAGCTCCCTGTCATGTGCGTGTACGTATACACCGCGCCGAATAGCCGGGTCTCAACACATGCACGGTGCAATGAACTACTTACCCAACATATCCATGATCTCCTCGTTGTAGATCTCCAGCATGCTGATATGAACCTGTGTGAAGAGCGACACATGAACCATGTATACACGTGCATTTCAGCGCAAAGGAAATAATATAACATTTAAGAATAACTAGCAGCTTCGAACCAAGCCGGCTTGCAAGGATGATAACAGTACAAGCTGTCACATATTGGAAACGGAGGCAATACCTGGAACTTGTGCTGGGGCGATAGGGACTGAATGCCCTCAAACAGAGCACTGATCGCACGTGCATTGATACCGATGTTATCGGGCAGACCTGGTTACGGTAGAGTGTAGCTCAACAAATCAGTATCCATTGCGCAGACATTTCGCGCACTCGCTAGCATATATCTCAGATCGTAAAGCGGCAATCGCATCAATCACAATCGTGCATCCAGAAGTGCACGCACAGAAACGTAGATATGAACTAAAAACGTTCCAAAAAAATGTTCACATGCGCGCACAGTCCTTGTCACATACCCTCCATGGTGTAGGTCTTGCCGGAACCAGTTTGACCGTAAGCGAAGATGCACACGTTGTAGCCGTCCAACACGGATCCCTATGCAAATGACATCACACTCGAGCATGAATACACCTCACCTAACCTGATCCGCAGAGCTGGTGGACAGCAGTCTATAGTCGCATATATATACATCAACACAGCACCTACCACCAGACTCTTGACATCAGCGAACACGCGGGCCTGGTCCACATTGGGGCCGAAGACACTGTGACACATCATCACAGAGTGCACATACACAGATAACACAGTACATGTCAGCATCAGCTCGTCAGACAAGCACATCAGTGCAGAATATGCATACCGATCGAAGGTGAAGGTCTTCCCGACTTTGCGCTGCGACTGCAGGTACTCCTGCGAGTCCTTGTTCTTCATGACCATCATCTGCGAGCACACAGCGGGGTCCACATAGCATGATCAGAATATGGCAGCACAGCAACATCCCTAGACACATCCGTCGATAGACAATATGAAAGGAAGTGCTCGTAGCCAAGGTACGACACGCGATGTGTAAACTGCCCGAAATGAGAATTCTGCTAATGATGGCAATCCTGATGATTTGCTAGATGCACCCAGCCCATACCTGAGTGGCACCCAGATACTCGACACAGTTGGTCTCGCCTCGCTCCAATTCATTGGCCAGCAGAGGTCGCACACGACAGAACACGCGGATATTGCCCTGCACGCAACGCCATCACGCACATGGTGTCATACAACAGCATGCGGCAGAATATACAGAGCGATAGCGTAGCGCTACATAATTAATTGAACAAAAACTACTGATACGACGATAAATTCAATCAAAATCGAATTATACAAATAATAGCACCCGCTGTTTACCTTCAGATTCTGCAGAGCGTCAAATAGTTTGATGCGCTTGTTGACTTCCAAACTGGGCAGGTACAGTATACAAAGTAAGTGAGGTTAATACTCAACGACGACCGTATGCATGCAAGCAGCTAATTACCGGTAATTATCCTGGGCCGCCTCAATTAGACCGCAGATGTTCGCCATCGCGTGGCTGACCTTACCAAAGACGTCCAAGAAATCCAGCTTGGCCATGGCGACCTCGTCTCGAATGTCGTCCATGCACGTGCGAATGACGCTGTACCAGATGCAATCGAAACATAGCACGTCAACAATATCAATACAGTAATCCGGGTTGCAAAGGCTAACGCTGTGCTGTTGCACATAGTCAATCAGCAAACTCACCCGAAGTTATGCGATGAGGTGTCCTTGACTCGACGCGCCACCGCTGCGAACTGGGGGGACAGCTTGGCCTTGCCTGCGTTGTTATCCAGATCCTGATCGCGTAATTTCTGTACAGGCAGGGTATATGGCATGTTCCAAACCAAGCAAGCGCACGCATACGTGGCACAGGCACGATATGATGAGCAACACGTGCCATATTCAAAAACGTGTTACACGTGCAAACTGGTAGCCGATCACTCACATCAGCAAGTCGCATGTCCTTCCCGTGCATGAGCTGCTGCATCAGCATACGCCGCTCCTGGGACAGCTTCAAGAACCATTCGTCCGCAGTGCCCGGGGTGCCGGATTTCTGTTTGGAACACCGTATTATATGCAAACTGCTTAGAACCCAAGAACTTACTCATGGCTGGTCGATGCGGCGCTAATGCAATATTACCTGCAGATACTGTGAGAAAGAGGGTCGGGCATCGCCCGATTTAGCATTCTCCGAGTCGAATCGGTCCAGCAGGTTCTCAATGTCCGCGCTGAAGGCAGCCATCTCACGGCGCTTCTGCTTTTGCTGCACAGGCGTAGGGGCAAGCACGACGCGCACACACAAACGAGATTCAGGTTGTACCGATTGAATTCGTGCTGAAGGTCAGCAGAGACAGCTCTCTCGTGCGATATCATTACACGTATCGAATGCATGAATATCCCACGCAATACTGGACAGCAGGTTTGATAAGCGTACGTGTTTGCGGATCTCACGGTAGGCCTTGGTCTGCGAGAATGTGACGAAGCTGCGACGAGACATCTTCTCGGTAACCTGCGCGAGCAAATCACATACATGAAACAGGACGTAGTCAGCTTGATTATTCGTATCACATCATTCGGCAACAGCCTTGAACTCAAATGGAGCTTGGAGCGAAGCTAGACAATTAGGCAACACAAATCATTCATGCAGCTGACAGCGTAAATCAAAAGCACTGACCACTTCCAGCGCCGGATTGAACATCTGAGCGGTGACGCGTCCTCCGATGATCTCCGTTTCGATCTGATGCATCATAACGCGAGGTATAAGTCAGCATATATTGGTGCGATGCAAGACATACACACATACACACACACGCACACACACACACACACGCACACACACACGCGCGCACACGCACACGCAGTTACCTGCTGGGCCATATTGCCGGGTAGATCCACTCGATGGGCAGCACCGTTCTTGATGAACTGTAACGAAAAACAACACGCCATTACTGCGGGCTCAGCGCATATTACTGCAGGGTAATGCTAAATGCAACTGGAAACTGCAAACACGTACGTATTTGTCAACTCTGACTCACCTGATTGAGAATGTTCTGCGCCGCCGGAGTCTTGAGCAAGTCGTTAGCTCGCTTGTCGGGGCCTTGCGCAGTGCGCTCAAACAGCTCGTGGAAGCTGCGGACAGCTCGCCAGAACTGATAACCGAGCACATACAATTTCACCAGATTCGCACAACCACAGCAATCCGTGACTTCACACGCAGCTAGAATCGTTGATAACGCGGCACATCCGCCATAATATAAATAAACAATATAAACGGCATAACACCGCGTCAAAGTAGACTAGCTTAATCCAACCTACCGCAAATTGATCCATGTCCATGTGTTCCTTGTTGACGAAGCGCTGGTACACCTCCTCAGAGACCTGCCACACAGCAGGCGGTGCAGATATCTCAGAACAAATGAGACGAAAGGAGATATAGTCCCTGCTAAGCAGCAACCAGCTGAGATAGACGCTTACTGTATCCTTGAGGGATTTGAGCAGCTGCTCCCGATTCGGAGGCGCGTTCTCGTCATCGGAGTCATCCTTTTCCTCAGCAGTGTCGCCACCATCCGTGATCGCAGCTAATGCGAGGCAAGATGAGATAAATCAAAGAAATAGAATCAGTTGGGTGGAAGAGACATCCTGCACTAGGTAAATATTAGAGCTGTCCCCACACACAATAACGCCACACTGAGGGGTCACCACTTCAACAATCCAATGTACACGCATAGGATGACCAAGCAAACAAACCGAGGAAGGTCTTGGTCAGCTTACGGCCCATCAGCTTGTATTCGAAGCGACGGCATTTCTCACCCTATGCACATCAACGTGCACATGCACACGTGATGCACAGAGAGATGATGCAGGCATAAGAGCTTGCACTGTTGCAATCTACAAGCTAATGATTGCTACGTGAGATGACTGCCTACCACTAATCGCAACTCAGCCGCCAGAGCGTCAATGTGAGCCTCCATTTGCTTAATCCGGAAGCGGTCTTGCGAGCGGGACACTGACACGGCAGCAATGATCGACCAGCAGACGCGCGATCAGCAGATCGCTGAGCTGACCAACAGCCTGCAAAACATCGTGTCCGAGTGGATCTTGCACAGCGTACAGAGGGAGCACTAGCCGCACGCGACCGATACCATGGGATTAGATGGCGAGCAGCAAAGCGCTCATATGGATATGAGGTAGAACCCCCATGGTTTTGGCGGCCGCAACTGGGACAATCGCCAACCAACTGCATCTGATGGATTCGGCGTTCAAAGACTGAAAGTCACGTCCTCGCTCTGCTAGAAACGCCCTCAAATACGCGCTTCACGAAGAATTCCTTTCGGTGAAAAGCATGGTCCCAGCACGTACGAGAGAATGCTGGCGTGCAAGCTTGACTGCAGGTCCATGTGCACACTTGACTAGGAGTGAGCGTTCGCAACCGAATTGAAGCTGCGTTGCACCACCTCCATTCTGCCGTTTAGCATAGCCCGAAAAAACTCAAACTGCATGTGCGCCACTTCATACGCCTGGTTATCTCGATCATCGTGGTAAAAGGGAGCAACAGCTCAACCACCAGAGTCGCCTCGCAAAGTTGTAGCGCTCACAAGAACCGCCGGCCTCACACGTGCTTGAAATGTCCCAGCGGAGGGTCGACGCTTCTCCAGGAATCACGGTACCGCTCGGGGTAACGGTCTGGAAAACAAAAAAGCGAAAAATGTGAAGTCCGTTCGTGGCACCCATCATTGGCTGCTCGTTTTGGGTTCAGCAATCCAAATCATGAACCGCAAAACATGTTCAGATGCTATCGAGCATTTGAGAACTTGGTTTGTTGAAATCAGACGATCCCAATCCGCATTGTATCATCGCATTCACCGCACCATCTTGAGGTGCTTGATCCAGCGTGGACAACTTGTCAAACATCGCAGCGATCAAAGGGGCAGTGCTTCTGCTGTCTCTTATACA
>ENA-ORBV01011893-ORBV01011893.1-microbial-mat-metagenome-genome-assembly--contig:-NODE-11893-length-13545-cov-5.692456_pt1 | contig 13545 bp, 17 predicted proteins | sample MGYA00237777_ERZ505514 | MGnify/ENA primary metagenome ERZ505514 (study PRJEB26160, sample SAMN06269048) | microbial mat metagenome | isolation source: Oligotrophic lake microbial mat | place...
CCCAGCAACCAACCACCACCAAAACGACCGCCACCCAAAATAAAATGATGAATCCCTATTCCGGGTTGTTGAAGCCCACAACGACAACGAGACGAATGACAGCACCCCCCCAGCAACCAACCACCACCAAAACGACCGCCACCCAAAATAAAATGATGAATCCCTATTCCGGGTCGTTGAAGCCCACAACGGCAACGAGACGAACGACAGCACCCCCCCAACAACCAACCACCACCCAAAATAAAATGATGAATCCCTATTCCGGGTTGTTGAAGCCCAACGCGAAAAAAACTGTTGCCGCATCGCCAAGCCCCGCTGCCGCTCCGGCTGCCGCTCCAGTCCATGCCAATACTGCCGGAAGCGGCAAGCCAGTGAGAACTTCCAGGAAAACTCGAACCGTGAAACAAAAGGATGGATCGGTAGAAACCATTACCGAAGTGACGGAAACCATGGCCGATGGAACAACCCGAACCAGTAGTTCCACCACAACTACAAGCACCACGACTGCAACTGTCACCACTGGCACTCCTGTCAAGGAAAGCCCAAAAAGTCCAGGTACAGCCAAAACGACAAGTCCTTCCCCGGCTGCAGCAGCAAAGAAACCAAACGCCAAAGCAAATAATGCTCCAGCCAAAACTGGGAAAGGATCTGTCAAACCGCCTCCACCCAAAGAGGAGACTGCCGCTGCCGCCAAACCAAGATCAGCGGCAGCTCCAGCCGGTGCTGCCGCTCCAGAAGACCCCTACAAAGGTGTGGATCCTTCCAAATTCAAATTAAAAGAACTTCGCTGCAATGGTGGATTTTCCTATGCCAAGGTCGGTCAAAAAGAACAAGTCACCAAACCCATTGAAGACGGCAAGGCCATGTTCAAGGCCTTGCCCTCAAAGTACATTGCCATGACCTATCAAGCCGATATGGTGACATGGCCACCAGATCAACAAAAATTTACACTCTTTCATCGGGATGGAACCGAAAAATTTGCACCCGCCGGGGTCGATCCCAATGGAAGGACGTCCATGTTGTTATTAGCATATGAACACCTTCCGCCTTTTAAGGACGATGTATTGCCTGTTCAAAATCGTGACAAATATACCGATGCCATGGTGCACAAGCAACAGAAAATTCACGACAACAATAAGTACAAACCCCTCATGCCAGGCCGAGGCATGGGATGTTGTGATACGCCCCTGTGTAAAATTATTGGCGATGTCGACCCCTCCGATATTCATCAAGGACAAGTTGGAGATTGTTGGTTATTGTCCGCCATATCCGCCTTGGCCGAATTTGATGGTGCCGTCAAGAAACTCTTTCGCAAAACCAAAAATCTCTATCAAATGCCACTGCCGGGTCCCAATAAATACACGATTACCTTGACCGACTTGACGACGTGGAAAGAAGTCGATATTGTGATTGATGAACGATTGGCCGTGGCACCCGATGGGAGTGGATTGTTGGCCTCCAAACCATCGGAAGATGGCGAATTGTGGGTCTGTTACCTGGAAAAGGCAATTTCCATTCACTGTGGCGGATGGGACAATATTACCGGTGGACAGTCCACACATGCTTGGGCCATCATGACCGGCTGCAAAGAGCAGTACACCATCAAGAAGAGATCCAATGGCAAGTATGCCTGTCATGCTCGGTTTGATCCCATGACCAATCAATGGGCCCAACATCACAATTCACCCAAAGAAGGCAACGTGGGTGTTTGGCAAGTGGCGTGGCCACAAGTGGGTGGTGGAGGAAGTAAAGAAAAAGAGTGCACCCAAGATGAACTCTTTATGAAAATGTACGCCTTTGATCAAGAAAATTACATTGTGGCAGCTGCCACAACGGGTGGCAATAGCACGGATAAGGGCCTCGTGGACAACCACGCCTACACTGTGATTGAAGCTGTCCACAATGCGGCAGGAACAGGCATTGACTTGTTCAAGATTCGCAATCCGTGGGGGAGGGGTGAAATTGAAGATGGAGAGTTTGATGATGATGGCCCCGGTTGGAATAAATATCCGCAAATCAAAAAGTTGTTAAATCCAGTGGTGGCAGATGATGGCATCTTCTGGTAAGTGTGCACAATGCGAGCTGGAACCGGAAATAGCCTTTTGTCACATTGTTCTCATCCCTTTTTTATAATGTCTTTGATGTTGCAGGGTCACCAAAGACGAGTTCTTTCGATTCTACAACACCATTTACGTGAGCGCCTCCAACATGACGGAATTTCTGGAGGACTAGGTGGCAACGATGCTTTGCTCCTGAGTGCCATGCATGCTTGAGCATGGTGGTGTAGTTGTGCTGCACCGTTTATATTTTCATACAATTTATTTATAGCCGCACTATTTTTGCAACTTTGGACAAATGTGTGTCTAAAGGGTAAGCAATCTTGGGTAGCGCGACCATGCTCCGGGTTCGCAAGTTTGTGACTCATGATCGTCGGCCAAAGGGTTCGGCGTGTTGAATTTAACGGCAAAACCGTGACATTCCCGATGGCTCCTGCTGAGCTGTTGTGTGAGGTGTTCGGTTGCTTACCTAAACGTGTTCGCCTCCGTCCAATAAGAATGTGCCACTTTACTCCAGCCTTAATAGTGCAGTAATTGTGCTGTTTTTGGCGGGGCTGTTGTGCGTGACAGCTCGCACACGCAAAAAAAAATAGAAGGCATAAATAAAAGCACCTCCGGCAACAAAAAAATGACACAGTTTTGTCGAGTAGCTACGGTAGACCCGCCATGTTTTTGCTGGTAGTTCTCAAGTTGCCTGTCGTACTGTCGTGCTGGTACGCGTGTACTTCAAAGTTTTACTACTACCTATTCCATACCAGTAGTCTAGTTAGCTTACGAGCCAGCCAGTGGTTGCCGGCAATTTTCCCAGGGCCGACCTAATTTGTCGAAAACCGCTTGAGAAGAATTCGAAGCCTAGTGCACCAATCAGAAGGAAGAAACTCAGAAGACCCGGATGAAATGTGTTGAATTTAAGTACCAATACGTGAATGAGAAGCTCTCACGGTACTCCGTACTTCTGGAGTTGTCGGTAATATCACGTTTTACCGTTAAAACTAGTATTAACCCTTCCAACTTGTCGCATCAAAAAAACACGACATGAGTGCGCTAGCCGTTCACGGGTCCGTCTACTTGCTGTACAGTAACTGTGTCATTTTTTGGGACAACTTTTTACTGTAGTCTCTACTGTTAACTGGGTTCTTGCTGCTTACGTACTGTTTTGGTACAACTCCACGTACTCCACAAATTGTATGTAATTAGCCGACCCCGGCAGCTTCCAACTAATTTTAAACCGTTTCTCAGCTTTCACCTTGCTTTGGAACCTGGAAGAAAGCAACTTCTTGCACATGAATAATAAATTTAGCTTGCGGCGATACTTACAACTTTTTGTTAGCCAGGACTACTATTACCACATCCAAGACCACACATTTCACACTAATGCACCTCACAACCAGCTTCACAACCACACAAAAAGCAGAAGCAAAAATGTTAGCACCTCCTCAGCCCGATTCAATGCAGGAGACTGCACCACCTGTCCGTGAAACCACCAGTAGTAGCACCAGTAAGCCCATGGAGGTGAAAGAGGAGAAGCCTCTCAACTTTGCGAGTGCAGTTTCCTCCAGCTGGATCAACTTTACCAAACGCTTGCACTCTGGGATCCTGTGGTTTGTATTGACTCTTAGCTTGACAGCCGCACGGCATCCCAAGCGATGTCTGGCCTTGGTGTCCCTCGTGTCCATTGCCTTGGTGACCACAGGACTCCTCACCAATTTTGAACTGAGTGTAGATGACGAAAACATCTTTGCTCCTTGGGACTGTCTACCACGAGTACACGCCCAATTCATGGACGACAACTTTCCTCCTAGTCAAAATAGAAGACCAGTCATCCTTATAGTTCACGCCGATGGCGAAAATGTCATGCATTATGAAGCCATGAGACGGCTGTTCGAAGCCACTGATGCTGTACGAGAACTGGATGATTTTGACAGTATTTGTAGTGGAAGTTTCCGACAAGACCCCAACGCGAAACCTGAGGAATGTGTCACCTTCGGTCCTGGTGTCTTTTGGAATCATGACATGGAGACTTTTGTTGAGGACACACAAGGGTCCGACCTTGAGTTCATCAAGACAGTCTCCCAGAACACTGTCGGCGGCATAGACCAATTTGTAGGTAACTTGGTGCGAGAGCAAACAAGCTATAGCGGTAATGGGACAGCCATTACCTTTGCACAATCGCTTACGGCCATGATTGAGCTTCCAGCATGGGAAAACGGAGAAGCGGAAGAGTTTGAAATCAAGGCCATTGAAGCTGGTTTGCAATTGAAAGAGGCTTGGGAACGAGAAGACCAGCCCTACCGGCTGGAGGTCTACACAGTACGTTCGATACCAGATGAACTGACACGAGCAGTCAGCGAGGATATCCCATTGATTCCGGCAGCCTTTGGCATCATGACCATCTTTAGTTGCTTGGTATTTGTGCGGAGAAATGCCGTGCAATCTCGGGCTTTGCTGGGTGTTGGATCCGTCATTACCATCCTCTGTTCCATCATGAGTGGATTCGGTTTGGTCTTCATCTTTGGCGTCCCATTCACTAGCATGACGCAAATCCTACCATTTGTCATTTTTGGTGTAGGGTGAGTTGATCCACTGTCCTTTTTTTGCTGATTCAGCCACGCTGTGTCTCTAGCATGTTTCTCACTTTCATGGCGTTCGATTCCACTCTATTAGATTGGATGATACCTACATTATCACAGGGGGGTACTTTCGCACGGATCCATCCAAAGATCCCGTGGAACGGATACGCGAAACCATGGAAGAAGTTGGGGGCAGCATCAGCTTGACCACAATCACGACCGTGCTGGCATTCATTTTGGGATGGGTCTCATCTTCTATTCCTGTGATCCAGTGGCTCTGCTTGTATGCCTTTCCAACCATTGCGATCGATTTCATCTTCCAGATCACGTTCTTTATCAGTATTATGGTGCTGGATGAGCAGCGTGTGAAGGCCAATCGTCTGGATTGCTGTATCTGCTTCAAGGCCAAGGAAGCGGACGACAATGCGAATGACGAAGCTGGTGATCCGGCTAAACCCGCACCCGCGCATGTCGCAGAGCAGTTCATGGGATGGTATAGCCGACAGCTCCTCCGTCCAGCTGTCAAAGTCGCCGTGTTAGTGATTTTCGCCGCTTTTACGGGCGCGTGTGCATACAGTAGTACCCAGCTGACCCAGGCTTTCTCGCCTCATGACTTCCTTCCGTCGGACTCCTATGGGTTATCTTTTCTGGAGGCCATGGACGAATATACGATGCGCAAGCTGGGCATGGCCGCCGTCTTCAGCGGCGTTGACCAGTCCGATCCTGACGTGCAGGAACAAATGCTGAAATATCTTGATGACCTTTCCGCGTTGCCACAAATTCAACACGCTCCAGAAGCCTGTTGGATCAAAGACTTCGTGGAGTTTCGAAAGGGAACAAATCCAGCCTTTGACGATTACTCCTTCATCTTTCAGGGGAATTACACATTCAACGAACAATTGGAACTGATGCTTTCTGTTCCCGAAATCAGAGCTGTTTATGGAAACAGAATCGTTCGAAACGAAGACGGAGACATTGTTGTCTCACAGTGTCTCATTCCGATCAACTACGTTTCTTTGGATGACACAGAGCAGCAAATCCAATTTCTCGCCGATCAAAAGAGAGTCGCCGCGGAACAGCCGATCAACCAAGGGAAAGACACTTTATCTTTTTTCAGCCATGATGGGATCATGTTTATCTGGGTACGTTTTTGCACATGAATCATCAGTCGACACCGACTGCTTCACCATTTACTCAAACTACTTGCATTCGTCATCTCCTCAGGAATTTTACTCCATCGCGATGAACGAGTTGGTGTCCACTGCAGTTTCTGGGATCATAGCTGTTAGCGTCATCGCATTTCTTCTTATCCCTCATTGGTCGGCTGTAGCGTTTGTGCTGCCGTTCATGGCTGTGCTCTACTTGGAATTGGTTGGCACACTAAACTTTGCTGGCCTAACCATCAACCCCCTGACGTACATCATCCTTGTGATGAGTATTGGTCTTCTGGTGGATTACATCATGCATATTCTTTTGCGATATTATGAATCGACCAAATCCACGCGTCAGGAGAAAGTTGTCGACACACTGGAGTCTATGGGAAGCTCCATCTTGATCGGCGGTTTGTCCACTTGCTTGGGGGTGGCTCCATTAGCGCTAGCAAGCAGTGGCATCATCCGAACCGTATTTACCATGTTCATTGCAATGGTTACACTAGGTCTTTCCCATGGATTGATTCTCTTGCCAGTGATACTTTCTTATGTTGGACCAGAGGTTTGTGTCACAACTAGTCACAAGGAGAGCGATCCGTCTGCTACTACGACAGCCTCGAGTCCATTGGGTCATCGACGCACCCAAAGTGACGCATCAATAGATTGGTCCGTGGACGGAGTCAACAACGACTCAATGGTTGACGACTGGGATCCACTGCAGCTCGACGACGACTGTACGATCTACTCGGTTTAATTTGCAAAGTTCAAACACGAAAAGAGAAGCTGACGCCACGGTTTGGTGTCCTCATGATGTGCCAGCTTAGAAGCGGAAGCAGGCAATTCTGTTTGATTTCTTCTTACAAGATTAACTACAAAAAGGTACAACCTTCAGGGAAGCCACACGGCACGACGGCTTAGAGCCCCGCCCAAACCCATTCAAGGAACCCCAGCGACGTCTCTATCCTATGTTCAAAGCTACAGATACTATACAATAACTCATTTCATATAAAGAATAAGTTTGTACAACAAGTGTAGCACATAAAAGTCACGGCCACGGGGAAATGAATATTCGTTGGGGTCAGAGTTCCACCTCCATCAATGCTCTTGCTGGTGATCCTATGTAGTTTGCAACCAAAATTACCATAACTTCTAGCTTCAATTTGTAACAACCACCACATCTTTTCCTATGCCTGGATTTGCCGGGCTCGACCGTGTTCGCCATAGCCATGTCAACGAGTTTTCTTAATGCCAAACCGTGATAATAGAGCGAACCTGCGAAATATTGTGACTATTACTGCACTACTTTACATAAATCGGCTCCGAGTAGCAATGACCTGCCCAAACATTAACGCCACGAAAATATGACTGGTGTGCTACTTTTTTACTAGCTAGCTCGGTCAGCTTCAACACTTGTATTTATTTCATTTTATTTCCTTGTGCTCACTTCGCACTCTCTATCTCATTGTCATGATAAATCTACATGCAACACCAAATAAAAAGAGAAACAGCCCCCAAAGCGACCTGGCTAGAGAGGCTTTTGTTTCAATCTTTTTCTTTTAGAACTTGGCCAAATTTTGTCGGGCAAAGACATCACGAACTTGATCCATAGGCGTGGCACACACTTCCACTCCATACGTGGTACATTGACTGATGTCTTGATTGGCAAAGATCACATCCACATGAGGATTTTTCTTTTTGTCGAGTTGTTGTTTTCGTGATAAAATACTATTGGACATGAACGCTTTGATGCAGGAGGTATTCGTGGCAATCTTGCTCTTGCTGCTTTTGTTCTTGTTGTTGCTGCCGACTTCCTGCTCGTCCGTACCATCGAACGCATCCTTTGTGTTCATTTGTTGCAAAAACTTGTGCTTGACAATGGCGACGGGCCAAATGTCCGTTTTAGAAGGAACTTGAGAATTGTCCACTTCTTCTTGCGCGTCATCAAATTTTTGACTGCGTTCATCATCGTCGTCGAGACAGGTCATGTCCTTGCAAAAGCTCCTCCAAGGATCCTCCTCGCCCTCCTTCTCCTCCTCGGGTTCTGCTCCTTCACTGGCAACGCTTCGCAACGCGCGAATATCTTTCTTGCCCTTCTTTTTGGGTTGATCGGCTTCATCCCAACTTCCAAACTTTGTGGCAAGGCTGCGACTTCGTTGAGGGGCATTCGCAGTTTTTCCGTCATTACTGTAATACTGGTTCAATGCATTGACCACCACGCGCAGGGCTTCATCATCAGCTGGTCCCCACGTTTTTGCGGGTGGATCGATGCCCTGGCTCTTTTCAACTTTGTTGTTCTTGCCCATCCTTGCTTCTGTTTCTTACTCGAAGAGTTGCTGCTGGTGACTCCTTTCTGAGTTCTATGAGACCTGTGGAGCCTTGGGAAAGAAAGTTGAGCTCTTTACTGTCGTTCGAGTGTAAAGATGAATACAAAAGTTCGGCTCTATGTCTTGCATCCAAGACTTTCGAAATTCTAAAACCCGGCCCACCAGCCTACTCCAATTGTACGAGTACTCTACTACTAGCTAGCTAGAGCTACTAGTACTGTATGTAGGATTTGAATTTATTAGGATGATGTTCGTATGCATGGTCGGCGACTTGATTGACCATACGTACATGTGGTATGTCTCTAGAATTGTAGTTAAATATGGCGCGGCAAAATTCCCGCCAAGAGGGCGCGAAGAGGGTCGACTCGCTCTCGATCTAACGTTTTGAATCCCCGGCAATTGCTGCGCGTACCATGTGCGTCCGCAGATTTTTGCCATGTAAAGCCGATGTGCGTCCGCAGTCATTGTTTAGTGTGCGTCCACTGGCCCCCAAAGATTCATTGTTTTTATTTTCCCGAAGGTTCATTATCCTCTCTACTACTACTACAATGTAGTAGCTAGAGCTAGCTAGATTGCGGCTCTACTAGCTAGCTAGCTAGTAGTACATGTAGCACACTGAACTTCTAGACTAGCTAGATACTGTAGTAGACACCGGGCTAGCTTTGCTTCTCGTGCCATGCCATCACCTTCACAACGACCTGGCAGCAACTCACTTTTAGCTATTTTTTCAGTGCTACTAGTAGTCTAAAAGTATAAGTGCCAGCTACAACCTAGCTAGCTGGCCGTGATCCTGCTGCTTCCGCGGTCATACAGATCATGTACAGCCTATGGTACTACTAGTAGAAGCTGGAACACGAAGAAACATTTGGATAGATAGATAAATAGATCTACTATGAACTTTATAGGGGCACGTGCGAATACCGTATTGGGGTTCTTGTGATAACTATGCATGTAATAGAGATTCAAAACCACAGCCACAGTAACTGCCCTTGAGGTGGGCAGGTACTGTAGGTTGGAGGTGCCTTCGTTGCCAAGGATATAGGTACTATAACTGGCGTTATAGTAAAGGGAGTGAATAGCATCATTCAATACTGCTTCTTGGTTTCGTTTCCGTGTTGCCTTGGTCCGAGTTGAAACACTAAAGTATCTGGTTCATTTCATTCCATACTCATTCAGTTCAACCCAAGAAAAGATCTTCACTGTTCCCCAGAAGAGGAAAGGATTGCGGTTCAAACTCCATCAGCGGTTCTTGCATAATATCAATGACATCTCGATCATTGTTGGCCAGTGTCATGGGGCCTCTGCTACTGCCATATGTAGTGTCGTTGTTATCCCAATTAGATAGAACCAAGGCTGGAGACATGGCGGAGATATCCGGTGCCGTTGTGGTTGATGAAAATGCAGAATCGCTGAACGTCGGTGCTGGTGCTTCCGGGTTGGTCAAGGGAATTTGGCTTCCGAAATTGGCATATGCTGCATTCAAAATGTGCATGGTTTTGGAGGGGGCAGGAGGAGAGACTCGATGGATGCTGCTGGTATTCGCTTGTGGTGGTTTCCATCCAGTCATGGACAGTGACAGTACTTTGCGCTGCGAAACAGGACTCGAGGGGACGGGAGATTCGGAGGGGCTTGTCGCGGATGACACCGTGATGGTCGTACTGCTGCTGTTGTTCCGCGAATGTGTATGTAACTGCAACAATTCCGACTCGGAATCGGTCATCGAGATGTTTCGAAGGCGGCGAATGGCAGTTTTACTCTGACTGCTGGGGACATTGGTGCTGCTGTCACTTACAGCAGCATTATGCCTTTGCTTGTTGCGGAATCTCAAGCTATGGCCAACTTTATCTCTCACTTGAGAACTGGAGAGTTCTTGCCATCCCTTCAGTTTGGAATTGTACTTGAGAAAGCGACGAGAATCTTGACTCAGTTCGTCATAGATCTCCTTGGTAATGTTCACTGCGGCAGAGAAAGAGACGGACAGATAGTGTGAGACAAATGATTCACACACTGTCTATAGAGTATATAAAGACATTTTCATGTTTCTTACTTTTTTCAAACTTGGAATCAGCTTCCAAATAACGCTGCGCATATTGCTCAATGACACAACGGAAGACTTTGCTACCGGGATGGTCAATGCAGACCTTGTTCTTGCCACAAAGAACGTCCTGTTCAAGAGAAGACACGATGAAGTTTGTGAGAAAAGGCCGAGTGAAGAGAGTCCCCTTGACGGAGAAACATGGAAACACCAAGAACACACTCCACTGATGAAATGACTCACCGACTCTACCGGATGAAAGATAAGCACATTATCTCTGTTTTCGACTGATTCGCACTCTTCTCTCATGATGGATTCGTAAATGATGATATATTTGTAAAGGTGGGGGTGTATCTAACACTCTGTGTTATTTTGACTTTGGATGGTTAGTTTGATAGTTAGTTTGCTTGAGATTGTGAGACTTTTTCTGAAAAACTTTGCGGTTTCCATAATATTAATTGTGGGGATCGTTATTGTCGTCGACCGACCCTTTTCACGTACAACTTTGTACAAGTAACGTGATCGCAGTGTGTTACCCATAGTGCTGGTACGTACCGGGAATCTTGCGAACAGCTGAAGACCTCTTCGAAAGTCAAACTCTTCGAAGGTCTGCGGACCTTTTCGGAGAGTTCGGATAATTTTGTTGGAGAATCTCTGAGCAGTTGGGGGCACCAACGGTAAACCAGCAATGGTACACTCCTGGCGCTTACCGGGATACAGGAAACGTCAGGAATACCCCGAGTTTGAGTACCGGGAAGGATTACACGGAATTGGGGATACTTTGGGGCAGGTTTTGTCAACTGATATAAATAAGTTCTTATAATAGTTTGTCCGAGAAGCGTATTGATTGGAGCAGAAAAACAAGTTTTAAAACTTCTTCGGAGCATTAGTTGGCGACAGTCGCATCTGTTCCAGGTAGCCGGAGAAAAAAAGAACTTCAAGGTCTGCACGAACGCCAATATCACTTAAATTCCCTTTACTTTATCGGTCTATTCCACCCGCCCACTGGATTCTTGCCGGGTTTTCGAGGACTAACTGGCGCAGTCGTACTGGTCATACATGTATTTGGTTCTCAATTGTACTGGTAACTGTGTATTTGCAAAGGTCCGTCCACAACAAGAATTTCGTACGTCATGATGGCCGCCCAACGACCACAGTATGGAACTTTTAGTGCTGTTATCAGGAAGATTTGATTTCTCTGAGTACCGGTCGATAGGCAGCCAGTAGTGGGTAAAGAGTTCGGTTGAAAAGTCCGTGACTCATCTACCAGGACTCAGAAGTCGTGCTGTCTGAGTTAGGGCAAGCAAGAGAACAAGAAGGGGGGCTTCCATCTGGCTAGCTAGCTACTAGCTAACCCAGCTACCGAAACAACCAAAACCTTGGAAAAAACACCCCCCCAAGAAAATTTTGCGCCCCGACCTTGACCATGAATCCAGGGAACCAAACATGACAGTGGTCTTCGCATTGGCAGCAACAAATGAGACCGCATGACCAACTGCTGCTAAAAATGGACACCGGTTCATTTAGCGGGCCATGGCACAAGCTTTCCAAGCTCCTCAATGGAGAATGTGCTAAGCCCTGCATCTTTGGCATGTTTTGCAAGGCTGTGGTGCACACTGTGTTGCTTTTTGGCTGTGAATCTTGGACTTTGACTGATGTCATGTCAAATGTGTTGAAGGGTTTCCATTGCCGGGCAGCTGGAAGAGTGGCAAACATGATGGCCTACAAAGGCCCAGGCGGCGGCCTCTTTAAGAGGCACTCAAGGAGGCTGGTTTGTGTGTCATGGAACACTGTGTCAACAAGCGCCAACAACACATGGTGGACCAAATCTCCACCAGACCTGTTTGGATGCACTGCATGGCGGCAAGCAAGAAGCATGGGACTCCACCAAGGATGGTTTGCTAGTGGGAGCAGAGAAGAGGGCAGGCAAAGCCTGTTGACGAGCACTGGGAGTTTCCATCCTCCCCCTTTGCTTGGTTCTGGGCCATGGCCCCAAACCTTGCAAGTGCTTTGGAGGTGAAGATGGTGGCAGCCCTGGCAATGCTCCATCCTCTCCCTCCTTCTGAGCTGGCGGCATTGGTCTTCGTTGGTGGGTTCAGAAGCAACAACAGACAGCAATGGCAACCAGCAGAAAGTGATGCTTATTTAGGAGCCAACCCTGGTGGGAGCCTTCGAGCAGCTCGGCTGCTGGTTGACCCCAGCTTGCCAGGCATGACAAGTTGTCAAGCTCCTGCACCACTTTGTGGTGTGTCCACCAATGGATGACCTTTCCGTGGAGCAAAAGCACAGACTGGAGGTTCCATCATGTGGACACTGGAGGGTAGAGTTTTGTGCTTGTGCTCATGCTTACATGAACAGGATGCAACTGAAGTGGTTTGCCTCCAACATTTTTCACTGGCACCTTTCGACACATGGGCACTGTCTCACCTGCACCTTTGTTTGAATCAATGCTGTCCCACACGCACCTCCCCTCATGTGACATCCATGCATGCATGCATGCAACCACGCTACTCAAACTTAACAAAATTTGGACCCCAATTGACTGGTTGGGGGCGATTCCAGCAGTCAAGAGTCAACCTTCTTTTTTGGTTGTCAAGAGTGAGTGCAAAGTTCACTTCTCTGGCTAGTCTGCCAGTCATGGTGGCAGTGACAGTGCTTGCAGCTGCATGGGATAAAGATTTTGCATTTGCATTCATTGCATGTCTTGCATTCAATGCCACAGTCGCACACCTTCCACATCAACTTTTCCCTGTCCTTTCCTGGACCAGGATTCGGTGTGTCTTTTGTCACCCAAAATCAATCAACCTAGCATTTAGCATTCAGCCTGAAGACAGATTTTCCTGAGTGTTGTGTCTCACAGACTTGTGGCAGAATGACAGCAAAAGGAAAGCAGGGATGTCTGTCACGGCTCTGTCAGAGCCGAATTGTTTCAGAGAGAACCTTGCGCCAAATGGACTGGATGCATGACATGGAGGCAGGCACTCTGAATGCCAATGAAGCCAATCAATGCTTCTGAAGAAGAGCTCATGAGCAACTGTGACGTGCAGTCGGCAAACACTGAGGCCGGCTTTGCTGCTGTTCTTGCGCAGCAGTTTACCAATTTGAGCATGTTCAATGTTGTGATCACGGCGGACGGTGGAGGGGTTGCTCCAAATTGTTGACAATTCCCTGAAATGCAGAACGGCACATGTTTCGCATCGAGCAAGCCGACGTCCTCAAAGTGTGTTCACTTTTCACTGTGCAGCAACACAATGTCATCATTGTGCGAAGTGTCCTCTGCTCAATGCATGGGCTCAGCTGGGCCCATGTGTGTGAAGAGCACCAGAAAGGCTGTCAATTGCTGTCTCTTATACACATCTCCGAGCCCACGAGACTAAGGCGAATCTCGTATGCCGTCTTCTGCTTGAA
>ENA-ORBV01011896-ORBV01011896.1-microbial-mat-metagenome-genome-assembly--contig:-NODE-11896-length-13544-cov-8.316255_pt1 | contig 13544 bp, 13 predicted proteins | sample MGYA00237777_ERZ505514 | MGnify/ENA primary metagenome ERZ505514 (study PRJEB26160, sample SAMN06269048) | microbial mat metagenome | isolation source: Oligotrophic lake microbial mat | place...
TAATGATACGGCGACCACCGAGATCTACACCTCTCTATTCGTCGGCAGCGTCAGATGTGTATAAGAGACAGGAACACATGTCGACAAAGTCACGCTGATGATGTCACATTCCAACTAACACGGATCAGCTGACAATGTTTTCAAATGCACTCTCACTGCCAATGCCTCCAATGATCTAACTTTGAATCAACAATTGCTCACAAGCTGGTGCTTGCTTTGACTGATTGCACCAATTTCTTTGTCCAGGTTGCCCCCAAATTTTCTTGCACAAATTCTGCACACTCCGCAAACAGATGGTCCAAACGGGGTACCCTTGTACCTGTTAATGTTGGGCAGACACCGGTCCTCAGGTCAGCTTGGAGGTGACTGGCAAAAGGGACTGATTCATCCGGCAAGATACTGTACAGTACAGTACAGTACCGACAGCTGTACAGACGAATGCCTCGATGAGGCTATTTCTATCAAGTGGGTTCGTTCCCTCTTGCTAAGTACTTGTACTACTATGACTGTTTTGCTAGTTATTACTGTAGTATCTACCAGTCTACTATGTATGCCGAATGGCTAAATGTACAGTGTGCTACTGTACTGTAGCTACTTCGAGTAGCTAGCTAGCTCTAGCTGTAAGTCTAAATATCAGGAGTACATAGAGTACTAGCTAGCTAGCTAGCTAGCTAGTAGTTGACAAGGTGGTTGAGGAAAGAGGGCGGTTGTTCCTTTCATCGATCGACTGGCCAATCCAACAGTTACACAATTATCAGAAACTTACTGTTTGACTAATGGTTACATATGTCGGTCATTCCGAAGTACCCCTATTACGAGTAACCTCTTTATCTATCTACAGCCATCTGCAGGTCCTCCGGCTGGCCCTTCTCCCTGCTTCCATTGCAATAGTACTGTCCTGCTGTCCAGTAGATAACTAGACTAGTTTATCATCCGTAACTTAATTCCTAGCTACCAGGCGTTTTCTCGCTTTGTTCACAAACCAAAAACGCAACTGTCTTGTCACAGCTCTTGCCACCCCTTCCTCGTGTGAGAGACCATAACAAGAAAGGACAACAAGAAAGTGCCACTTGCTTAACTTACAGTTGTTTCGCTTCTAAAGCCAGCGAAGGAAACAAACTGCTATTGTCCACTAACTTGATATACTAACTTGTAATACCTTGTGCTTGGTTGTTACATTGATTGTCTTCCTTCGGGACTACTACCTTCTACTAGAGAACCTCGACTTGAATTGAATCAACTCGACCAGTACATTGATTGAGCCACAATATGCTGCCTAATACCAACAGCAACAGCAACAACAACAATGATGATACAGGTGGTGGTGATACGGAACAGCAGAAGGCTTCCCCCGGAAGCACTACGAATCCTGAGGACAGCAACAGCTGCCACAACGACCACCACAATAATGAGGACGGCATGATGAACAACAGCAAGAGCAACAGCCTCAGCAATGTGAACAACTATACGGGCAGCAACAGCGTTAACCGAGACATGGATATCATCAACACCATTCACGGGGACAACAACGTTGGTGATGACCAGAATGAGAATGCCAGCGTGGCCAAAAGTACCAGTACGAGATCTTCCAAAAAGAGCGCGTCCAACAAAAGCTATCGAACGAGCAACACTCCCGGAGGAAACAGTCGTAGTCCAGAAACAGGATGTTGTGGTTCCGCCTTGACCCGCACCGTCATTCTGCGGGGACTCTTGACCTTGAGTTTATTGGCCGCCATTGCCACTTGTACGGCGGTTTCCTACAGCATTCTTCGAACGTCCGAATACGAGCTGGGACGACAAACCTTTAGCAGTATTGCCAGCAGTGCGGTACGAAATGCTCAAGCCATTACCAGTCGCAAATTGCAGGGCAGCGAAGTCATGTCGGTCGTCATGAGTCATGCCATTCCCGACAAGGAAGGCTGGCCACTCATTCATATGGACGGATACATTCCCATTGCCGATAAGGTTGCCAAATTATCGTCGTCCACAACACAATCGTTGGTCGTCATGTTTGATCCGGACAACGTCTCGATGGAGACCTTTGAAGAACATACACAACAAGTCTATCAAGAACAAGGACGTCCCGAAGAAGCGGGAGTGAGTGAATTTGGATTTGGAGTATGGAAACCAGATCCAAAGGGCGACGCGGACGACAAAAACAATACGTGTGATTACCAAACAGATTGTCGTCTCCATCAAGAAGGGGATAAGATTCATACGTGGGAGGCGGCACGTGATATCGTCACCCCCCTCATGATGCACAATCAGGTACGTGACCAGTACAGTAGTATCAGTAGAATGTACAGGATACCTCGGTTATACATGACTCACACTCGGATGTATCTTGTTTTTCCTGTACGTACGTCTTCCTCCTAATACTACTACAACTGAATAGGCAACCGCCAGTAGTTTGATGTACAACTTGTACTCACAGGGTAACCGTGGCATTCACATTGACAGTATGATGGACTGTGTGGATCGAGCCTTCCAACAAAATGCCACAGCCACGGAAAGCCCTTCCTGCGCCGTCATTACCGATTTTCTCGAGTTAAAGGTCAAACCAGGACCCGCAGGACTCTTGTTTCAACCCATCTATCCGGCCAATGACCCGACCACCTTTGTGGCATTTGCGGTCACATCCATTCATTGGGAAGAAGTACTGACCAGTGTCGTCCCGGATTATGTCGATGGTCTGACGTGCGTCGTGTCGACAGCATCGACATCCTACACCTATGAGATTCAAGAGGGTGTACCATACCTCATCGGCGAAGGCAACATTCATGATCCTACCTTTGAGGACTATGCACAAACCATTGTTTTGAATCCCGACATGGGCACGGGAGCTCTCTCCTCGGCAGTATATACCTTGACGGTCTATCCCACGGCCGAAATGTTTGATGCCTTCAAGACCAAAAGTCCCGTGGTGGTGTCCTTGGGATTCTTTTTTGTGGTGGCCTTTTGTGCCCTGATTTTTGTCTTGTACGATTACCTCATGCGGTATGAGGCCACACAACGCCAAAACATTTTGGAAATGAAACGACGATTTGTACGATTTATCAGTCACGAAATTCGGACACCGCTCAACACGGTTTGTATGGGATTAGAACTACTGGAGTCGGAACTTCAGGGCTCTACGGCCAAGAAGGACAATGGTGTTGGGGAGAAGTTGGAGGAGGAAGATGTAGACTTTTGGTACAGTGTGACTACAGACATTAAGGAGAATGCACATACGGCTGTCGAGATTCTAAATGATTTGGTAAGTGCTTCAAAACAAAATGCCTCTACCTGATATGCGGTGGAATGGTTTCGAATCGAATCGAATCATAATCCTAACTCCCGTACTTTTTTCTCTTTTAGCTCAACTATGACAAGCTAGAAACTGGAACGCTTAGCCTGGAAACTGGAGGTGTATCTATATGGAGCTTGGTGGAACGTACGGTCAATCAGTTTCAAATTCAGGCTGTCAATCGCAAAATCGATCTCAAGTTGGACATTGTCAAACCCAATCCTCAACCCCCCAACGGAGGCACCGACAAAGATATGGAAGCCGGCTTCGGCTCTGAACTCTTCTTGGTTGTCGGAGATGACCTCAAACTTGGTCAGGTGATGCGGAATTTGATCAGTAATGCTTTGAAATTTACGCCCATTGACGGGACGATTCAAGTTACAGCAGCGTTTGTGCCAGAGGGTTTGCCAGAGGTCGAGGCGCGGCCGCTCAACGATGAAGACTCACTTTCTGGAAGCCACCAACGAGCTGGATCCGTACAGATCATGGTCAAGGATAGTGGCATTGGGCTCTCTAGCGATCAACTCCAACAGCTATTTACGGAAGGGGTGCAATTCGACGCAAATCGGTTACAGCACGGCGGTGGAAGTGGCCTAGGACTGGCCATCGCCAAGGGCATCGTGGAGCAGCACAGGGGTACTATCCGCGCGGAATCAGAGGGGAATGGACGCGGAACGACCTTTATCATTGAGCTCCCGCTTTACGAGTTTAGCGCATCGGAAATCGATCTCGACGATGATAGTTTCAAGCTTTGTAGTGAACAAACCGACAACACTGCCGCGGAAACAGAGGCACCGGAAGAAGCCAAAAAGGTGAAGCAGCAAAGGCGAATCTTAGTTGCTGAGGATTCACCTTCAAGTCTCAAAATGTTGATGCGGCTCTTAGAAAGAGCAGGGCACATATGTGCTCCTGCAGAGAATGGTCGGCAGGCGGTGGATGCGATTAAAGCAGACTTGTTGGCCATGCAGGCAAACCCAGACCATGAGCCATTTGATACAGTCCTAATGGACCATGAGATGCCACTGATAAAAGGACCAGAAGCGACCAAAATGATTCGAGCTATGGGGTACCCAGGTACTATAATTGGTGTGACTGGTAATGTCCTTCCGGAAGACATTGAGTTTTTCAAAGCGCATGGCGCAGATGAGGTTCTACCCAAGCCCATAAGCTTGGCCAAAATCAGTGCTTTCTGGGAACGGCAAGAAAGAGGCGAAAACACCATAGGTAGTTCCAAAAGATTGAGCGTCCATCGAAAGTGAGCCGGGTAATGCGAAGTTGCCTCTGCATGCATCTTTCAACTTGAATAGAGTTGCAAGCAACAAGTCGGCCAGTGTAAGGCCAGCGCCGGTACCCGAGAACATACGCTTTACATGGGATACCAGCTAAATAAAAAACGTGCACACTTCAGAGTAGGAGGGCAACTGAGCAAGACTAAGATCGCTTTCGAGCAAGCAGCCCCCTTCACTGACATGATCATATGTACTTATAACAAACTAATACTATTGTACAATGCTAGACGTTGTCATACCAGACAGCGTTTGTTAATTGAATCTTTTACTATTTACAGCGACAATGGTATTAGTATGGGTCGTGGCCCTATCAGGGACCACTATTTTTTTATTTCATTAGGGCTAGACCGATCTTGAAAGAAGTTGCAGTGCATCTCATTTTTGAAAATCGCAAATCATTTATCTCACACCCAATTTCCAATGCGCAACGTCATAGGATAGCTTACTCTGCCACACCTGGCATAGGGTGTGGGCTGGGAAGAAGAGGAGGGCATTCGTGTTTCATTTCCCCCCTACTCCACCACCACCTAATAGTCTACGGTACAATCCTTAGATGGGGAGAAGTCTAACCCCAGTCCTACTATAGTCAACAAAGCTCCTCTCTACTATTTCGGAGTAGCTAGCTACTACTAGTAGTAGTACCAATACAGGCAATACTACTAACTAGCTAGTTGTCACGTTATGGAGTTTTCTGCGTTGTGAGCAGATGTGCTACTTATTTTGACTTTTGATTCCAGTAGCGTCAACTGCGTCTGCAGCCTGTCATATCTTTTTTGCTGGCTTCATACTAGTACACCGCAGAATTCAATGCAATAGTAGACTACTTATTCCTGCTTGGTCACAATGACACAATTGAATGATGACACTAAAGCTGCAACACCAGTCATTCCGATGAATCGCATCGACTGGACTGTGACCAGGCATCTTATTTGTAGCCATTTGCTTCTTCACAGAACAAAAATTAATAATAATCAACGACTTCAACTCATTCCTTGGTGGCCATTCGCCGGATCTGGTCATCCTTCGGCAAAGAACTGCCTTGGTTCCTTGTTTGCTTTACCAGCGCTTACACACCTAGAAAACATCTACCAGATACCAGTACCGCACTAGCAGAAGACTCGACAAAGTCACAGAATCTCTCCTGCCAGAAAATTGAAGATAAAAGTGACCATGTCATTTAGGAATAGATTGCCGATAGCTCTCTTCATCGTCTCCCCCCTTGTGTCGGTTTCACTGGAACTCGATATGCTGAGTACTGGCAATAGTCCAAGTTGCCCTTGCATCGACTCCAGCGAAATCCTGAAGGCATACTCGAACTGCATTCTAGATGACACGGGCGATCCTGGAATTCGGTACCATGAAGTCTGTCTTCCCTTGACATTCGGAGCAAGCCAATGTGCCCCTCATGATGTCGGTCTTGATCCTCGCTGTCCTTTCCCGAATGCCACCAGAAAAGAAGGTGATGCACCTGAGTTTTGCGGGGAACAATGGTGCTATGTGGATTTCCAAGCCTGCCGCCTAGCACCGGAACAAATCTACCGCAGTAAAGCTTTTGAAGCAGACCATCCGGCCTTGGATTTGTTTTATAGCTACAGCGTTTGCAATGCCTCGGCTGACTCTTTTTTGTCGTATGTATGAGACTACAAAGCCTGTAGAAGGAGTCACTCTGCGGGCAACCATCCCAAACATGCGCGATTTGGTTCATTTCAAGCGCAATCCGACAACCTATGAATTGGCAGAATCGACAGGGCCCGAATACTACAATGACACTATCTCCTGGCATGGATATGTCATCGACTATTTCAATGCAGTTGTGGAGCTATCCAACATGGCTGGTGTCGAGTATACGTTTCGGACCGTGGGAGCGGATGATGCGGGCTATGACCCTTTCACTGGTGTAGTTCATGATGTTCATGCAGGCCTTACCGACGTCGCCTTGTCCACGTATTGGATTACCAGTGACCGCCTTCAGTTGACCCCCTATTCCACTCCCATCGCAGTAGATCAAGTGCTATTGTGGGTTCAACAACCCAACATGGATGCAGGAAGTCTTCGTGATAACATTGTCAAGATTTTTGCTCCCTTCAACGTCGAACTGTGGGCAATGCTGTGTGCCTTGGTTTTGATTGTTGCCTTTGTCAACATTTGGCTATCCACCACTCGAGGTGTTCGCAGTTATTTGTCCCGACGAATTCACGGACATCGTTGGAGGGAAGCCTCCGCCGTGGGAAAGGCCCGCATTATTGCCGGCATACTGCTGGACTCCATTGTGATTTTTTCTACTTTTATGTTTGGTCATTCGGTGGAAATATCCTGGGAGAGCACTCGAGCGCAGAAGATATTGTTGTTTGGCTTTGGATTTTTTATTCTTGTTGCAGTGGCTTCGTATACAGCCAACTTGGCCGCTTTTCTGACAGTGTCCGGAGTGACGAACTACATTGGTAGTATGGAAGATGCAATCTACACCCAGACAGCTGTCTGTATTCATCCGATTCTACGGAAGGAATTGGAATCGGTATGGCCAGAGGCCATCTTTGTTGTCAATAACGACAATCCTACCACCGCTGGTATGGTCGAATATTATGAAGCAGGAAAGTGCTCGGTACTTGCCAGTAGTATGATGGAGATCCGAAACTCTGTTGAACTCATGGAAAGTTTCTGTAGCAATGAACTAGTTTCTACTGGATCGTTGGTCCTCGAGAACCCACTAGCCTTTCCTGTAAACGAGCGCTATGCCGGGGGCTTGTCTTATTGGCTCTTTCGGGCTGAAAAACAAGGCATTACGTTTGACTCTTTTGCCGAGGCCGGGGTCCCGCCACTAGTTTGCAATCTCAAATTGGTGGCAATGAACAACGACAATGAACTTGCGTCGCTATCCCCAGAGAATTTCGCTCTTCCCATCATGATATGCGTTGCATGCGTGCTGTTGTCAATGGTCCTTCATCTCTTCAATAGGCCAATGGGAGATGCGTCTCGTCTTTCTGCCGCAAAACGAATTTCATTTGGTGATGGACAATTTGCTTCGCGGGATCCAATGGACAATGAAGATTCGGAGGCAAAGTCGGCGACGGCGTTTCGCGACAAAGACGTTGGTGCGCGAGCAAAAGGTTCGACTGGACCTCTATCTTCTGCCCTGGATCCAGTTGTAGATGAGGAGTCCGAGGAAATTTTAGTTAAGATACCCAACCAAGGCGTCTCTACGCAGGAAAATGAAGCCGGAAAATCGAAAACTCGGCACAATAGCATTGGAGGCATTCCGACCCAGGATGGTGCAGGGATGGATACCAGGATAATGGAAGTGCTGGCCAACCAGCAGCTAATGCTCGATCTTTTCCAGCAAGCAATATCGTCCAAGCAAGCAGATCGCCATTCCAAGGAGGAGTAGGATCTGAACCAGTCGTCAGCGTGAGGTGCGAAAGGGAGAGTGCAACGACAAAAGATACTTAGACGATAAATTGTCATTTTTTGAGAGCCAAAGCAATTTCTACTATCTGTTTTCCATATTGCTGTGTGTATTCAATAATTAGTCTGCCTTTTAGCAGCTGTTTGTGTAGTCAAAACATTTGCAACACAACATTGGACCCCAAAAGAAAGAAACTTATGTAGACCTACAACTTTCTAGAACTGAAACTCCATCTCTTATCAACTCTAACAAAAACCTACATTGCCTGCAGCTAGCATCCAAAATTCCATACAGTACAGTAGGTATGTAAAACAGACAACCCCCCAGCACTGATAAGAGAATAAAATGGCAAAAGAGTCAACCCCTCAGTGTGTATCTGTGTTTGGGACGGGAACTTCGAAAAGGGCATGTGTGCGCTCCATGTCAAGCAAGTGTGCGACTGATTTATTGTGAAGCATCCACCGTCCACAAATTCAATTTCTGGCATCACGAGTTTTTCTCACATTCATATCATGATTTTACTTGACGCCGTTCATTGCTATTAGTCTTCGCTCACCATAACATTGAACATTTAGCCGAAGAAATATATAGCATTACAATGAAGCAGCTTCTACACTGTTGCAACCAAGCCGTGCTGGTAGCACTAAACGATCGATCCTTCTTTGTGAATTTGGATTCTGATTCCAGTCAACCAATCGAACTCTTGCCGCCACCATCTCTTGAATCGCCCGATGCCAAGAAAAACACCAAATCACCGTCACTAGTAGAAGAAAATCCCATCCAGGCCGTCGCAATGATAGAGATCAACGACCCAGAAAAATCATTTCTTTGTGCTGTCTCCCGAGCCGACAAAACACTGGCATTGTACCATGTTGCTTCTAGCGAAACATCTACCAATGCACTAAGTCCGACTTTGGTTCACAACACCAACAAGCGAGTGGCGTGCATGTCGTTTGGCCATGTTCCACCAGCACCCCCATCACCACAGGAGAAACAAGAACAACAAAATTCCAGAGAGGAACAGAAGAGTATGTTGGTGATTTTAGCTGGAGATTTAGTCGGCGATGCGTGGGCCTTTTCCACAGAAAAAGCGAACCAAAGTCGCTTGTTGTTGGGTCACACAGCCTCCATGTTGACGTCCATTTTCGCATCGGAAAATCGCGTATTGACAGCTGATCGCGATGAAAAAATCCGCGTCACATCCTTTCCCGATTCCACCATTATTGAAGGGTTCTTGTTGGGTCATGAAGCCTATGTGTCGGCCATGGATGCCAATCAAAATAATAATGCTTTGGGGGAAGAAACCATCTGTGTCAGTTGCAGTGGCGATGGCACCATTCGCGCGTGGGACTATGGCCAAGCGAAACTGTTGGCAACTTGGTCTCAAGAGAATACGGGCCAAAAAGAAAATGAAAAAATACCAGCCCGAGTGGCCTTGTCGCCCGATGCAAGCCTCGTGGCTGTCGTCTATGATCAATGCAAAACACTTCATTTACTACAGCTTCAACAACCACCAAGCGACAACACAAAAGATGGCAACAAAAGTCTAAAACTTGTTCAGTCTCTAGAATGTCCTGAACAACCATTGGCAGTATCTTTCACAAAAAGCGGGAGCTTGGTCGTTGCCATGAAAGACCCTTCCTATATTCAACTATATTCAATCAATAGCAGTTCAACATCCGGTACGGGAACAAAGGATGACAACCCGCTTTTATTGGAAGCAACAGATCATGCTGGACTAGCGGCCTTGCGAAAGATGGCTGTCGACGCCTCGCTTCAAATGCCCGACAGCGTGCTCGAAAAAGACAAAAAAGGTCTGCCAACCCTCGACAAAAAGGCAGAAGGCCGAGGCAATATTACATCCAAACGACCCATTGAAGAAATGCCTTGGAACAATGCCGCCCGAAAGGAAGTGGCCAAGGCCCGGAACAAGCGTCATGCCAAACGGAGAAAACAGGCAGCCACTTGCAACAACACCGATGACGTAGCTAGTTAGCTAGATTGTATAATCAAAATTATGCAAGAGGGAATCATGTGAATGAATCAGAAGATATGTATTTTTAGGCATTCTCTGTTGTTCGAACTTTATCAACTGATTCTAAAAGTCTGTCATCCCAGACTGATTTTTGGGATGAAATCGAACTTAGTTTTTAGCAAAGCAATTGAAGCAACACAATTCCAGATGTCTTCACTTTCTAGTCGGAAGGACATGGTAAGTCGGCTTAGGTAGACTGCTTATACTCTAGTTGTAGCTAGCTAGCTAGCTAGAGTAGTAGTATTTAGCTAATAGCTAGACTAGCTAGTGGCTAGACATCATGTAGGAAAACTAGGAGAATAGCTGCACCGCGACAAAAGGAAGCCAGCAAGACGTAACAGTATCAACGACTGGAACACTTTCAGGTAATAGTTCCAGTGACGGTAGGGTTAGCTAGCACGTCGTAGCAGACTACTAACTGGCGGTGCTACTGTGGCCTTTACTGTAGCACAGCACTAGCGCTACTAGCCTATTAAACTTAAAATGTTACCACCGGTAACACACAACAGCAAACACATGGAGTTTGACTAGTCTCACTGGTATGCTTTATCTTTACTAGGCATGCCGGATAAGAATTTAGATGGTTTGCACGATCGATCTGGTCTTGATTTGCACTGCATTTCCTAGCGTTGATCAGTTGCGGATGGCAAAGCGAAGCCCAGAGCAACATGCTGGTTAACTCACACATGACATTTTGATCAGAAGAATGTTACCAGTTCGTGGTGCATCCATGTTAGATGGTTTGGAAACACAGTGCAGATCAATGTGTCATGTCTTTTCTTGGTAGCATCAGCAATGTGGGTTGTTAGCAGTCGTGTTTCGTGTCAACTCCAACGGTTGATCGGCGATCTTTTGCTCGCGAAGATTTGGTTCCATGTGATTAGCGTTCACTTTGGTGCAAGCTCAAATCGAGCAAAATCTAAATTCAAAGAAACTTGGTGTCCTCGAAAATCATCATTTTGGTGATTTGTCTCATCAATTTGATTCAGAGCGAAAGCGATGCTAAAATTTCTGCACAAATTTTTAAAACTGTTTCCATCCAACAAACAACAATCGTTGACAATGGTGAGTCTTTCGACGGCCGACGACATGTTCGTTTTGACTTTTTCTTTTGTCGGTCTGTGTTCCGGCTCGTTGTTTGTCCCCCTTCTTCATTGACAATTCTTTTTCTAACTGTTCTTTTCTTTTTGACAATTCTTTTTCCAGGCCCAACACCTCCAACATGTTGTCGACCTTGACGCCGAAGGCTGGGTCATGCCGCACAAGAAGGAGCACCATCCCTACATCTGCCGGTTTATGGAGTTTCAGTGCGGATTTTCGGTCGCATTTGACAGCAGCAGAGCCAACGGCCGGTCCACTACCTTCTCTCGCGACGAGCTACTGTCCATCCGCCCCAACGACATTAAGCGGTTCATGGCCTTTTGCGCTTTTGGTGATCCGGATTGCGACGTTGCCGCCGGTCACCATCCTACCCACTGCCGATCTGCTACCTTGGAAGCTACCAAGCACGCCCTCTCCTACTACATGCCCCACCGCATGGCACCATGGTGCAACAACCAGGGCAATCCTGCACGCTCTGCTCCTGTCAACGACATTGTCAAGGAAGTCAAAAAGTTCGAAGTCCGCAGCGAAGGTAGACCCTCCAAAGCCAAGCGTGCCGTCCGTCCCAACGAATTCCGAAAAGCAATCAACCTACTACAGTCCCATAGCTCCTTCGATTTGAAGTACCGCTACCCCATGGTCTGTTTGTGGCAACACCATCTGATTGGTCGGCTTGACGACGCGGCGAACTTCGAGATCAACGATCCAACTTCCCATCCTGGATTCAACTTCGCTCTTCAGACCAAAGTCCGTTGGTCGAAGAATGTCATGGAGGAACGCGACTGCCCAGCACAGATCGTCCTAGCAGCGCGGGAGTCAGCCCTCTGCACAGTCCTCAACCTAGCCATCTACCTGGAGGAGCACCTTCGGCGAACTCCCGGCGCAAAGTACCTTTTTGCCGACGACTTGGACGATGAGGCACCCATCCGCCTCAAGACCAACCACCGCAACAACATGGACCATCATGTCTTCAAGAATGACGACTTCTGCCAGATGGCATTGGATAGCGATGAGCACAAGGGGCTTGGCACACACTCTTTCCGAAAGGGTTCCGCCAACAAAGCGCGAAAGAACGGAGTGAACGCCGACGAGATCGAAATCCGAGGACGGTGGAAGCCGCAGGGTAAGTGTGTCATCTTTTGCTACATCAACGTGAACCAGGTTCACATTGACGCCAAGGTGGCAGCGCTCCCATGCCCGGGTGGTCCCATCAAGTACAAGCTTAAGGTGGGTCTTGATTGTGTCAACGACGAGTGGCTCTTTACCAACTGCATCCCTCACATCCACGCTCGCTTCTCCAATGACCGTGCCTTCTGTCGCACGTTAGGTCTTGCCACGCTTTATGCCTACTGCGAACCAACTTTGCGCGATCTCTTGACGGACTTCCATCGGACACGCATTGCCGCCGCCCTTTGAGGGCTGGAGTACGGCAATAACTGTGTGGAGAAAACCCTACTCCATGTGCACAACGTCAACGGTAACCTCCACATCAAAGAGTTGACACAAGGGGCTGGCCAAGAGGCTGGAGCAGCGCAGCTTCCTGTGGGCGTGGCTGGCACTGATACAGGTGCAATGCCACAGACCATCATCCTCAACCAGCAGCGCACCATCACCAACCAGGCCCTGATGCAGGTCCAGATCGATAATAGATTTGCCGAGATGAAGACCTACATAGGACGGCAGAACGTCACACTCAACAGAAACATCCACCGCTTTGGTGGTGCGGTTCAAGGTGGATTCACTCGGCAAGATCCAGTTCAGGCTGGCGAACAACAAGCAACCCTGCGCGAGGTCCCACTCAACGATTTGAATCTTCCAGCTGGAGTAGTCGAAGACCGCGATCCAAATGCTGAGCTCACCAAGAACCTTCACTCACTGGAGGATTATTAGAGAGAATGGAAGTGCGGCATTGGGGGTAGGAAGCCGGCGCAACTCTTCTCCAGTAGGGAGCGTGGTGGCCATGGTAGCAAAAGGAAGCCGATGATGTTCAGCCACTGCCTCAGGATCTACACTCTCCTTCAGCTACTAGTAGATGAAGGTAAGACGGTAGCACAAGCAATTGAAGATATCAAGAACGCCTACGGTCACCCACTTTCAATGACAAGTCTTAGCGAAGCAATTCAGCATGCACCACGGCATCCGAACATACAGCCGGTAGCAGTACAAGCAGCAGCGGCTCCAGCGCGGCGAAGACTAGCCCCCCCCCTGCACCTAGAGGGTGTGGTCGTGGCAACAGGAGAGGGGGTCCTGTAGCTCTTATGCCAGGACAGCGTAGGCTCGGCCCCAACTTCAGACCCCCCACTGTTCCAAGGCTAGATAACGGCAACACGCTCCTCCAGGGCATTCGATGACTCTCTACCCGTCATTCCTCCTCCGTCCCATCTTCGACAGTTGATTACTCACGTCGACGCAGCCCATGCTAACGAATTA
>ENA-ORBV01011899-ORBV01011899.1-microbial-mat-metagenome-genome-assembly--contig:-NODE-11899-length-13544-cov-4.139601_pt1 | contig 13544 bp, 15 predicted proteins | sample MGYA00237777_ERZ505514 | MGnify/ENA primary metagenome ERZ505514 (study PRJEB26160, sample SAMN06269048) | microbial mat metagenome | isolation source: Oligotrophic lake microbial mat | place...
AGGACGCCTCCGGCGACCTCGGCTCCTACTGGCACGGCATGATGCACCGGCGCGAAGGCGACTTCGACAACGCCCGCTACTGGTTTCGCCGGGCCGGGACGCTGCCGTTTTTCGGCGCCCTGCACCACGCCGCCAGCGCCCACTCGTCCGTCATGGCCCGGCAACTGAACTGGGACCCGTATCTTTTCACCGGCGAATGCGAGCAGGCGCGCTTCGGCGAGACGGAGAGTCTCAAGGAACTCGCCGCGCTCCAGCGGGCCGAGTTTGAGGAACTCTTCGACTACTGCTGGCGGCAAAGCGCGCTGGGCTAACGACGCCCCGGCCACTCGGGGTGGCGGACGATGAGCCGGAGCGCCTGGTCGAGCAAAGTCTTGCCCGGCTCCATGCGGTGCCACGGCGAGGCTCCGGAAGGGTGCGGGAGCGGCACGATGTCGAAGGTGTGGCCGTGGTAAGTCACGGGCAGTTGTTTGCCGATCACGTCGGTCAGTTTGTCGAAGGCGACAAACTGCTGGATGGCGAGTTTGCCAATGGGCAGGACGAGCGCCGGCCGGAGCAGCGCGATCTCGGCTTCGAGCCAGCTCGAACAATTGACGATCTCCTGACCGTCGGGCACGCGGTCGCCGCCCGCCGCGTTCTTGCCGGGGAAACAGCGGCACACGGCCGCCATGTAGATCGCGGCGCGAAACTCCGCCTCGGTCATCCCGCACGCGCGCTGAAACCAGCCGAAGAGCGTCTTGCCCGCGGTCCACGCAAAGGGGCGACCGAGCACCGGCTCCTTGGTTCCGGGCGCCTGGCCGACGGAAATCACGCGGCTCCAGACGGCGCCGCCCGAGACCGCCGGGCGGTGCATCTTCGGGCAAACCGTGCAGGCGCGCAGCCGGGTGACGAGCGCGTCCAGTTGGCGTTGGCCGGAAGCGGGTTTGCTCATTCGGCAAGTCGGGTTCCGGGCGCGATCGTGTGGCCGCGCAAAAATTCCTCCGCGCTCATCCGGCGTTTCCCCTCGAGTTGGATCTCCGTCAGCAAAACTGCGCCCTCCTTCGCAGCGACGAGAATCCCACTGCCATCTGCCGCGAGCACTTCGCCGGGCGAACCTTGAGCGACCTCGACCCCTGCCGCGAAAACCTTAAGCTGCCGCAGCCCGGCGGGCGTCGGGAGAAAGGTGTGCGCGGCCGGCCAGGGGTTCATCGCGCGGATGCGCAGGTCGATCTGGGCGGCGCTCGCCTGCCAGTCGATGCGGCCGTTTTCGCGGGAAAGCTTGGCCGCGTAATTCGCGCGGGCGTCATCCTGCGGAGTGCGCGGCGCGGTGCCGGCGACGATGAGCGGCAGCGCTTCGGCGAGCGCGGCGGCGGCGACTTCGCCGAGACGATCGTGAAGCGAGCCGCCAGTGTCGGTATCCGTGATCGGTGTCTCGCGCATGAGCAGGATGTCGCCGGTATCGAGCCCCTCGGCCATGTACATCACGGTCACGCCACTTACGCAGTCGCCCGCTTCGATCGCCGCCTGGATCGGCGCCGCGCCGCGCCAGCGCGGCAGGAGCGAGGCGTGCAAATTCAGGCACGCGAGGCGCGGCGCCTCGAGCACCGCCTTGGGCAAAATCTGCCCGTAAGCCATGACCACGATCACATCCGCCGCCAGCGCCGCGATCTCCGCCACGGCTTCCGGCGCGCGCATTTTCACTGGCTGCAAGACGGGCACGCCACGCGCCACGGCGAGCCGCTTGATCGCCGAAGCGTGCAGTTCCTGCTTCCGCCCGACGGGTTTATCCGGCTGCGTGACCACCGCGACCACCTCGTATCCGGGCGTCTCGAGCAGCCCGCGAAACGCCGGCACCCCGATCTCTCCCGTGCCCATGAAAACAACGCGCATCCGCCGCTAGCTGCCGCTATTGATCGCCTCGAGGATGTCCTGCACCACCTTCACCGGCGTCTGCGTCGCGTCGATCGTTCGGACGATTTCCGGGCCGTAGAAAGCGAGCACCGGTTTCGATTCCTCGTCGTAGGTCGCGAGGCGGCGGCGGATCGTCTCCTCGTTGGCGTCGTCGAAGCGGTTCTCCTTGAGCGCGCGTTTCTTCAGCCGCGAGATCAGCGCATCGCGATCCGGGCACGAGAGGTGAAAGACGCGCTTCACCTCGATGAGGCTCTCCATGATCTGCGCCTGATTCACGCTGCGCGGGATACCGTCGAGCACCAGCGAATCGATGTCCGGCTTGAAGACGTGCGAGCCGACCATGTCGCCGATGCGCGCCATCCAGAGCTTCACGGTGATCTCGTCGGGCACGAGTTCGCCGCGGCTGGAGAATGAAAGAAAAGCCTGCCCCACCGGCGTGCGGGTATCCAGCGAGCGAAACACATCCCCGCACGCGCAGTGGAAAAAGCGCGGGATGGCGCCGAGGATTTTCCCCTGCGTGCCCTTGCCGCTGCCTGGCGCGCCGAAGATGAGGTAGGTCCGGTATTTCATAAAAAGCTGGCTGCTTCACTAAACCGGAGCGCCCTCGCGGGTGGAAAGGGGAAAGTGCGCCAAACCGCTTGTCCCCCGGCACGCCGCCCGCCACCCTCGACCCTCCATGCCCGAAGCCCCGCAGGATGCTCCCCTTCCCGCTCTCCCGAGACGCGACGCCTACGCGGCGTTCCGGTCGGTTTCGTATCGGAGCTACGCGATCAGCGGCTTCATCTCCATGCTCGGGCGGCAGATGCTCGGCGTGGCGCTTGGCTACGAAATCTTCCAGCGCACGCACTCCGCGACCGCGCTCGGCCTGGTCGGCCTCATGGGCGCGCTGCCGATCATCTTTCTCTCGATCCCCGCGGGCATCTTCGCCGATCGCTTCAATCGCAAGGCGATCATCCTCCTCGCGCAGGCGCTCTCCATCGTCACCTCGATCGCCCTCGTGGTGCTCGCGCTGGAGCACGTCGCCATCCCACCCGTCGCGCCGCTCGCCACCGGAGTGCAGGCGCTTTACACGCTCGCCGGATGGTTCGGGGAAAAGAGCGGAGTCTTTTTCGATCCGGCGATGCCGCTCATGTATCTGCTGCTCCTCGTGAATGGCGTCGCCCGCGCCTTCGGCTGGTCGGCCCGCAGCGCCCTTTTCCCAAACCTCGTCCCCCGCTCCGTGCTGAGTAATGCGGTGATGTGGAATAGCAGCACCTTCGAGCTCACGTGCGTGCTCGGCCCGGCCATCGGCGGCCTCGCCATCGCCTTTCTCGGCGTGCCCGCCGTGTATGCCATCGACGCCACCCTCGGCCTTGCCGGCCTGCTCATTTTCTTGCCCATCCACGCGCCGCAGAAGATGACCCTGAAGCACCCGCACCCGCTGCGCGATCTCTTCACCGGGCTGCGTTTTGTCGGCAACAACAAGCTCATCCTCGCCACGATCACGCTCGATATGTTCGCCGTACTCCTCGGCGGTGCGACCGCGCTCCTGCCGATCTTCGCGGAGCACATCCTGCATGTCGGCGCCGTCGGCCTCGGCTGGCTGCGCGCCGCGCCCTCGGTCGGCGCCGTGGCCATGGCCTTCCTCCTCGCGCATCGCCCGCCGCTCCAGCGCGCCGGCCACGCCATGCTCCTCGCCGTCGCGGGGTTCGGCGCCGCCACCATCGTCTTCGGCCTCTCGAAAAACTACGCGCTTTCCTTCGTCGCCCTGGCCATGACCGGCGCGTGCGACAACATCAGCGTCGTCGTCCGCCACACCCTCGTGCAACTGCTCACGCCCGACGCCCTGCGCGGCCGCGTCTCCGCCGTGAACAACATCTTCATCGGCTCCTCCAACGAACTCGGCGCCTTCGAATCCGGCGTCACCGCCGCACTCTTCGGCCCCGTCCTCTCCGTCGTCGCGGGCGGCATCGGCACCATCCTCGTCGTCTTCGGCGTCGCCGCCAAATGGCCGCAGGTCCGCGCCATCGGCCCCCTGCAGGAGCCGGAAAAAGTGCCCGGTCCCGTGGATTAGACATTGCCGATCCCAGCTTCCGCCGCTCCATTCTCGCCCCATCCGATTTTCCCCATGCTTTCGTTTTCGACTTGTTGGAATTCCGGCCGTCATCAGGACGGCGAAGCGATGCTGGACGAGATCCTCGACCTCGGTTTCGAGCGCGTGGAACTCGGCCACGGCATCCGCCTTTCGCTCATGGAAGGCATCCAGCGGCGCTTCAACAAAGGCGGCTTCAAGATCTCCAGCCTGCACAACTTCTGCCCACTGCCGATCGAGATCACCCGGGCCGCGCCGGACTGCTACCAGTTCTCTTCGACCGATCCGCGGGAGCGGGAACGCGCGCTGAAGCACACCTTCCAGACGATCGACTTCGCCGAGCGCTTCGGCGCGGACTTCGTCGTCCTGCACCTCGGCCGCACGCCGATCGACGACTACACGAGCAAGCTCGTGCGCCTCGCCGAGGTCGGCATGCTCCACACTCGCGAATACGTCCGCGAAAAACTCGCCTGCGTGAAGAAGCGCCAGGAAAAAGCCGCGCCTTTCCTCCAGCGTTCGAAGGATTGTCTCGCCCGCATCGCCGAATACGCCGCCGGGAAAAACGTGCAGCTCGGCGTCGAGAGCCGGCACAGCTACGAGGAAATCCCGAACGAGCGCGAAATGGCCGAGGTGCTCAACGAATTCAACATCCCGGAAGTCGGCTACTGGCACGACTTCGGCCACGTGCAGGTGAAGCACAACCTCGGCTTCCTCGACCACCGCGAGTGGCTCGCCGAAGCCGCGCCCCGTCTGCTCGGCTGCCACTTGCACGACACCAAGTGGCCGGGGCGCGACCACCTCGCGCCATTCACAGGCGACGTGGAATACGACCAACTCATCCCGCTCCTGCCCAAGGAAACGTTATTCGTTTTCGAGATGAGCCCACGCCGCACGGTCGAGGAAATCACCACCGCGCGCGATCAGTGGGTGGAAAAGTTTGGCGCTTGAGCGGATCGCCCGAGCAACCTTTGCCCGTCTGAAAAAAACCGCTCTCACGCTCCTGCAGATCGTCGTCACGGTCCTGCTGCTCTGGCTCGTCTTTCGCGACCCAAGCAAGCGCGCCGAGATGGCCTACGCGCTCGGGCATGCGCACGTCGGCTGGCTGCTCGCCGGCCTCCTCGCCTACGGCGTCGTCGAGTTGCTCTCCGCGATTCGCTGGCAGTGGCTGCTCCGCGTGCAGAGCATCGATTTGAGTTGGAGCCGCGTCCTTCTGCTCACGCTCATCGGGGTCTTCTTCAATTTCTTCATCCCCGGCGGCACCGGCGGCGATGTCGTGAAAATCTTTTACCTGCTCAAGGAAACGCCTGGCCAGCGCTCGCTCGCGCTGCTGTCCGTGCTCGTCGATCGCATCATCGGCCTGCTCGGCCTCGCGGTGCTCGCCGCCGTGCTCATCGGCGCCCACTGGTCGTGGCTCACGAGCACGCCGGAGACCGCGCAATACGTCTGGCCCGCGATCATCATCCTCATCTTCACCGTCGGCGGCATTCACTTCTCGTGGATCGTCTCCCGCCACGGCCTCATTCATAAATTGCCCGCCCGTTTCCCCGGCCGCGACAAACTCGCCGAGCTCGCGCTCGCCTACACGCTCTACGGTCGCGCCTGGCGGACCTCCCTCGCCGGACTCGTCGTCTCGGTCGCCTCGCACGTCGCCTTTTTCGCCGTCTTCTACTGCGCCGCGCGGGCGCTCGATCACGACGGCATCCGCCTGCCGACCTTTGGCGAACTCAGCGTCGTCATGCCGATCGTCAACGTCCTGTCCGCCATGCCGATCAGCCTCGGCGGCCTCGGCGTGCGCGAAGGCCTCTTCCAAGTCTTCCTCAACCGCCTCTGCGGCGTGAGCGAAGCCGTGGCCGTGGTCATTTCATCGACGGGCTATTTCCTCATGCTCATCTGGGGCATCGTCGGCGGCTTGCTCTATTGGTTTTACCGCCCGTCCGAACATGCGCGACTTCGCGACATCGCCGCCGCCGTGGCCAAAGCCGAGCACTCTGTCGCCGAGGAGGAAGTGGCGCTCGAAATCGCCAAGGAAAAAAAACGCTGATGCCCGCGCTGAAGCCACCGCGGCCGTTTGTCACCGCGAATTTCGCGCTCACGTGGGATGCCCGCATCTCCACGCGAAAGGGCACACCGTCGGACTTCTCGTCGCCGCGCGACAAACGCCGCCTGATCGAAATCCGCGCCGAGTGCGACGCTATCCTCGCCAGTGTGAAGACAATCTCGGCCGACAACATGACGATGGGCCTGCCCGATCCGGCGCTCCGCCGCGCGCGACTCGATCGCCAGCAAAGCGAATATCCGCTGCGCGTCCTCCTCACCAACTCCGGCCGCATCGATCCCGCGCTACGGATTTTCGAGAAGGACTTTTCGCGCATCGTCATCTTCTCGACCACCCGCATGCCTGCCCGCGTCCGCAGCGCGCTCGCCGGAAAAGCCGACCTCTGGCTGCACGAAAGCTCTGCGGTAAATCTCCCCGCGATGTTCGCCACGCTCCGAGCTGACTACGGCGTGAAGCGGCTCGTCTGCGAAGGCGGCGCGCAGGTTTTCCGCTCGCTGCTCACCGCCGGACTCGTCGACGAACTCCACGTCACGCTCGCACCCCGCATCTTCGGCGGACGCACCGCGCCAACGCTCACCAGCCTCGCCGGCGATTACCTTCCCGACTCCGTCGCCCTCAAACTACGCGACACGCAGGTCGTCGATGGCGAGTGCTTCCTGCGCTATCGCATCGCGCCGCTTCGCCGATGAGCCGCCGCGTCGTCATCACCGGCCTCGGCCCGATCACCTGCATCGGCACGGGCCGCGAAGCTTTCTGGAAAGCCATCCGCGCCGGACGCAGCGGCATCACCCGCGTCACGCGCTTCGACACGGGTGAGTTCAAGGCGCACTGCGCGGGCGAGATCAACGACTGGGACCCGACCGCCTTCTTCCCACCGCACCGGCTCAAGCGGCTCGACCGCTTCGCGCAATTCGCCGTCGCCAGCGCGCGCCTCGCGCTCGAAGATGCTCGCCTACCATGGTCGTCCGAGGAGCCGAACGACCGCATCGGCGTGAGTTTCGGCAGCGCGCTGGGCGGAGTCGCGCGCGCCGAGCACGAGCACGCATCCTTTTTGAAAAATGGGCCGCGCGGAGTGAGTCAGACGCTCGCGCTGCAGGTTTTCGGCGGCAGCGCCAATTCCAACATCGCCATTGAGTGCGGCTTTCGCGGCCCCGGCACGACCAACTCCAACTCCTGCGCGAGCGGCGTGGTCGCGGTCGGCGAAGCGCTCCGCTACATCCGCGATGGCTGGGCTGATGGGATGATCGCTGGCGGCGCCGAGGCTCCGCTCAGCCCGCTCACTTTTGCCGCCTTCGATTTCATCAAGACGATGAGCCGCTGGGACGGCGACCCGCACCTCGCCTGCCGTCCGTTCGACCTCGAGCGCGACGGGTTTGTCATGGCCGAAGGCGCCGCCTCGCTCGTCCTCGAGGAATACGAACACGCCCGCCGACGCGGCGCGCCGATCTACGCCGAGGTCCGCGGCTACGCGCTGAACAACGACGCGTATCACATGACGTCGCCGATGCCCGGCGGCGAACCCGTGAGCGCCTGCATGCGCGCCGCGCTCGCCCGTGCGGCGCTCGCGCCCGAGGACATCGATTATATCAACGCCCACGCGAGCAGCACGCAGCTCAATGACGCCAACGAAATCGCCGCGATCAAGAACGTCTTCGGCGCCCACGCTTCAAGCCTCGCCGTCAGCGGCACGAAAGCCTTCACCGGACACCCGCTCGGCGCGACCGGCGCGATCGAAACCGCCATCTGCGCACTCGCGCTGCGCGATGGCTACCTCCCGCCGACACTCCATCACCGCACGCCCGATCCCGCGTGCGACCTCGACATCGTGCCTAACACAGGCCGCGTACAACCGCTCCGCGCCGTGATGAACAACGCCTTCGGCTTCGGCGGCATCAACTCCGTCCTCGTGCTCAGTCGCGTGGACTAACCACTCGCGATGCTCCCGGAATTCACCACCGCGCAATGGCTGCTCGCCATTTTCGGCGCGTTTTGCATCGGCTTCGCCAAGAGCGGATTTCCCGGCGCAGGCCTCGCAAATGTCCTCATCATGGCGCACCTCTTCGGCGCCAAGGAATCGACCGGCGTCGTCCTGCCCATGCTCATCTGCGGCGATATCCTCAGCGTCTTCGCCTTTCACCAGCACGCGCAGTGGAAAACGATCTGGCGCATGCTGCCGCCCACCTTGCTCGGCATCGTCGCCGGCTGGGGCCTCATGCATTGGCTCACCAAAGCCGCCTACGGTCCCGTCATCGGCTGGATCGTGCTCGGCCTCGCCGCGCTGCAAGGCTGGCGCCGCTGGAAACCCAATACATTCGAGCACGTGCCCCATTCCACCACCTTCGGCTGGACTATGGGCGGCGCGTGCGGCTTCACCACCATGGTCGCCAACGGCGCCGGCCCCGTAATGACGCTCTACTTCCTCGCCCGCCGCACTCCGAAATACGAACTCGTCGGCACGATGGCGTGGTTTTTCCTCATCGTGAACGTCATCAAGGTGCCCTTCAGCGTGGACCTCGGCCTCATCTACAGCAACTCGCTCCTCTTCAATCTCATGCTCGTCCCCGCCATCGGCGTCGGCATCTTCACCGGGCGACGCCTGATCAAACTCGTCTCGCAGGATCTCTTCGAAATCCTCCTCCTCGTCTTCGCCGTCATCGCCTCCGTGCGCATGATCTTCTTTTGACTCGCGGCGGAAAACTCGCCCGCTAGCCTGCGCCGCATGTTGCTCAAGTTTCTCGCCAAGTACCGCGACGCCGGCCTGCTCGTCCTGCGGCTCGGCCTCGGGGTCATGTTCCTGCTCCACGGCCTGCCCAAGCTCACCGGCGGTCCAAAAGTCTGGGCCGGGCTCGGCGGCTCGATGAAAAATCTCGGCATCGATTTCTTTCCCATCTTCTGGGGCTTCATGGCCGCCATCACCGAGGGCATCGGTGGACTCCTGCTCGTCATCGGATTCTTCTACCGCCCCACGTGCCTGCTCCTCACCTTCACGATGGTCGTCGCCACTCTCAAACACTACTCCGGCGGCGACAATTTCATGATGGTCACCTCACGCCCACTGGAACTCGCGATCGTCTTCTTCGGCCTCGCCTTCATCGGCCCCGGCCGCTTCTCGATCGACAAAGATTGAAATAGTTCTGTCGTGGTGCTGTCAAAACCTGACGGTGGGCATTCAAAAGCGGACAGACGTTTTTTTTGAGCGCAGCCGGGCGCCGGCCGGAGCGGAGCGGAGGCTGCGCTGGCGGGCCTTCCCGGTCATCTTCCGCGGATGAAAACTCCCGCCAACTCCACGCCCGTCAGGTCGCTCCTTTTGTCCGCGATGTGCTCCGCCGCTTCCGCGCCGAAAAACTCTCCCGCGCTGAGGTGTGCGCCGAGCTCGGTTTGGGCCGCACCCGCTTCTACGAACTCTCGACCGCGCCACCGTCCGCCGCTGGGCTCTGCAACAAGATCTAGCCCCCTCAGCTCCGCGCAAAAAAGCGCCGCGTCCGATCCGCCGCTGGCAGGTCCAGCACCTTGGTCAGCTCTGGCAGTATGACGCTTCGCCCCACCGCTGGTTCCATGGCCGGGAGCGCCAGCCCTCGCTCCTGGAGATCAGCGACTTTTCACAGCCGCGGCATCACCGGCGCGCGGCTTTACAAACGCGAAAATCTCCCCGCCCACCTCGATTCCTGCCCGCTGTTCTTCCTCGCCCACGGCCTCCCCCTCGCGCTCTACGTCGACGATCACTCCTTCTATTTCACCAGCCAGCCGGACGCTCTGACCCAGCTCGGTGCGGCCCTGCGCTTCTACGAAGTCTCGCTGCGTGACGCGCCCACCCCGCAGGCCAAAGGCAAGATCGAGCGCGCCCACGACTTCTGGCAAAAACGCCGCCCTCCGCTCTTCGCCGCCGAGCCCCTCGCCACCCTGCCCGAAGCCAACGCGCTGCTCGAAAAACTCCGCGTTCACCACCACTAAAAAGATCACCACCGAGCGCCCATGCGGCTCCAGCGTCACCCGCTGCCTCCACCCAAACGGAGATGTCTCTGTCCTTCTCCGCCCTCCCAAACACGGCCAACTCCCCATCCCCCTCCTTCACCTCCCGGCCCCAAAATAGTCCGTCCGCTTTTGATCGCACACAAATCGTCCGCTTTTGAATGCACCACCACAAAGATTGAAATAGTTCTTGCCGCTCGACCTTCACCGGTTACTTTGCCGTCCTAAACCGCGGGGTGGAGCAGCCTGGTAGCTCGTCAGGCTCATAACCTGAAGGTCGTAGGTTCAAATCCTACCCCCGCAACCACTTTCACATTCTTGTAAGTGCCTCTGGTTCAGCGTTTTGCTCCACGTTGAAACCACCATCTTCCACGCACCCCTCAACGGGTGTGTGCCCTGTTTTTTGAACAGCGTGTGCCCTGAACCCCGCGCCTAGCAAGTTTCGAGAGGAATTTGCTGAGGCCGACTTCCCGAGCACAGCCCATGGCCTCAAAAATTCCTTCGCCGCCAGAATTGGTGGGTCAAACTCCGTCATCCCGTCACCTGTGAATCCATCCGCGAAAGTTTGGAAACCGGCGACCCGGCCCGGGCTGAACCCGAGCGGATGCTACGCATTCATTTTCTCCAGCAATGGTATGCGCTGGCCGATGAGGCGCTCGAAGATGCGCTCTACGACAGTCAGGCGATGCGGACTTTTGCCGGCATCGATCTGAGCGTGGAGGCGGTGCCCGATGCCACGACCTTGCTGAAGTTCCGGCACTTGCTGGAAGCGCACGATCTAACTCGGGCAATCTTCTCGGAAGTCAATGCCATGCTCAGCGAACGCCAGTTGCTGATGAAGGAAGGCACGATGGTTGATGCCACGATCATCGCGGCCCCCTCCTCGACCAAGAATGCGAGCAAGGCGCGCGACCCAGAGATGCACCAGACCAAGAAGGGCCACCAGTGGCATTTTGGGATGAAGGCGCACAGCGGTGCTGACGCGCAGTCCGGACTGGTGCAGAGCGTGACTGGCACGGCGGCCAACGTGGCCGACATCGCCCAGACCCATGAGTTACTACATGGGAAGGAAAAGCATGTCTATGCAGATGCTGGTTACCTCGGAGTAGAGAAGCGCGCGGAAGTCATCGCCAAGGCCAAGGACGTGCAATGGTATGTGGCCGCCAAGCGCGGCAAGGTAAAAACCATGGCGGAAGGAAGACTCAAAGAACTGACCCAAGCCTACGAAAGGGCCAAGGCGCAAGTGCGCGCACGGGTAGAGCATCCTTTCCATATCATTAAGAACCTCTTCAAACACCGCCAGAAGCGCTACCGCGGACTCGCGAAGAACACCGCCCACCTGATGAGTCTATTCGCGCTAGCTAACCGCTTCATCGTCCGACGCTCACTGCTGCGCGCCGCGCGTGCGTAAATGCAGGAGAATGCGCCGAAGGCCTGCCCCATTCCTTCAGATTAGCCGATTTTCCACACCGGCAGCTCGCTTCTGCGCTCCTACTCTTCCAGCGCACAGTGGAAACTTTGTGCTCAAACCATCCGCGCAAGGGGCTCCTGTGCATCGGAGTCTTTAATCAGCGGTTCCCTAGCGGGCGGGCGCTTTGTGGATGTCATCATCGCCGAGGCGCATGACCCGGTTTCGACGCATCCCTTCAAAGGCAACATCGATCTCGCCAAGCTGGAGCAGGTGCTCACTGCGGAACCGGGCCGCGTCCCCTATGTCTGTATCGGCGCGACGGTGAACTTGGCGGGCGGGCAACCCATCTCGCTGGAAAACTTGCGCGCCGTCCGCGCCCTCACGCAGCGGCATGACGTGCGCGTGATGCTCGATGCCACGCGCGCGGTGGAGAACGCCTACTTCATCCAGCAGCGCGAGCCGGATTATGAACAGCACCGCATCGCTGCGATTCTTTTGGAGATGTGCGCGCTCTCCGATGGCTGCACGACGAGCGGGAAAAAGGATTCGCTGGTGAACACCGGCGGCTGGCTCGCGCTCAATGACTCGGCGTTGCATGAAGAGGCGAGTAACTTGGTCGTCGTCTATGAAGGACTGCACACCTATGGCGGCATGGCCGGGTGAGCGCGGGGGCGGGAAGGTTGTAGTGAATGCAGTGCGACGTGGCGGCGGCGAAGACGTCGCAATGAGCGCCGTGTTGCTCCGCCAGCCGCGTGAAGGCGACGCGACGATTCAGCGACCAGAGGATGTTGTCGTCGTCGCCGACGCGCTGAAACATCCCGATGGCAAACTGTCGCCGCTAAAATGGTCGAGCGCCCGCTACGGCATGGTTGCCCCGCCGCGCGACCTCGCGAAACCCTCCAATGAATGGAACAGCGCCCGCATTATCGTCCGCGGCAAGCAGGTCGAGCACTGGCTCAATGGCGAGCTCGCCGCCAAGTTTGAGATCGGCAGCGAGGACTGGCAGGCACGCGTGCAGAAGGGAAAGTGGAAGGCCTATCCGCGCTACGCCCTTGAAACGAAAGGCCGCTTTTGTCTTCAAGACCACGGTCACACGGTCGCCTTTCGCAACGTGAAAATCCTGCCACTCACTGCTTCCGCAAACTGACCCGACCCCACCCCAACAACATGAAATCAATCCGCTCATTGCTTCTCATCCTCCTATTTACCACCACCGTCGGCCTGCACGCTGAGGAAGGCTGGCGCGACCTCTTCAACGGCAAAGACCTCGCCGGTTGGAAACCCAACACCGATCCCGCCGCCTGGTCGGTCGTGGATGGAACGATCAAGGCTCACGCGACCAAACCCAGTTCGCATCTGTTTTTCGTCGGCGACAAAACAGACGGCGTCGAGCGCTTCAAAAACTTCGAGCTGGAGGTCGTCACTCGCGGTGAGCCGAACGCCAACAGCGGCATCTTCATCCATACTGACATGACTGCGGCTGGCGGTGCGCTGCGACTCTCGAAGGGCTACGAAATCCAGCTCAACAGCACCGAGAAAGAGAAGCGTAAAACCGGGAGTCTTTACGCCGTAGTCGATCTCGACAAATCGCCCGTGGATGAAAGCCAGTGGTTCAAGGTGCGCATCACCGCGCGGGACAAACAGATCTCCATTCAACTCAACGACAAAACCGTGGTGGATTACACCGAACCGGAAAACGTCGTGCGCCCCGCCGAGCGCGCTGGCCGCAAGCTCAATCCCGAAGGCGGAGCCATCGCACTGCAAGCGCACGATCCCGGCAGTTTCTTTTACTTCAAGAGCGTCCGCATCCGCCCTTTACCTTAATCCCACATGACTTCATCACGCCTCATCACTCTCGCCGCCACGCTACTCGTCTTCATCAGCACGGGTGCGAGTGCGCAACCCCCCACCGGTCGTTTCGAGAAAGAGATCGCCGCCTTTGAAGCGGCTGATCGCGCCAAGCCACCGCTGCCGGGCGGCATCGTATTCACCGGTGCATCCGGCATCAGCATGTGGAAGACGCTGGCCGAGGATTTCGCCGGACTGCCGGTGATCAACCGCGGCTTCGGTGGCTCCTACACCGCCGACTTGATCAAATACGCCGACCGCATCCTCATCCCGCTGCAACCGCGCGCCATCGCCCTGCAACC
>ENA-ORBV01011900-ORBV01011900.1-microbial-mat-metagenome-genome-assembly--contig:-NODE-11900-length-13544-cov-3.096384_pt1 | contig 13544 bp, 14 predicted proteins | sample MGYA00237777_ERZ505514 | MGnify/ENA primary metagenome ERZ505514 (study PRJEB26160, sample SAMN06269048) | microbial mat metagenome | isolation source: Oligotrophic lake microbial mat | place...
GTGGGGAACTGTCCTTGCTGTTGCTGAGGGGGGAACTGTCCTGGCTGTTGCTGAGGGGGGAACTGTCCTGGCTGTTGCTGAGGTTGTTGTGGTTGTTGCGGCCATCCGTACTGCATATTTGGATATCCAGGCGGCGGACCTTGACCAGGGGCTCCTACCACTCCAGGTCCCGGTCCTGGATGGCCTGCACCGTAGGGCTGTGGAGCGCCATATGCCGCAGATGGTTGCGTGGGTTGAGCACTGAATGCAGTGGCAGTCGCAGTAGCAGCAGCCGCAGTGTCGAATATGTTGGGTGCTGCAGGGCCCACAGACATCGAAGCGAAGGGTCCAGAAGCCATGTCTCCGCCGGCATCTAGCGAATCAGCAAACTCCTCTCACGATCATGTCGTCAAGTCAATCTAAAGAGAACCATACCTAGGTCATCTGCATCATCTTCACCGTCGGCAAACGGGTTCCGCTGTAGATCCGCAGGCTCGGAGGATGGAAACGATCCTGGGCCAGCAGGCTGCACATATGGGCTATCAAACGGGTTCTTCCCTGAGGAAGCAGCAGTGGTGGGCGGCAGCAGCTGGGAGTTGGCAGGGGACGCCAGTGCGCCCCAGGGTAAAGCAGCCCCGCCAGGCGGAGGGATGGCACCGCCACCAGGAGGCATGAATGCCGGCATCTCCAGCTCGATGAACGAATCCTGTGCCATTCCGCCATCGAACAATGAGGAAATCGTGAATGGGCGCCAGCAAACTGGCGGCCACACCTACATTGACAAACGACGCCAGTTGGGATGGACCGATTGAATAATTCTTCATAAGGCTTCGAAAGAAAGACGTGATCTCTGACTTTGCCATAGCCATGCGTGCTGCACACATCATGCCAGCACAATCAGTGGAACGCGTTGAAATGTCATTGGGATTGACCTAGCTACCTTGTTCAGCCGCTGCGCGGTCCCACGCTGCCTGGACAGGGTCGATCTTGCTGGCAGAGGCCCCGTTAGTAACTGCTTTCACAGCCCCAGGCGGAGCCTGTGCTCCATTTGATGCCGCAATAGCCTGCTTAAGCGGCGGAGCGGCCGCTGCTCCACCGTCCTCGTCTTCGTCTTCCTCCACCTCCTCTTCGACTATCTCGATTTCTTCTTCAGCTTCCTCTGCTCCCACGCGTCATGGCACAACCGGTCACCAGCAGCAAGTGTGCGCGTGCATCTCAACCAATCCATACCATCAGAGGGCTCATGACCCCATGGATTTGAAGACCGATTTTGTTGAGAAGCGGGTGCAGCTGCCCGAGCGGGCACACTGGCGGATGTGGGCCGTGTAGCAGGTGCCGCGAAATCAGCAGCGTCTAAGATGCCACCCAAAAGATCGACCTCAGCTGCGGGAGCACGAGCTTTGGTCCCGTTATTCGAGGTGGACGCAGACTTGCTGCCGCCGCCAGGCGAGTCAGCAGGGGGAATAGCGACGTTCTGAACGCAGCCATCGGTCATCGGCCAGCAGGATCAGTGAGACGACAACACATATGGACATTACACGACCATACCTTCTCTGTCATGGACGCAGCTTTCGCAGCCGAGACTGAGCCTACTTGCTTGCTCTCTGAGCGCGAGTGCTTGCTGCCATCAGCAGAAGCAGGGGTCGGTGCTGCTGACGCGCTGCGCGATCGATCAGCTGACGGTCTATCACACAAAACAGGATATTCGCATGCTACGATAGTTTATATCTGCGAAATCAACTGCAAACATACGCTGGAGCCGCGGCCGAAGCACCACCCTTGCACCACTCTTTCTTAACGTAAACTCGCGTCATAAATTCCTGCATACAAGTGTCTGTCAGCACCACTAGAAGCCAGCCTGACGCAGAGCGAAGCATGTTACTTTGACCGTCTTGGGCTGTTCCGCATCGAATAGCTTGGTCTGCTCCTCCGCTGTCAGACCCTGCAGCCACGCCTTCTTCGCCACCTGCAGCGTCAACAGGGGGTTTGCGACATGACAGAACCGGCAACAAAATATCAACAGTCACACTGACCTTGTTGCCACCTTGCGTTAAGCCGTCAAGCTCGGCCTGCCCAAACTCCGACATACTGATGGTTTTCACTTTGTGGGCGAACTCGCGACTGAAGGACACAGGCTGAGTGAGGTGGGATGGGGGGAGAATACATGCGAAAGATGCGCAAAAGCGAATTAGCACGTACTGAAGACCGGCGCAGGACGAACACACGAAGGTGTTGAACGTCAAACAGACGTTAGCTTGGGGACCCTGCAACCACAACGTGGAACCAATAAGTGACAGCAAGCCAGCCACAAAGAGAGCGCGTAGGCGTACATCTCGCAGACAGTTGAAACATTTTTTGTTGTGTGGCAATCGGGCAAGTTCCTTGATCGCCTTTTGCACCTTGTCCGCTGTCTTTGAATCTTGAGGCATCGCGTCTCAGCCTCACAGAGCTCTTGGCAATGACGGAACTTTTGTGTCGTGCGCCACGCGAAATCCGGAAACCGTCTTCGTGCTGTGACGAAAAGATGTCGTCTGTTGTTTGGTCGCTCACGGCGCCGCGGAGCTTGGTTCGATGCGTATCTGTTCTTGGCAAAAGGTACAACGGTTACAGGGTAGCACAGCAGATTCGCTTTCAAGCTGCAGGTATGCTCGTGCATCGATGTCGCTGGCACCGTGGACGGTGTTCTGGATTTCGCTTTTCATTCCGTCTCGTTGCAGTGACTGCAGGGGCCGGCAGCTGCCCGAGCTTTCATTCAAGTTCGGTTGAGCAGCACTTTGATCCAAGGGTGAGCAAGACCGAACCGCGAGCATGTTACAGGCACATCTCTCGCCTGTTCACCAAGAACACGTCGAACGCCTCTCACTCTCCTAACGCAGGCAAGCGGTTTCTGGTGTGCCTGGGTGAGTGGACTGTTTTTTTTTTTTTCGAAGACAACAGTCAGGTTAAGAAAAGTGCAAAATTCTATTGACTATCTCTAATCGTGCAGACGGCAGCGAGCATGGATTCCGAGCGCTGGAAGTGGGCAAGTCGCTGATGAAGCCAAAGGAAGGAGACTCGCTCATTCTGGTCACTGTACCGCATCAGGTCGACTACAACCCCGCATTAGGTACCAGACGAGTTGTGGTTGGTTGCTCAAGCTTGCTCTGCTAGCCGTGTTGCATTCACTGTCTACGTGTTAGGCGACGACATCTTCACAGCCGTCGTCAGAGAGCGCGACATGGCCGTGGCGGCCATTTTGATGCAAGCAGAGAAGCTCTGCAAAGACATTCCGGTGTGATGCTGACGCTCAGGCTTGCTGATCGTACATGTTCAGTGAGCTCATAGTCTGCACTACAGGGCCATTACTCCGTGGTGGTCGGAGAGCCAGCTGGCGGGCCCCGCGAAGAGATCCTGCGAATCTGCAAAGAGGAAAGAGCTGACTTCATCATACTGGGGCAGCGAGGGCTGACTGGCATGCAAAGGTGAGGCGACATCGCTTGTTTGCCTGCAGGTGCATCACTCAATCGTGCTCTATGCGCATCACTGCAGATTGATGCTGGGATCCGTGTCGACATACATCCTTCACCACGCGGAATGTAATGTCATTGTCATCAAATAAGCATACATGATTTTGCCGCATGAAGTAACAACCCTAGGCAATTTCAGCCGCTACGAGAAGAACCATTGCTTGGCATCAAACGGGTTCGGACACGCTGGATTCCAGGGGTTGGAGGTGTAGTCACCGCTGATGTAGGCCACCCACTCAGAGAACGTCAGGGAGGAGTGGGGGTCCCGACACGTCAGCATGAAGCTGAGATAGAAGTGCAGCCAGCTCAGCAAGGCCAATAGAAAGATTGACAGCACCATGGCTTGCAACATGGTGATGAGGGGCCGATCAAGCGCATTTCTGCTGATGGACGCCATGAGACCATCGGTCGACGGTATAGGTGCGTGAGGAACCACCATATGCGCAGAGTCTGGCCTAGGGATCAATGCGGTCGAATCTGCTCGGCTGCGCGATGAGCGGCTGTGATTTGACCGCCGGCTGCGACTGCCTGTGGATGAAACGGGCGATGCAGCTCGCCGTGCCGAGCGGCTGTGACGGTCCCGATGGGGGGACTGGTCCCTCTCAGGGGAGCGAGGACTGTCACGATGTCGAGCACGGTGAGAGTCACCACTGCGCCGGCGAGAGTGGCGTCCGGATGAGGGTGAAGCGGCTCCGGAGGGTTCATTCGCAGGAACTGGGGATGGACTGCGCCCGCGATCGCGCGACGGTCTGGACCCCCGTGAAGGCCTCGACGTTGTCACCCGCGCCCTACCTGACGGCAGAGGCTGGTGCAGCACGGGTGAGTCTGCACCCAAGTCCTGCGGAGAGGCTGGCAGAGCCACGCTGGACGGCTGCTGAGGCTCCTCTTCAACACTGACTTGCTCTGCAGGCTCATCATCGGGCATCACTCTGTCCGCTTCATCTATGACAAATCCGCTATCAAGGTCAAGAGAGGTCGTCGATGTGGCTCTGTCTCGGTTGACACTCGCTTGCTTCGCCACCGTGGACGAGCGCGGCGAGCGCCCTTGCTGAGACCCCTGGACTGCCTCCCGCTCACGAGCTGAATTGCGAGCGCGATGCTCTGAGTTGCCAGCGGGCCATGAGGCCATGTGAGGTGATCCATGTGATGCTGCGTGCTCACTGGTGGCTTCGTACTGAACCGATTGATCCCTGTGCTCACTTGTGTGGTGGCCTGAAGCACTGCGAGCGCTGGATGGTGAGTCAGAGTGTACGGTGGGCCCGCGGGTCTCTCTGGCACTGTGATGATGTGGTCGTCGACCGGGATGGGAGTGCCCGTGCTCCTGCGATACCGGGCCTTGCTGAGATCTACCGACTCCAAACGCAAAATTCAAAGCAGGCGCAGATGCCTCCATGCCGTGTTTTTGTCCAAGCAGGAGCGCTGCCATCTCGTCCTGTTGCTGAATATGCTGAGCTCGCAGCACCAGTTCATGCTTCAGTTCGTTCACCAGCCGCTGGCGTGCAGGGCGCGACAGCTGTTCCAGCGCTAGATCCGCCTCTACACCGCTACCAGATGCAAAGCCCTGCTGGTTGAGTCCCGGGTGTTGAGCCAGCAGCTGGGCCTCCTCATCTGCAGCATCACGCTTCGCCTGTTCGATCTTGGACATCAGATCCAGCTCGGAGGGATCAATGGCGCTCGAGGTAGCGTCCATCAGCTGCTGCTGGTTGTACTGCTGACGAGCATGCTGGTCACGCTCATGCTGCTCATCGACATCGGGTGCACCATCATGACGTGACGAATGTTGGGATGATTCAGATGAAGCAGAATGTCTTCGTCGACGGCTGTGACGTTTCTCCTTGTTTCGCTTGCGCGGCCTATCACTGTCCCCCGAGCGGGTGCCTTGCTTCTTGTGCCTCGAGTGGTGCTGATCATCGCCGCTGTTGTCAGAGGCTTGGGAGCCACTTCGCGAACGGGATTTGGAGCTGTGAGAAGACCGCCTGGAGCGTGAGTTGTGACGGTGCTCGCTGCCGTCAGAGCCTCCACTGTGATCAGACCTGTCATCACGGTCTTGACTGTCATGTCGATCATCACTGCGGTTGTCACGCACCACTAGTGCACGGCTGGTGACCACTCGAGAACCTGACCATCAGCACCAGGGAGCGCGTGTAAACACACAAGGAATTGCGCGGTGATGGTAATGAAATGAAGACCGAAGCATCGCACAACATCTCCCACCTCTGCCACCAGGCTCACGCGGCGAATAAGTGCGGTCCAACGGTCTAGGGGACGCCACTGCGTGCGGCGAGTGACGGGGCCCAGCGGTAAGGGCCGCAGCAGCGGGCATGGCATTGATGGCCAGTGCCGGGTGGGGGGACATGAGCCCGGGGTACCCGAACGGGCTGGGCGCAGCGAGACCGAGGGAAGGGAACATCATACCCATCTGCATCATGGGCGACTGAGCCTGCGCTGGTGTGTTGCCGTTGCTGTTGCCCGCCATGCCGAGAGCACGGAATAACTGAACCAACCTGGGTGCAAGAGACAAGGCTCATTCACCGCCACCAGCAGGACAGGTCAAATACAGACTCAACCAGGTGCACGGTGCGCTTACTTGAGCAGACGGTCAGCAGACTGGTCAAAGCTCGCAGCGGGGTCACCAGCAGTGGAAGCTGCTCCAGCTGCGGTCACAGGGGCAGGACTCTGCGGACCCTGTGGTGTGGAGCTCGAGTTCAGACCATTGGCCTTGCTGGATGACTGCGCCATCATCTTGCTCTCGTGAGCCTGAAGGCTGAGCGGGTCAAACATGTGGTACAGGATGGGGCCTGTGGCGCCGTTCTGCGTTTGCAGAAGCGAGTGCTGAAGCATGACTATTTCGTACTCCATGGCTCGCACAGCGGCGAGCAGCCCTGCAGGGGCCCACCACATCGACCACATCGTGGTCAGTGTAAGAGCTAAGCATGCCAACAGAGCGGACAGCCAGTACCTGCATAGTGCCACATGTCCCGTGACTCAGCTGGTCGACTATTTTCTTGCTGGATCATGTTTTGACCTGCCGCCATATCCTGTACGCACAAAACGAGCACCGCACGGTCAACATGCAGTCCATGCGGGCATAGCGCCAGCACGGCGTGGATCCATCACGTACCGACTGAAGTTTCTGAAGGATCTGAAACGCCTCTTGCAGCGTAACTTCGCGTATGGTATGCTCCGGGAACTTAGCGATGGTCTCAAACGCAGGTGCTGCCCCGGGCGACGATGCGCTCGTAAGGTTGGTGACGCTAGGTGATGTAGGCACAGTTCCTGGACCAGCAGGCGCAGCGGTAGCTGCCGGTACTGGAGCCCCTAGAATAGCAGCGAGCGCTGTAAGTCCCTGTACGGTGTTTTCTAACGAGCCTGTGTTCGGGTTCGCAGTCGCTGGCGGGGCAGGCATATTCATGTTCATAGGCATGAATGCAGCGGCGTAAGGATTGAACCCCATCCCGTATCCTGGCATTATCCCAGCAGCCCCGGCTTGTGACATCATCATGGCCATCATCGCCGGATTGGCGCCAAACGGTGCACCATAAGCGTTGCGCATCGCGTTCATCGCGTTGAGAGCAGCCGCTGCTGATCTGGGCGACTGCGCCCCGTACGCTGAGCGCGGGGAGGAGATGATGGGATGTGAAGATGTAGGAAGGGCATCTGTGATCGAGTGCACATGTTAGCACTCTCAATGCAAGCACGGCAGCTATGCACCATACATGAGCAGCATCATACACACACCATATCGCCCCCGGTCCTCGTCCTCATCACGGCTGTGTGCGGAGTCTGACCGGTCGCGGCCATCCTCATCACCGTCATCGCGCGCATTATCCTCTTGACTGCCTTCAGACCTGCCCTCCTCGTCTCCATCATCTCTGTGTCTACTTCTGGAAGACGCACTTCGATCACTGCCGTCGCTCTGTCGATCATGACCGCGCTGCCGCTCATCCGCATCCCCGTCACCATTATGATCCGCAATATGCTCATCACTTGAGTGCCGGGAATCAGATCGGTCACCGTCCTCGTCGTGCGCCTGCTGTTCATCGTACGAGTCTCCATGCCTGTCGTCTGCGGATGCGCTGCGGCTGTCACTGCCATCGCCACTGCGGCTCTTGTCGCTGCGCGAGCGATCGCTGTACTGATCCCCATTCTCCCGCTGGTCATCATCCACGTGCATACCTGCGTGAGATTGGACAGGTGCATCTACCAAAACATCACCGGCATTAGTAAGACATCAGACCAAGCGGGTCAGTGCAGCCCCACGCCTCACCAGCGGTAAAAAATGGCGACTTTCCCGCTTCTTTCTCGCGCTTTCGGACCTCCAGTGCCTCCAACATTCTGCGCTGAGCTGCCTGAACGTCAAACGGCGCATCTGCGTCATCAGGCTCCATAGGTGGGTCGGAGCTCTGTCCCTTGCCGTTGCTGCGGTCTACCGGTGACACAAACCCAGGTCGCGGCCGCACTGGTGCAGGGGTGAAGAAGTGCGTTTGACTCTTCCGTCTTTTAGCTTTGGAACTGGAATTAGCCTGAACGAGACGGCTAATGTCATCCACAGTGGGTAGCTTGACACCAACCGCGTTGCCCCTGCAGCGCAATGAATGCATGTAAACTAGGGCGATCATTGACCACATGTGAACGATGACCATACATCTGTGTGACTTTAAATTAGCTCAAGTGTACAAGACGATGCGAATTCGGATGGCAGCACATGCAGAGGTGCGAGTGACAAAAGGATTGTCGCAGTATCAGCTTCACGAATGCAATGGATGTTCGATGTGTTCGAACGAGGACTTCCGAAGCCTTCGTGTTTTGGGGAGGTGCTGCATTTTTCAAGCGGTAAACGTTGGAATTGTACGTCAACATCGACTGCCTACAGGCTGCATTGACTCCTCACGGCTGACATTACGACCGGAAGCAGCAATATTCAGCATCGTGTTTCTTCTTCTATTTTTTTGCTGTTGATCCTGAGGCACCGATGTGCCCGGCGATGAGCGTGGTTCGACTGTGAAGTGTCCTTCTCAAGTGTCATTCGGCTTGTTCGTGCGCTGGAGTGGGGCTACAGCTACCTCTCACCGGCACTCACTGCACGTTGGCTATGGATCCCTCCCACCCAGCTCTGTTCTTGCACGACCCCTTCGAAAGCGAGGAGCCGCGGCACCATGGCGTGAGCAAGCCTTCCTTCATCCGATCGCCCTCTGACACTTCCATCCCCATTTCGGTCGCATCTGAATCGCAGCACCATCGCTATGGATCCTCTGTGTCCAGTTTGTCTCGTTCCTCGGTCCCGGAGGTGCCTCTTCACAAGGTGCGCCCGTCCACTAACGATGTCCCGAGGGATGGTGACCCGAAGCAGGGAGCTGCATCGACCCCCCACACCCCGTACACAGCTCAAGCGTATGCGTCAGCGCGCAGAATACTCAGAGAGCACAACCTGTCTGGAGATGCACAGATGAACAGCCCCTCCACCCGGCGCCAGGCTGCTCAGGCGGCGTATGACCGATTACAGCTGTCTCACCTGTCTAATCTGGTCCAGCGCATGGGGCTACATGCTGCACCTGCGACACAAGGTGTGCATGATACCAGGGCACCGCAAGCGAACACTCAAACACAGCCAGTGTATACTGCTGCAGATACTGCAGCGGCTCACAGGACAGCAGCTACCAATGAGACCAACGGTCGGCCAGATGCGAGTCAACCGGAAATCACGCAGCCTGAGCCACCCAACCCCGCGAGTAGACAACGCAGATCATCCAAGCAGTTCCGCCAACATGTCCGTCGACCCTCCCGCGTGCAGGTAGATAATGTAGGCCCCGTGGAGCGCGTGGCAGCCGCGGGGCGCGTGCCAGCAGAGCCGGGCTCCGGCTCGTCGTCGGACATGTCTGAGATCATGATTGAACCATCAAACGCGCTTGTGATCGTCAGATCTCGTAGTAGCATGCAGAACCTGTCTGCGCCTGCTCGGTCTCAGACTCCACCTCCTCAGGTACCTCATCACCATCCCCCCTCTCATCAGCCGGGCTCTGCGGCCCCCATATCGACCTCAGGTGCTCAATCAGCCAGGCAGGCAGATCTGTTGCATAGGACCATCATCAGCTCAGCACAGGACAGGACATCGCGCCTAGCACAGCCAGCTGGAGCTGTCGGGCCCGGCGGCGACATGCTGTCCGCTGCTGCTGCAATGGACTTCAATCACGGCATCAGCCACACAGACAGTGGTGGCCTGCTGGCGCATCAGGCACGTGCCACCACGGGTGCCCCTGTGGGTGTATCTTCGTTCACATCCACCCACCTGCGGGTGCGCGATGTGCGGGACCGATTGGCCGCGTTGAAACAGCAGGTGCGGCAGCTCAGACGTACTCTGATCCAGCAGGGCTACTCGTCTGCTGCCATCACCTCTGCTTTAGGCGCTGAGTCTGACAGCGAAGTGACAGCCGATACCGTAATGAATGGAGGACTGTCGATCTCTGAGGACCCTACCGAGCTGCTAGCATTGCTCAAGGCTCGCGAGCTGGAGATGATGTTCCTGCAGTATGTGCTGCTGCAGTATCAGCACGGTCGAGCGGCGCGAGAGGATGCAGTGCCCGTGTACCTGCCGGAAGCAAGTACGACATGCACTGCTTATTGTCTCTTTAACGTTATCACCATACCATACTGAGACTCATCGTGATGTGACCATGTGTGCAGTGGCCCCCCTGGCTGACTGTCTAGGACCCTCCTCCACCTCCACCGATGAGCCGTCCAGCAGTCTGTCGTCACCAGTGTCAGCGTCCAGAGCACATCGACCCCGCCATGGTATGTGCACTCCATAATGAGCATGTGTGTATCAGTGCCCTCTTACTCAATAATGTGTGGTGTGCAGTGCCCGGAGCCGCTTCCGATTATCAGCGCGCGGATCGCGGTCATGCTGGACCTCAGCCTCTCGCTCGCGCGGACTCCCTCGAGTCCTTGCTGCCACTCGATTCATCTGGCCCCTGGTCACCTTCACCGCCTGTGCCACACGCTCGCAAGTCCATTGTGAAGCACAGCCGCACCCCCTCAGACTCCCTCAGCTCTGATGCTGTGCCTGTCAGCGTGATGGGACTGGGCTCGCTCAGCCCTGACGTGCGGCCTGCCGCTCCCTACAGTGCAGAGGCGGGACCTAGCGTGCTCAAATCACCCACGGGCAGTAAGGCTGGCAGGTCTAAGCACGTCATCTTCCGAACTCCGGCTCCGGAGGACGATGAGCGGCTTGACATCTCTGCAGCAGCAACAGCGCTGTTCCACACGAGTGCAGCGGGCGGCTCTGTAGAGCGCAGCGGCCTTGGTGATCAAATGCGGTCAAAGGTGCGGGAGTTTCACGACGCGGTTGAGGAGGCCAGGCGGTATGCTTGCAGATCTGTGTGGCTTGATTAGGCGACACGCGGTGTATTGGAGCGCTACTCTGCTGGGATTGACATGATGTACTGTACTGTATCAGGGCTCGCATTGGAGGCTCCCCGTACCCCGTCCATGAAAGTGCCGGGGGACATACATCGCTCGCCCTGTCGCAGGTACCTGCTGTCTTACTCTCGCTATGTCAATGGTACGCAAGCCCAGATGGTGTGACTGCGGGCTGTGTGCGGTTGGTGACTGCTATCAGAACCCGGCAGCGTCGCTCGTGGTGAAGCAAGCACAACAACAGCTTCATCGAAGACTGTCTACTACACAGGCTGAGCTGGCGGTTGAAGCAGCCAATCGCGAGAAAAGATTAGGCAAGGCGCCGCTTGTTTGTCTCATGTCTTAGATCTGGTGCTTACGTGCCTGCATCGATGGTGTGGTCACCGGTTCAGAGCTTATCGAACAGCTGCATGCTGAGGTGGAGTCGTTGCAACAGCACATTCAGAACAAGGATGAGCTCATCCGCGTGTTCGAGGAGCAGACTCAGCAGCTGTCGGGCTTCGGTAATGATAGATCAGCCTTCTTCGATGTAGGTAGCGCTGTCTACTGACTGTCAGCGCTCTCGACAGGCCCTGCGTCCTCCCTGGTTGCATCTCAAGCCCCGCGTTACTCGCCGCCACCTTCTCAGCGCAGCTCTTTTGCAGCTCTATCACCTGGAGAGACTGCTGATCAGTTGGTACGATCGCATTAATCGAGTACACCTGCATCATCTAACGCTTGATCGGATGACTGGCGTTGAATAGATTGAGATTCGTATTGAACGGCCAGACTCCTCGCGCCGACATCAGAGCTCAGCTGCGCCCTCGGTACCTCGGCATTACGCCCGTAACTCCATCCCTGCTGCTCCCGTTGCATCCCGTGGCAGTGATGTTGTCATCGACACGTCTGCTTTGCGATCCAAGGCATCGGGTCTGTCGGCATCTGCCCCCGCAGAATCCGATTGGATAACCCATACGCCACCTCCAGCTGCTAGCGGTGGTGCCGGTGCTGGGGTTCGCACCCACGGTCCCTCCACGACTGCTCATGATGGGAGTGGCGGTGCCTCAGAGGCCCGCAGCGCCCGTCAGCAACTGGTGTACTCCTCTCCGACCGTAGCAGAAATCGGGTCCGGTACTGCAGTCCAGGGATCAACCGCGTCCCCTCTTTCAACGGTGGGTACACAGACCAAAGACGAGAAGGACGCTGGCACACAGACGCCGCAATCTACATTAGCGATCGCGCATGCGGCGAGTATATCACCAAGAGCACCGTCGAGTTCGGGCGCAGCTGGGGTCGCGTCTGGCCGCGGTGCAGGACAAGCTTCGCACGTGATGTCTGCGGTGCATATAACGATGCCCAGCAGTGCAGCACGTGCCGAGCAGCCTGCCCTACAGCGTGCCGACTCTCTGCCCGAAGCTGCGGTCCCCGAGATGAATGACTCAGCTGATGAACGCAGTCTGTCGCTGTCCGAATCCCAGATCGACGACTCTCGTTCTATCTCCCCAGTGCACACAGATGCTTCAGCTCTATCTGACGATCTGGAGGATCTAGAGCAAGGTGGCACTAGTGCGCGTGTGGTCACTCCGCCATTACGAGCGGTGCATGCCCCACCAGCCCTACTGCCCCCTGGCTCAATGATGGCCTCGCACCGCATCGCAGCTGGATTGCCTTCTAGCGGTTCAGAAAAGGTCCCCGTCCTACTAACCGTGCTTCGTTTGGATGTTCATCGCGTCTAATCTTACGCTGTTGTCAACGCTCAGGTTATTCGCCAGCCTCGCCGACCGGCCAGCTGTCCATCACACCTGTGGACTCTGTTTCTGTTATTATCGCTGGTGGTCACCACCATGGTGTTCACCACTGTGTACCTCATCACGCGAGATCCTGCTGTATTCTTGAATGTCCCGGCTGCGGGCAGAGCGTGGTCTTTCAACTTCCTGTCGTCGTGCGATGACCCGATGGGCTGTCCACCTCGCTACTCCTAAGTAGTTCTGTATGGTTTTGGCAGTGTACTTTCTGATGTATCTGTATTGCCAAGTTCAAGCCGGCGGAAGGAATATGAACTATTACCCCATATACCAATTTGCAAAGGCTGTATTGCCACTGGATGGAGTGTGCTTCGGACAAGCCAGAAACATATGCAAACGTGTATCAGCAGCAAAACCACGAGGAACGCACTGCGTCCTGCTCCGAACGGACCAAACGACCAACACGGCCCGTCGAAGACCCGTCCCACGCATAAACCGTCATACCTCAAGGCAAACAGCTGTGCAAATAGGATGGAAGGTGGCATAACACAGCAAGCGCGCACACGCGACCGCAGACAGGGCAAGACGAAATGAATGAAACGGGTAAAGGTATAAAATGAGATATAAGCGAAGATATCACTCCCTCGGGACGCGCCGCGGGCTGAATAAGATTAGTTAGGAACAGATGTGCTGTCCAGCGCATTACTTCTTCTTGGCAGCGGGGACGGGCGTTGACGTTTGCGTCACCTTGGGTTCTGCCGCCTTGATGTTCTTCTTACCGGTACCGATGTGGCACTCGTGCACCTTGGCGCCGAAGCGCAGAGAGCACAATGACTCACCGCTGTGCTCGGGCTCGGGCGCGACATTGATGAACATAAGAGTCTTGCTACCACCGCCGAAGGAGTCTTGCAGCAGGTACGTG
>ENA-ORBV01011901-ORBV01011901.1-microbial-mat-metagenome-genome-assembly--contig:-NODE-11901-length-13542-cov-6.353955_pt1 | contig 13542 bp, 10 predicted proteins | sample MGYA00237777_ERZ505514 | MGnify/ENA primary metagenome ERZ505514 (study PRJEB26160, sample SAMN06269048) | microbial mat metagenome | isolation source: Oligotrophic lake microbial mat | place...
AATGATGCCAGCATGACTTGTCATTAGTTGCCAATGATAAGGCTAGGGATTACCGTTACCAAACACTATTAGTAATACAATTATAAGATAAAATATTTGTATTCGTTTATATAGGCTATTGAACTTATAAACACGGTATCTTGAATTTGCTTCTCTCATCGGTGGCGAACAAGAGGCATCTATATCATTAATTAAAAAAAGAAGCATTTGTGGCGAATAGCTACAATGAATACTTGTGTACTTTTTTCTGCTGACTGTTAACTTGATAAATAAATAAATAGGACACTAAAACCTACTAGCTAGCTAGAGGTAAGTAGATTTATTATGCAGTGCTTTGATACTTGAGAGGCTGGAAGGGAGTAAACGCTACAGTCTGTCGACAGAACCCATGTCAGGCGGCAGCTTCTCATTTCCAACCACCCACCTCTCACGCACTGACGTACTGTTGAGGTCATTCTTGAACCTATTTTAAGCAGCAGGCAAAACTCTGCATTTAATGCTCGGGACATTTTTACAGGCAATAGGTGTGTGGTAAAACATTAAGCAATAAAATTGTTTGGGTTGCGGTTCGCATGCACCTCAAAGCGACAAGGAATGCAACTTGCCTGCTTCGGTAACTGTCATGTAAATCTGGAACAGTATCAAGTTGTAGTGTGATTAGATTACTAACTACTACTCGTTTTACTACCGTTTGTACCCACTACTTGTACCTGCTACGAGTCAGTACCAGCGAACTAGCTAGCTAGCCATCTCGAGCTCTACACCTCGTTCTATGATTGTAAATGTCTTACAATAATAAGATAACAACCCCAGCACTATTGCCGTTTACCCTCGGTTTTTCGTAACTCGAGTGTAAAGTAATGCTGCTATAAGTCTATTAACACCTGTGCATTCTATTTCAAGCATCTTCTCCCGCTCCAGTATTGGCGCCACTTGCAGCTGGCTATCTAATCAGCTACTCCAAGTAGGATATCCATTTCGTATTTTCGTTATACCCGTCTGTGCAGCTAGTATGTTTGGTGATATCAACTCAGAGAGGAACAACCCAGAAGGAGGAGATCAAACGGATGGGGACTTCAGCGCCAGCAACAACGCCAACTTCAGACCGTTATCGGCTGCGATGATGGGAATGCTGGATAGTGGTGCCCTTCCACCTTTCTCCCTGCCTCGAGGAGGCCCTTCTTCCATGCTCCAACAAGCCGATTCGCGAAGAGGAAGTCTAGCTTTTGGTGGCGGGCTGGACGACATGGGCTTCAGTGGTAGTGGCAGTAGACGAGATAGTCTGGGCTTTGGTGGTTTTGGTGTTGGGGACGGGGATATGAGTTACCCCAACTCACGCAGGAATAGTATGGCCTTCGGGATGGATCTGAATTTGGCAGACCAGCAGTTCCAATCACGTCCAACCACAACAGATACCATGAGTGGTGGTGTCTTCCAATCTCTACAGTCTCAGTCGCTGGGATTTCCACCGGGCTTCCTGGGATCATCATCAGGGTCCGGCTCAACGCCAAATGAATTCCTGGCGTCGGCACTGCAAAGTGGAGATATGAACAATGCCCGACTGCAACAGCAGCAACAGCACCTTCTACTGCTTCGGCAACAGCCGCAGCAACAACAACAGCAAGCTCAGCAGCAACAGCAGCTGAGGCAGTTGCAACTTCAGCAACAGCAAATGTTGGAACGTTCATCCGAGGCAAAGCGGATAAAGGATGAAGCCCAAGCAGCGGCAGCAGCTCTGTTCCTAGGAGGTCCTTTGGGCAGTGATGATAATGGTCCAGGGCTTGGAAGACTTGGAGGAATGAGTAGTATCAGTGAACAATTTCAGGGACTGGGGCCTGATCCCATTGGTGATAACCACTCAAACCCTGGCGGTGGTGACTTTAGCTCGCCACTCCCCTTGCCGAATGCTCTACCGAATGCTCTGATGATGCAGCAGCAGCAGCAACCAGCTGCATCACAAGCTGCCAACAACGGAAATCTGCAACAGAACTTCAACAGTTTCCTCAGCAGATCTAACGACAACAACAGCTGCAGTCAACCTTCATTGTTAGACAACTCAAAGGCGTTCTCGAATATGCAGCAGCTTCAACGGATGCAGCAACAGCAGTTACAACTGTTGCAGCAGGGGCTCAGTAACCCTCAGTCACTGTTACAACAATCTCATCAGAGTTCTTCTCAACCACATGGCCAGCAACAGTCGCAACAGCAGCAGCAGCAGATAAGCCAGCTGGTGATGCATCAGCAGCAGCAGCTGGCGCGCCAAGAACAGGACGCTGCTCGACGCCTTTCACTGACAGCTATGAGTCTGCCACCCATGAGCCTCCCATCCTTTGATGATGACGGCGTTGGTCTGCAGCAGCAGCAACCGCAGTATCCGACTAACAACCAACTCCGCGTCAGTCCGCAACCACTTCCTCAACAACAGTCAGGACTGGTAAAGTCGAATCGGACGCGAGGTGGGGAGTCACAGAAGGCAAGCAGCGAGACGTCGGTTGCCGCCGCCTCTACGAATCCTTCTTCTTCCAATGTCGGATCGGATTCCCCCTCCAAAGGTGGGGGAGCCAACAAGAAAGATGCGGCCTTTCCTCTCAAGCTACATGAAATTCTGTCAAACCCTGAGTATGAGGATATGAGTAAGTTTGGCCAATCATTGCATTCCAAGTCGCATCATCCATTCACCAAGATAGTATGATAATCAAACTAACTCTTCACTCGTTGCTTGTTTCTCATGTCTTGTTTACGTTTCAGTTTCTTGGATGCCGCACGGGAAAGCCTGGAGGATTCTCAAGCCAAGTGATTTTGAGAATATCGTCATACCTTTGCATTTTCGGCATTCCAAATATGCTAGTTTTATGCGACAGGTAGGTTTCGTGTCGCATTCGTGCTCCTACGATTCGATCATTGATCGCGAGAATGTGTTCTTAGCGATGTGCTTTTGCTCTCCATAGGTGAATGGTTGGGGGTTTTCACGAGTTATGAACGGCAATGATCATAACTGCTACAAGCATGAGGTAAGCATGTGTTGGCTTTTGTTTTGGCTCTGACCTTCCCAATGAAGAAAGTTGTTTTCTGATTCTCTTTTTCCATCTTGGCTCGATCCTGAAGTTGTTTGTGAGAGACCAGCCAGAGCTATGCAAGAAAATGAAGCGCATTGGTGTGAAGAAGTCAAAAGAAGGCAACGAAACAGCAGCAGCCTCGCCCACCAAGCAAGACTCCGCTGCTGGTGGAGGTAATAATGGTATGTACACAAGCATAAGCCTTGCTGTTTGACTCCGATGAATCATGAACTCGAGAACTCACCCCGACTGCGGTTTCAACTTCACTTTTTGAACCATAGAAAAGACGGCTTCGGAAACCTCTGGTAGTACTAGGAACTCAATGTTAGCAGCCCAATCTGCTCTTTCAGCCACTTTTCCCTCGTCCCTTGGGACGGGTGGCGTACCACCAAGCCATTTATTGAGCCAGGCAGCAAACCCCCGCATTGCCACCCTCTTCCAGGATACTTCTTCATCAGCATCGGGTGTGTCTGGTTTAGGACAACTGGATAACCGTTCCATGCACCAATTTCTCAAAATGTCTTCCCCCAGTTTTCTAAAAGGGGGCTCTTCCCAACAGCAACAACAACAGCAGCAGCAGCAGCAAGTTGTACAAAATCAATTTGGCATGAATGGAACAGCTAACACGGATTTCCAGCCACAAGACCTGTTTGCTAGATTGCAGGGTGCCGGAGGTCAGCAATCCCAGTCTAATGGCTCAGGAGAGAGTAAGGGGGGCGATCCGTCAGATGTGTTCAGATCTGCTCAATACCAGGCAGCCTTAGCCTCACACTCAGAAATGGCGATAAGGCGTTTTTCTGACGAGGATTTAGACGAAGACGAGTTCTGAAGTCATGGCGATACTATTCAATTTTTATTCACTGCAGCTAGCTATTATTTTCCAATAATTTTTTATAGCGTGTATAAAATGCAGAAGCGCTCGCTGCCCTTATCTCAATTCATTACAATGCAGCACCAATGTCACCACCAACTAAGTATGTGTCAAGTGAGATAGTTTCAAAACTAGCTAGCTAGCTAACCCGAAACCACTGTTGTTTCGAGTAATAAAATGATATTGGATTAGTTATGGCGAATTACGCTATTTTTTGGTTTAGTTGTGGAGATGGATCAGGCTGAAATCATAATCACGCCCAAAGCTTCTCGCCCTTGAAAGACGAGCACTTCTATCTTAGGCCACATAGTTGTACACTCGGCGATCTTCATCGGTGCGTTCCAGATATTCTCGGTCGATGAGACTTTCAATTCGTTTCTTAATGAACTGTGGGGATGGAGTAAATCTTACAGAAAGTTGTTTGGTCACCTCGGCAATCAGGTCGTTGTGGTGGAGGGTCTTGCGAGCCTTCATTATTCTCACGATCGCAGCTTCGACCAAATGACGGCGATCCTCTTCTACGGGCAACGGCACAGAACCATCGATTCCTGCATTGGCAGAAGGAAGTGCAGCCGCGACAGCCCCGCCTGGAACCGCACCACCCCCAACGGTATCCGCGCGAACAACCGATGTCTCTTTCACCAACTGAATGCGAACGCGTTTGAGCTTGCTGGAATAATCAGCGTTAAACGTAAAGGTGTCCTCGTCCGACACGATGCCGCGACCCTTGGACCCCTTTTTAAGAATTCGGTTCTTGGGAGTACAAAGGGAAATCAGATGGCGTCTGAGTTCCATATCGGGGATGTGCGTCTTCGTCCGAATCTGTCCTAGTGTCAGGGAATCATCGTCATTGAACAGGAGGAGGATGCACATTTGGTAAGTGGATACACACAATTCGTGCCGATTGAGCTTGCTAGGTTGGCCAAAAGTGGCTCGCAACTCAGCTGACCCAGCCGACGTCTGCCATGTTAGTTTCCTTCCAGTATGTTTCTCCAGATAAAACTTGGCAAAGAGATCGATTGCATCTTGGACGGTGGAAGGAAGTGTACAAGGTGGCACACTTTGGGAGGGCCAATAGCCGTTGGTCAACACATCGACTTCCATGTCCATTTTTCCGGCAGGACATGGGTTGCTCAATGAGCGGCGGTAAGTCTTGTATGCATCGCGCATGTCCCTGGAAATGCGCATATCATTGAACATGCCTTCCAGTTTGCTCGTAAATTGGTAGCCGCATTCGGCTTTCAACAGACTGACCATCGCTCTTTCGGCATCGTCGCTGACGCTGCGATTTCCGAGCAATCGTTTGGCAAGATGCTGTTTATAGAAACTCTCAAATACATCCTTATCGGACAGGTAGCGGAAGATGACAATGACCTTGTTCAACTCCTCTTGCACCTGGTCCTCGGTTGCTCCACGAAGTCCGGTTCGAAGCAGCTCGTCGACGTAAACAGCGAGGCACGACGACGCTCGAGCATCCACATTCAAAAAATCCTCGAATGACTCTCGCATGCGCTTCTGTGTTTTCTTTTCCCCGCGGAAACTTTCCGCGACGATGCGTTCGTATCGATCCCGCATGGCCAAGACTCCTCGTACAAATGCGGGCGGATCGCTCGAGCCTTTGATCTGGTCTTCGATGAGCTTTTTACCGTCCGTCTTGATCCGCTGGGCGAGAGCTTCGCGCAAATTCTCGACGGAGGAAGGAACGCGGACAAACAAATCATACATATCCCGCATTTCTTTTAATTTGGTATCATCCTTCAACAACGCAGCAAATCCAGAATTGTCCATGTCCACCAAAGTGCGTGCGTGTCGTTCAATCAGTTCCGTCTCGACCAGGTTCTGAAGAGGAGCTTCTGTTGTCGCTGGTAATGCCAAAGCTGTGCTTCGTTCTCGTTCTTCTTCCATTCGCTTGGTAGCTTTTGTCACGTAGTCTGTAGCAGAATTACTGCTCAAATAACTCAAGGACTCATTCCTGAAGAATTCTTGGGTCGTGCCGAGGAAGAAACGTTCAAAATCATTTTCGTAGACATTGGAAAAATCGGCACGACCAAGTTCCAACAGCATACTAATGTTTGATTTGAGTAGGGATCTGTCGTCCGTTAATAATCCAGCGCGTTCTGCTGCAATGGCATCGAGTAATAGTTGCGTCACTCTGGATTGGACCTTGGGGTGTTCCCAAACAGTAATTCGAAACAAATGCAACCCCAAGGGATAGACTGGGCGGCGGCGTTGCTGTTGCACATACGTTCGATCCATGTACATTAAAATGTCGTGAATCATGACCATTGTGATCTATGATTGCATTGGTGATTATTGATGATTCACATTGTTGTGTCATGGCGGAGTGAGCAAAAGAAATCGTTGAGAATTGGTTCATGTATTGAATTTGAAACAAAAATCACACATGCGCAAATAAGTTCAAAGCCCATACGCAAAGTCCATACGCTAGTTCATCAGCACAAGAAAGCGCAAATCCACTGAAGGGAGCCACAGCTGCAGGCGGCGGTCAACAAAATCCCTACCTGATGTTCTGACCACGTCGAAGCCATTTCTTCCAACAAGGACGTTTCCTCGACTTGCGCCAATCGTCCGACGGTATCCAACAAATGCGATCTCAACTTGTCCGAGACACCATCATACAAGAGTGTTCCATGCTTGTGCAAGACGAGATTGTAGGCATTGCGATACAATTCTTCAAAGGATAATTGAGAAGCATTACGATTGTAAATTTCATCAATGGCATTGGCAAGAATGTCCCAAATCTGTTGCGCTGCGGCTCGATCCATGGGAACGTGCGTCCGAAAGGGCTGTAATGACAAAAGACGCAGAAACAGTTTGAGCCTTGGGTGCGTCTTTCAAGAGTAAAACGGCAGCCCGTGTCCAACAAAAAGAACGCCGCAAGCAACAGGAGGGGCGAGACGTACCTGTCGATGTTGTTGTTGCAGTTGGAATGTCATCGATTATTAATAAAAAAATTGTTTATTAGGTAGCCATGCAAGACCAATTAGAAGCAAGGGCGACGGAAAGAGAAAGAAAAAGAGCGTTGATGATGAGAGAGGGTGGAACAGCACAATTCCAAAACCAGCGTGGACCAGTCCATTCGATCACATCATTCGTTGAGTGATGGACGCGAAAGAATCGAAAACCACGTAGCCACTAGTACTGCGGCTACGTAACGTGTTTCCGACGGCCGTTTCGTTTTCAAGCTCCTTCCTTCTGCCAACTTTTTCAAGCTGAATTTTACGCACCTTGATATTGAATTTTTTGGTAGACGACATGCTATTCCTAAGGATATTGGGTCTACAATAGCTTGTAGAGAGCTAGCTAGAAAACTGCCAACGGAGAGGAGAGATACAACAACAAGGAGGGGGCCTAATAATGAGTGCAGTCGAGTGTAGCACGATCGATACTGGTACTGGTACTACCGGTACTAGCTAGTTAAGTACTACTACTACTCTAGCTAGCTACTAGCTAGCTTTAGTAGTACACACTACACACCTGTGTCACCATCGTCATGCAAGAGGTCTCTCGCGCCGGGGGCGAACTATTACGCCACACTACTTCAGACGCACATTTCTACACATTACACCCACGTTTCTTCTTTTCCGCTTGCACACGTGACCGGCATCAGACGGAAAACTTGCAACACTCTTGCAACTGGCTATTGGAACTAACTAGTAGACTAATAGTAGTAGAAGCGGCTAGTAGCTACTGTAGCAACTGCTCTCCCGGTACGGTAGATGCTGTCTCGCTTGCTAGTAGTGGTATCACATCATGCCAAGGGGGAAATGCCAGAAAGACACATTGGATAAGGTCCAACCTCAATTTCGATATACAATAGGAGTTTTTTGCTTCATCTCAAAGCTGCAGCACTTATTCAAAAATATTTACACTCTTATTATTGTCATGAGATATCCATACCACTACTCGTGTCATTATTATGAGCATCCTTATTAGCTTCCCCGTCCGAACATGATCCATCGTTGCTACTCTTCGGTCTGCTTTGAAGCGAAGGAGGAAGAAATTTGGGTTCTCGGCCACAACCACAGTGTTCTTGGATTTCCATTTCTTCCTTTGTCATTCTCTCCAACGCTGCTCTTGCACGCAATTCTCTGGCTGCTACTTTATCGTTTGTGGTTTGTAAATCATTGTCGTTTCCATCTCGTTGATTTCCACCCAACCGAAAGGTACCACCCGTATAACTTGGCGTACCAACATAATCATCGGTAGACAGTCCCTCCCCTTGCTTCCAATCATATTCGGTACATTCCTTTTCAATTTGTCGCATAAACGTAAAGAAATTTCCGTCGTGTTCGGAATGAACATTGTGTGCCAGTTCATGATACAAGACTTTACGAATGGACAAGATTTTTCGAAAGCCTTGCAAATTGTCGGTCCGAATCCGAAGCAAAATTTGTTGTCCCTTGTTTCGATTGAGGCCCATGACGCAAACGGCGGTTTCTCCCACCTTGCCTTCAGGATACAGTTCAGCCAGGGATCCCACTTGCCACTTGTGCTTTTTCATACACGCCAAAATTCCAGGGTCATTCGCCAATTCGGTCAAAATCGCTCGTGCTTTGGCTTCGTCGGGTAAATTAGGGAGGGTTTCTATACTTCCAAATCCATACGGCGACGACGAACCAGAAGCAGCTTTTTGATGGGCCTTTTGAAGCATCTGTTTGCCAAGGACTTTTCGTTGTTGTTCTTTTTGTTGACCTTGTCGCGTCAAGTCATCCCGAATGCGTGGGGCTCGCTTTCTGGCTTCGGCGTGATCTTCTTGGAATTCTTGTACCTCATTGGAAGAACGACCCATGGCTACCATTTTGTATAGTATTTTACCTGCTGGTTTTAGAATGTTGATTAGAAAAATCTTCGGGTCGCCCTCATGATTGTTTTCTACTGCTTTTCCTTTGAAAATCAGCTTGATATCCGACGGAACAAGACTTGCCGAAGCCGAGGATTCTTGGAACGATGCAATTATTGCTTTCTTCACATCCAAGTCCGTGAGGCTATCCTTCAGTTCGAATTCCAATTTGTGGCCTCGAAAAGCCACTACAATCTTGGACTCCATGGTGCTTAGCTACTGCAGAAAGTTTAAAGTTGTACAATCTATAGTGTTGGAAGTGTCAAAACCAAAATTATGACATGGTCGGAGAGAGGAATAGAATGAATCAATCAATGAATAATAACTTGAGTCTGACGCAAATGAACAGGACCGAACAACAAAGAAGAACGGATGTGGAAAAACCACCCTGACGCACATTTGAACTCATTTTATTGTGTTCGAGTGTCGTCATCGGCACGATCCAAATCCCATCAACAGTTGCGTTAGATGAATCAATGAATGGCAACGCTATGACAACAATGCATCAATGCATCAATGCCAATCGATCATGATCGATCTCCATAGAGCTATTAGTTGCTGGCCATACAAACTAGCTAGTGGCTTGAAAGTACGGCACCATCATCTCACAATTCTCACTAAAGTTTGTTCAAGCTATAAAAAGAGAACATACGAACATGGTTTCGTACGGATCCATCAACAACGATGACAATGGCACACAGCCCGTCACTCCGAACAACGCAAGGTCATGTTTGCATTCCATCAATTCTCGCTTGGTCTTTTTGGCAGCGGTTGCGTTCGTCGCCGGTCTTGCTTTCTTTTCCCATGGTCCCATAGTGTCCAAAAGGAACCATGCCGACGTACAATTGGTACAAACCAAGATGTTGTTAGGGACTCGAGGGACGGTCCGAATAGGAAAGGAAGCACAAAAGGTTCCTTTTCCGTACGTGGATCGGTCTGAGTACAATGCCCTCCATGCCAGCGACATTGTGAATCCTGAATTGTTTGATCCTTCTCTTCGCGACAACTCGTCTTCTGGTGGCCTCCTCACGGTTCCCTTTCCTACGGGAGCCTTTTGGACGAATCTGGTCCTCACCAAATCCACCAGTGATCAGGGATTTTCGTATCCCATCATGGCATACCCTTACTCCTACCGATGGTCGAGCTTGAAAGTACAAGTCTCCTACCCACCATTGCGACGTCTCATGGATCCGATTTCCATTCGAGACATTTTCAATCCCGACCTTACCCTCGATGTATTGGAATCGACCAAGTCACGGCACGTCACAGCTTTTGATCCACTCAGTGTCACCCTTCGCTACTCTACTACTACTACTGAGGACGCATCTGCGTATTGGGAAACCTATTTGGTACAAGGCAGTCCCTATGTCACCATGGCCTACGAAAAGACAACGCCCAGTCTGACGGCGCTGTCCATTTTCAAGTCCTTCTCGTGTGGTGCCGATACGCGTCGCTGTACTCCTTCTGCATCGTCGTCGAGTGGCTCGGACGCATTGTCGCCAGTCACCCTACAGGGGACGCAGTTTCGCATCACCACACAAGAAAATCTGACATGGTTGCTCTTTGCTTCTGATACGATATCACTCTCCTATGACCAAATCCACAAAACGACCGTTACTTCGGACCAACCATTTTCAGGTGTCTTGCGGTTGGTGCTCTTGCCTCCCAAACTCGACTACTCCCAACCTCATTACACGTCACAGTTTCCCAGCGTCTATCCCAGTGTCAATATATCGACAAACGTGGAGGAGCGCCTCGCCTGTCATGCCAATGTGTATCCCATGGGAGGCAAAGTGACATGGGAGTTTGGTCAGAAACGACGCGGCGTCTTCCAAAAAGAGGACGTTGCTACTGTGAACTTTCAATTTCAGACGCAGCAAATGTCCAAGCATAAAAGTGGATGTACCGATCCCGATCAACTATTGATGCTAGCATTACCCCATCACGCTCAGTGTTTGCCCGCGAAAAGCCTCAAGTCCAACAACTATTTGGGAGAGGACCTGATCTTTCGAACCATCAAGGGCACCATGACACCCGTTGTGGGAAATATATGGACGTATGCCGAGCCTCTTACGACCATTGAATTTGACAGTGCCTCCACACTTCAAAATGTCGCATCGTTAGACGACAATACCAAACAAGTCATTTTAGATCAGGTACAAAACGACATGTCTCGCGTTTTGCCCACCTTGGATGAAAATGTCTACGGATTTGGGAAGCAGATTGCGCGATTGGCACAGCTCGCGCACATTGCCAGTGTGTTGGAAGGGGGCAGCGAAAGAACAACAGCAAAAGCAGAGGAGGAGGAGGATTCACTAACCGTTGCCATTACCAAGATCCTGCATCGATATTTGTCCGCCTTTCTTCAGGGTGAAAATAAGGACAAGTTACTGTATGATACGAACTTTGGAGGCATCGTAAGCCAAAATGGACTCGTTGACTTTATGGATGACTTTGGGAATGGATGGTGAGAAAAATACTATAGCTGCTCTTGCGTTCTATTACGTGCAGTGTCGTGGACAAGTATTCCTAATGTTTCTCTCTTGCTCCGGATTCGATTTCAGGTACAATGATCATCTTTTCCACTACGGATATGTATTGTATGCCTCTGCTGTCCTGGGGAAGCTGAATGCTACCTTTATTGAGGAACTGGGGGGTGCCGTCGATGCCATTATGTTGGATGTCGCAAACCCTGTCAATGCAGACTCTCAACAACTCCCAGATGGCAGCAGCATCCAGGGTTTGTTTCCATTTACGCGACACAAGTCGTGGTTTGACAGCCATTCCTTTGCGTCGGGGCTATTTCCCTTTGCCGATGGCAAATCAATGGAAAGTTCTGGTGAGTCAATTAATTTTTACTATGGAGCCTACCTGTGGACGATGGTCAGCACCGCCACAGACAAACACAAAAGCAATGATGACGTGGACTTTGCAAGATTGCTTCTGGCAATGGAGATGCGAGGAGTCAAGACCTATTGGCACATGGTCACACCCGACGCTGAAACGGATACCTACCATGCCTTAGATATCTACAACCCCCTATTCGCTAAGAACTTGATGGTAGGCAACGTTGGAATGATGGATGTCACCGTCGCGACATGGTTTGGCATCGAACCCTTGTATGTCCACATGATCAATTTTCTGCCGGTTACTGCAATCACATCTGAGTTGTTTGACAAAAGGTGAGATATATTTTGAATTATTAGTCCTTGCAACGTGCATTGTGACTGACACAAATCTTCTGATGATGACTGCGGTCTAAACAGCAGCTATGTTGAAAAGGAATTCAACGAAATTATCAAGCCAACCTACCAAGAGGTCGAAATGGCGTGGAAAGGGTATGTGGTCTGCGATCGTGCATTGGTCAATCCGACGGCAGCGTGGGAGGATGCTTTGTCCCTGAGAAGTTACGAACTAGACCAGGCCATAAGCCAGAGCCAGGTTTTGTATTTTGCAAGTACTAAGAGTGGATTCGTAGCTCTTGAGACTCCGACCAAACAACCAGAAGAGAAGAAGTCGGGTGCTGCTAGTGCTGCAAGCAGTCTTGGAAAGCCTTCTTGCGCAGAGAACAAAGCATGCGCTGCTTTAGGACTGACAGGAAACTGCTGCCCAGCGTCTAGCGGGGCGTTCTTGGGATGTTGTGACGCGGCACAAAATGGTGGAAGCTCAAATCCTATGTCTTCCAATGCAGAAACAAGATCAGAATCAAGGGCTGGAGGCTCGTCCTCTTGCGCACAGAACAAATTCTGTGCTGGCCTAGGATTGACCGGGTTTTGCTGTCCTACGCCAGAAGGAAATTCCTTGGACTGCTGCGATTAAGCCGCCTGTATCATAGCCTACCGGGCCTTTTGCCTTTTTGCTTAAGTCAAGGATTTGTTAGAAAACCTTACCTTCGTGAGTTTTTTTAGAGCCATAGCCTTTATTTGTTTCCCTATCTTGGCAATCGTTGGGCTGATAAAGGGATGACATGGCACAAGACAAAATCAAAGCTCAGCAGTTGATGCCACATCTGAGATTAGACACCTCGCAGTTGGCCTAGTGCTGCGCCAATGTTAGAACTCAAAATTACCAGCAGCTCTGTAAGAAACAATTTTCTTGATTTGCTAAAAATCAGCTCATGACAATGATTTTGTGGGCGAGAGTTCACCATGAGTCGCAAGTTTTTTGATCAATCAACTAAATGCACTGATGCCCCTGGGACACACACAAACAAACGATGTGGTTTAGCATGACAACAACATTTGCTTCTGCCAATGCCTCATAACATAAATTTGTATGAGCTTCAGTTGCATTCCAAGCACAAAGAAGCCTTTGTCTCCAAATGGCATGTCAATCAAAACACTTGCAACATGTGTTCAGCTAAAATGTTCGAACTCGTTTCACTCTTTTTTAAATGTATAAATCCAAGAGACTTGTGATTTTCACTGCCATTGGTTTTTAAAGATGTCCTGTTCACATTGAAAAAGAATCAGTCATTCAGTTCCTTGTGTTCTTTAGCTGACATGGCTTCCCCTCACCAAGTTCATCCAGGGTGGCTAATGTTCACTTTGAGTTTCAGATGCAAGCATTTTGTCTTTTATCAACTAACATAAATTTGTAATGTGTATGCTGTCACAGAAATGGGTCTCTGTGTTTTGTTTGATCATGGTCTTTAAGCAAATCAATGATGAGGACAATCACATTGATCCTTCACAAGCCACTGTTGACTTCATTTTAAAATTGATATGATTGCAATTGCCAACAAATCTGCT
>ENA-ORBV01011902-ORBV01011902.1-microbial-mat-metagenome-genome-assembly--contig:-NODE-11902-length-13542-cov-4.758931_pt1 | contig 13542 bp, 7 predicted proteins | sample MGYA00237777_ERZ505514 | MGnify/ENA primary metagenome ERZ505514 (study PRJEB26160, sample SAMN06269048) | microbial mat metagenome | isolation source: Oligotrophic lake microbial mat | place...
GCAGCCGCCCCTGCGGCGAAAGCGTGAAAGGCACGCGCTCTTGTTTTTCGCCGCGCCCGATCTGTCAACCCGGGCGTGCCGGATGGCAGAGCGACGAGCGCACCTCCGTTTTGGCGCGGCAGAACAATCCGAATCTACCTCTTCGGACTGATCCTGACGAAAGCGAACGATAAAGAATGAAGAGAAAGAACCAGCTCAACCCGCTCAAAACTTGATTGGCGCCCCGGTGATTTCAGCCGGCTTGACCCGTCGCCGGCTCGCGGAAAGTTATCCGCACATGATCGTGTCCGACATCCGCAGACGAATCACTGGCGGCTTCCAGCCGTTTCTTATTCGCACGTCCGACGGCCGCGAATTCAAAGTTCCGCACCCCGGGTTCATCATCGTCGGCAAACACTCGGTCGCAGTCGTGGACGAAGAAGGCGACATCAACACGATCGCATTCCTGCACATTCGCCTCACTTAAGGATCTTCCGCTGCGCGGCAAAAGGCGGAGCCAGGCCGCGTAGTCTCGCATCCGTTTTTTCCGTTTTCCAACCGCAACATTCCCAAGGCGGGCGCTGACAGTTTTTTCCTTTGGCCGATCGGTCCCGAAGCGCCACGGGCGGCGGGCTCCATTCGCGCTTCGTTCCCTACATCGCGATTCGTGTCGCGATTGCATGAAAGAGGTCGTGCCCACTGTTAACCTGATGAGCGGATTCCCCGTCACCATCGCACCAGAATGAAATCCAGCCTTTGTTTCCTCGCCTTGGTTCTCTTTGCGTTGTCCGGCTGCTCGCGCGCCGATGAGCGCAAGGCATCCATCGTAGCGCTCGCGAAGGCGATGGCCGTCAATGACCTCGCTGCGATTCGTGCCGCCGTCCTCGAAGGCCGCGCGGTGCTCGGCGACAAGGCTGGAATTCCCGAGGTCGCAGACGATTTCAAGAAGGCACCTGCCGACGCGACGCTCCTCACCCGCGAGGAGGCGCAGCGTGGTTTCACGCCGCACTTTGACCAGCTCGAAAAAATGCGGTGGTGGCATGTCGGCACGGACCCGACGAAGCTGATCGCGCCGCTGCGCGGCGTCGCTTCAGTCATCGTCGGCAACGTCGCCGCCGTGCGGGCGAAGCTCGATGGGGCGGACCGCAGCCTCGCGATGGCGAAAGACGCCGCGGGTTTTCTAATCTGGGCGCAGCAACAAGCCGCGGCTGGTTTGTATCCGTTCCCGGCGGCTCGCGGCACGTCGGGTGCGCGAGCAATGGAGGCGGCGACCCGGTTTCTGGCGAAAGCCGAAAAGGCGGGGAAGCTGGCCGATATCGTGCGCCATGGCTGGATCTTTGACGACCTCGGCGACGGCGGACTCCAATTCGATAATGGCGAGTGCGGCGTGGCGATGTTTGAAATGTATGAACTGACGAAAGACGCGCGCTACCTCGACTCCGCCCGCCAGGCCGCCGATTGGGCGTTGGCGCAGCCGCTCTGCCCGAATTGGAACTACAACAGCTTCAGCGTGCACCTGCTGGCCAAAGCGTTCGCCGTCACCGGCAAGGCGAATTATCTGGACGCAGCGCTTCTCAAAGCGCGCCTCGGCGTGATTCCCGGCCAGCTCACGGACGGGCCGCACGCAGGCCGCTGGATGGACGCCCATAACGCGCGTCCGGCCTACCACTACGTCATGATGAGTGCGCTTGCCCAACTCGCCGCCGTCCTGCCGCCCGGCCACGAGCATCGCGCTGAAGTCCACCTTGCGCTCGCGCTTGGACTCAAATCGCGCAACTCCGAAATGGTCAGCCACGGCGTGATGAACAAGGACCACGCCATCGAGACGCTGCTGTTCGTTAATCGGGCGTTCAAGGATGACGCAGGCTTCCTGAGCGAAACTCAGTCCGCGGACGCGGTCACGGCAGTCGGTTGCCTCGTGTCCGCCGAGGCACGCCGTGGTAAAAGCCCCTTGAGCCCCGGCGCGTGGGGGCGATTCCTGGAGTTCATCGTCAGTCAACCCGCGAAGAAACCGTGAGTCGGCGGGCCTCAAGCGCAAGGCCCAGGGCTCGTCCTGCCGGCGGCAGCCAAACTTTCAGTATTAGTGAAGCCACATTCAGAAAAGCAGTGACCCCTCAATGAAGACTCCACCGCTGGCAACGACATCCGTGCCCGTAATCTTCCTCGCTCTGGTTTTGACGCTGCCGTACGCCGCAGGTGAATTGATTACTTCACCAAGGGAAGTGACGCTGGTTGCCAATGAGCCGCAGCGCGTAGTGAAGTTTTAGACACCCAGCAACGCGCCCAATTGGTGGCCGAATACGCGCGGACGGATGCCGGGACACTAATGCGGAGTGTCGCAACAATTCACGAGCATGCGTTGGCGGTTTTACGCCGCAGCCGCGCCAAGGCAATCTCCCAAGCATCCTCCTTCAGGTGGCTCTGTGCATCACCCAAATCTTTGACCGCTGCCGCGGAACCCGCATCCCATTCGCGCTGGCATGCATCCGGTTTCATTCCGACGGTGGGAACACCGGCTGACGGAAGTTATCGCGATTGATCGCGTGATCGCACTCACCGGGAAACTAAATGCGGACGCGCCGCGGCTCCTGCCTGACCCGTCTTATCGCTCTCTCGCAAACTACCCGCGCGAACTCCCCGAAAATGGGGTAGCTTGCGCCGACTATCGCCCCGGCCCGTCCTGACCTCATGCTGCTGTTTCAGACTACAAAGTAGCATTTAGCGGCCCGACCCCGTTGAACGGGCCCCGACCCCGTTGAACGGGCCCCGTTGAACGGGCCCCGTTGAACGGGCCGCGAGCGGTGACGGCCGCCGGCACCGGCCAGAAAAAAGCCCTCGAGGTTTGCACCTCGAGGGCCGGAAGGGAAACGGAAGCGAAACTCAGACCGCGCGGTTCGCCGAGAACCGGCGGAACCACACGAGCAGCCCGCCGAGAGCGAGGTAAACGAAACCGAAGCTGCCGGCATCCGGCACACCCACCGGATCAGGGTTGGTGATCGAGCCGCCGGATGAACCAAGAATCACTGGGTCCCCAAAGGTGTCAAGGTCCGCACTGGTTGCGAGAATCGGCAACGATCCGATGCTCGAGAACGAGTTGTGCCATGGACCCGAGCTGAGGTCCGCATTGGTCAAGCTAGGAAACGCGGCGTTGCCTGCAACGGTCAATGCGAGGTTGGACCCAAATGCACTGACGGTCCCAAGAGTCGGCAGCAGCGCGCTGATCCAGCTATAACCATTAGCCTGGCTGAACAATCCACCGCCAGCGCCGAGGAAGGTGTTGATCGCATTGGCATGGGTGTCGAACGACGTGCCAGCCACGCCGCCCCCAACGTTCGAGCCTGAATCCATCATCAGGATGCCGGTACTCAGGTTACCGCCGCCGCCGAAAAAGGTTGCAAAGTCTGAAATCGCAACCGTTTCACGTGTCCAACCATTCGTGGTAAACAGCGACGACAGGTCAAACGCTGAAGTCGCCGCGAGCAACGCGTCGCTCGTGCTGCCGAGGATCGTAACTTTCTTCACACCGGTGGTCACGCCGGGAGCGAGGTTTTCCAGCGCTCGCTGCATGAAGAACCAACCATTTTGATTACCGCTAACGTTGGCAAAGCCGTGATCGTCAGCGTCGGTGCCTGCCAGAATGAAGGGGCCGGCTTTTACATCGAGGACAGAAGCGGCCAGCGCAAGCGCGGCCACCGTGGCGCCTGCAAAGAGGCGCGTTATTTTTTTGTTTGGGTGCATAATGTTGAATAAAACAGGAACAGTTCGTTTATAAGCATTGACCATACCGCCCGGTAAAATTTAAATCTAAATAATCTTAAGCCACTTCCAGTGAATTCTTTGAGGATTTTAAAAATTTGGAACCCTCGACAATTTCCGCCGGGTTACGGACTGAATTCGTAAGCATTTCCGACACTTTCCACCTGAGCGTGCGCGAGTGGTGCATTTGGCACTACTAGCAGGCTGTCGGACTTAGGCCTCAGTCTCAATAAAGCACCGTCTGTAGGGCGATAGTCTCAATTCAATCCGAATCTGAAGTCATATATGCAGCTATAGACGCCTTCGACGGGCTAAGTCCGACAGACTCCTAGGCGAATCGGCCGGCGACGAAACTCGGACCGCGGGCGAGTGAATCCGTGTTCGAGCGCTATCGCCGGCCCTGTTCCAAAAGCGCTAGCTGTCGCTTCGCGTCTTCCTTGCCGGAAAACTCCGCCGCGTGATTGGCCGCGGCACGAAACGCGGCGACTGCTTCGTCGTTCTTCCCGAGCGCCTTTTGCACCATGCCAAGGTGATAGTGCACCTCCGGGTGATTCGGCATGCCCTTCGCGCTCTCGATCAGCAGCGTTGCCGCTTCCGGATATTCCTTTCGTCGATACAGGATCCAGCCAAGGGTGTCCGCGATCACCGGCGAGCCCGGCTCAAGCTGGCGTGCCTTGCGTGCGACGTCCAACGCGAGGTCCGATTGGTTGAGCTTTTCGTCGTAGAGAGACGCCAGGTTGTTGAGGATCGCACTCGCATTCGGCTTTGCGGCGAGTAGCTTCGTATAGACATCACGCGCTTTCGCCGGGTCATTCGTCTCGGCGAAGAATTGTCCTCCCGCAATTGCGGCCAGTTCATCGTCAGGTCGCTTGGATAGCAGACTCTCGATCCGACTACGAATTGCCGGGTCAGATTTTCGGGCCGCATAGGATTCGGCGAGCAAGCCGTACACCCCGGGCTGGCGGCCATCGAGCTCGAGCGCCTTCAGGGCCGCGGTCTCGGCTTTGTTCCACGCCTGCTGCCGGGCGTGCACCCGCGCCTCGAGAAAGTGGGCCAGCGCGGAGTTGGGCGCCTGGATTGCCAGCGCCTGCGCCCGCTTCAAAGCATCGGCCGGCTTGTTCTCCTTCAAATCGAGCGCGACGAGCTCCGCCACCGCCGATGGGTCGTAGGGAGCCAGCTCCAGCACTTGCTCGAAACTCAGCCGCGCCTCCGCAGGTTTCTGCATCTGCCCCATCACCGCCCCAAAGAGCAGATAAAGCTGCGCGTTCTTCGGGGACATCTTGATGCTCTGGCCAATCACCGCCGCCGCCTGCTCGATCCGGCCCAGCGCTCGCGTCGCATCGATCAGAACCGGGTACGCCTGCATGAGATTCGGACGTCGCGAAACCATTTCAGCCATGGCGTATGCTGCCGGCTGCGGTGCGCCGTTGCGGAGGTTCAGCTGGGCCAGGAGGACCGCCGCCTCCAGATTGTCGGGATTCCGCCCGACGGCCTCCTGCAGCGCCTTGATCGCGTTGGGCTGGTCGTTCGCCTGCAGGTAAGCCAGCCCCAGTTGGTGCTTCTCCACGCCTAAGCCCGGAAAATCAGTTCCAAATTTTTCCAGCTCCTCAATCGCCTCCTTCGTCTGGCCCTGCGCCAGCCGCAGTCGCGCGCGCAGCAGACGGCCTTCGAGATCGAGCGGCTCCTGGGCGAAAATATCCTGCACCCGCTTCTGCGCCTCATCGAACTTCTTGGTACTGATCGCGAGCTGCGCCAGGGTGCGGAGGGCCGGCAGATAGTCCGGCGCCTGTTGCGTCATCGCCGTGAGATAGGCGATCGCCGGTTCAATCCCGCCGGTCTGCGCGAGGGAAAGACCGTATTTCAAACGAGCCATCGAATTGACCGGCGCCAGTTCCGCCGCCTGCTTGAACTCAACCGCCGCCTCGGTCGGATTCCCCTGGACCGTCAACCAGGTCGCATACGCAAGTCGCGCATCGACCGACTTTGGATCCCGGGCCACGGCGCGCTGCAAAAGCGCTTTCGCCGCCGGTCCATCGCCCCGCAGAATCATCATATTGGCCGACGCGATCAGGTGATGCACCGAGTTCTTGTCAGTCATCCGCTGCAGCACCTGCTCCGCTTCCTTGAAGTCGCCCGGGCTCCGGATGCACTCGGTCAACAACACCAGCGCCTCCTCGAACGTGGCGGAACGCGCGAGAATCAAATTTGCCTCGTTCCGCGCCTCTGTGGCATTCCCGAGGGAGAGTACGATCTGCGCCAACTTCAGGCGCAACTCAAAAATCCCCGGAGCCACCCCCTTCAGCTTGGTCAGATAACCTGCCGCCCTCGTCGGTGACCCCCGATCCAGCCAGATCAACGCCAGCCGCTCGTTGGCGGCGAGATTATCCGGGTCGCTCTGCAGGACGTTCAGATACTCAATGCGCGCCCGCTCGCGATCGCCCGACTTGTAAAACTCGGCGGCCCGCTCGAGTGTCCGCGCCCGCTTGCTCTCAGCAGAGCATCCCCAGAGCAGCAATGCGGTCAGGATCAGGAGAAAGAGACGAACCAGAACAAGGGCGGGAGGTTTCATTGCGAACTGGGTTGAATGCGTAACGAGGAACGACCACACCGCGTCAGCGGGAAGAGCAGCCGCGGTTGCGACGAGTCCGTCAGGGTGGATTCCGGACGGCGGTCAGGACGGCTCATGCGGTCCCGCATGTATTCGGTTTTTCGAGCCCAGGTGTCAAGCGAGGGCCTGGTTAAGGGTGGGCCTGGCTAAGGGTCTGCCTGTTCCAGGTTACAAAGCGAAGAACCGATACCCGCACTGCTTTGGGTGGCCCATGGGGGGCGATGGGGAAATCCAGCGATACGGCGCACTCGCGCATTTCCAGGAATCCACTCCTCGCGGCTCGTAAATCAGTCGGGTGCGGTTGGATGAGTTGGAACAAGTGGTTCCTCGCTGTTTCCGGTGAGCACAGAAGTACGAACAGAAGGTAACGGACGAAACGAAGATCCCAGCTTCCTCGCGCACACCTTCGTTTTCTTTATTACCTTCGATTTAATTCCGATTCGTACCTGACTCGCGTTTATCCACTGAAACCAGCGAAGAACCTCGGACACGAAAATAAAGTCCTGGGCTTTCGTAAGTTGCCGTTTCTCGCAAAAACCGTGGATCGCGCTATTCGTTGGGTGTCTGAGCCAAACACAAATTACCTCCGACGTACCATTCGTGCCATGTATTTAGTCGGTGCGGAATCTTCAATTCGGACGGGCTTGTTCAACAGGAGTCCTGGGTCGGCTGCTGCGACACAGAACTCTCAGAGTTAGAAGCGTCTTCGCACCGTCCTCGTCGACTTCGGACGTGACAAACACCCGGTCGCCATGGATCACGGCAGAACTCGTGCCCCAGCCGGGCAACTTCACCGACCAGCGGACGTTCTCCGTCTGCGACCATTCGGTCGGCAAAGGCAGGCCGTCCGCCACCCCATCAGCCCTTGGACCTCTCCAAGCGGGCCAGTCGCCAGAGGACATTCAGCTCGCCGCGAGACCGCTCGATATCCCCACCGATCCTATAAACACGAAAAAGGCGACCCGGATAAAGAAAAACATTTGGCAACGGAGTGGATCCGGGCCCGTTCGTCCTTTGGCGGCAATAGCGAACCCTCGCACCAGGTAATGCCGCACGAGACCCACGGGAAATTTTCTCGCCGGGTCGAGATGGACCAATCAGTTACGTCGAACAAAATTTCGGGTTGCGTTGCTCCTCATTCGTACGCCCTTCTTCGCCACCCCTGCTGACCACCTCTTCAACACTTTCTTACCCTTGGAAATCCCGCCCTGCCGGCGGAAACTTTCGCCTTTATATGAAACGAAATTCGTTCGCATCTCTGATTTTAGGACTTTCGGCCTGGGGACTCGGTCTCCCGCCCACCGTCATGGCTGCCGATGGAACCACCCTCGCTTCGCCTGTTCAGCAAACCGGCACGATCACAGGGGTTGTGAGCAACACCGCCACGGGAAACCTGCTCGAAGGCGCCCGCGTGGAATTGCCGGCCTTGGGACGAACCGTGCTGACGGACAACACCGGTCGTTTCGTGCTGGCTGGAATTCCGGCGGGCACGCATGAAATAGTGGTAACTTATATTGGCCTTGATCCCTCGCGCAGTCAGGTCGAAGTCGCTTCGAGTCAGCGCGCGGTGCGTAATGTCGAGCTGACCTCGAGTATTTATACCCTGCAGGCCTTCAAGGTCACCGGAGAACGTGAGGGCGATGCGCTTGCGATCACAGCGCAGCGCAATGCCGACAATGTGAAAAACATTGTCGCCATGGATTCCTTTGGAAACCTGCCGAACATGAGCACGGGCGAAGTCATCATGCGGCTCCCGGGAATCGCGGGAAATCCGACCGAGGAGGGCCTGGCCTATCGCTTTAACGTCCGAGGAATGGACCCGGCGCTCAACACTGTCACCGTCGACGGCGGCCTTGTCGCGAGTATCGGCACGAGCCGCTCGCTCGAGCTCCAGAGCATCACAGGCACGATGTTCGAGCAACTCGAACTCATTAAGGGGCATACGCCCGACAAGGGCGCAGACTCCCTGGGCGGCACCATTAATATGAAAACGCGTTCCCCGCTGAATATGAGGGAGAAACGCCGGATCTCTTACAGTGCAACCTTCCGGGTGGCGCCCTCCTTCACGGAGCAGATACCGCTTCGCGAAGAGCATCGGGCTCATCCGCTCATCAATCTCGGATATCAAGAGGTGTTTAGCGTCCTTGGGGGCGAACGCAATCTGGGCGTGGCCGTTAATCTTTTTTATAGTGAGAATGCAGTCGGCGGATATCGCGTCACCAATCAATATCAGAACACTACAGCGGATCAGGCCTACTTGTGGAGTTATCAGACCCGGGAAAACTTCAATAACCGCAAGCAGCGCAGCATAAACGTGAAGGCGGATTATCGTTACTCCTTTAATTCCAAGTTCTCGCTAAACGTGACCGTAAACGATAATATCGAGCGCTTCCGCCGGTCATTCAACACCCGCGCCTATACGGGCAACGCGAACACGGTCCCGAACGCCACCACCTCCGGCGTCATTCCTGGCTTCACCGATAAAATTACGCAGGTGAGAGCCATCCCGGGGGCGCAGATCGACATCCTGACGAACGGGCCCAACAGCTATGTTGTCGAAACGTACATGATCGACTTTGGAGCCGAGCATGAATTCGGGCCGTTCCAAATCGACTACAATCTCGGCTTTAGCAGAAACCATCAGCAGACCGGCCTACACGACCGTGGAGGCACTATAGCTCTGACAAATCGCATCAACAACATCGGCTGGATTTTCGATCAGACCCAGTCGGACACCTACCCTAAATTAACCCAGACGGCGGGTCCCGACTGGAGCAACCCGGCCAATTACCGTCCGATCCCGAACGGTCTGACCAAGACGTACTCGGAACAGCCACAGGAGGTCCCGCAGGCGCGTGGAAACGTGCGGTATACGCTGCCCACCCCATTGCCGGTCCACCTCAAGACGGGCTTCGCCTGGCGCGAACAGTCGGTGAACCAGCGAAACTTCTCGCGGCGGTGGAGCTACACGGGGGCGACCGCGTTGCCCGCGGACCAAACCATGCGCCCCTTTGCGAATCTTAAAACCGGAATGGAGCTTCCCCGTTGGCAGGCCTCCGATTTCATGACCGGAGGGTCCGCCGGAAAGTACCCGACCGATCTATCAATCTGGCGGGAGGATCTCTATTATCATGAACAGATCAAGTACACCGGAACACGAAGTGCCAGCGAGGAGGTCATGGCCGGATATTTCATGGCCCAGGGTAAACTAGGTCGTGACGGTTGGTTGGCGCGAACCGGCTATCTTACAGGCGTGCGTACGGAGAAAACTGACACCGAAGGCAAAGGTTGGGTGCGGACGCGCTTCGGCAGCACGGCAGCGCAACAACTCGCGGATCCCGTCGGTTCGGCCGAGCGCGACTACGCCAACACCCGCCGCAAGACCACCGGCAGCTATACGAAATCATTTCCCAGCGTCCACCTCACGCACGACATCACGCCAAATCTTAAAGCCCGGCTGGCCTGGTCGACGAGCTTCGGCCGGCCAGCCCTCTCAAACCTTCTGCCCAACGAGACGGTAAGTGAGACGAACGACACCGTTACCATTAACAACCCCGCTCTTCTCCCGCAGACGGCAAAGAATTGGGACGCCACGTTCGATTATTATTTCGAACCCGTCGGCAATTTCTCCGTGGGCTGGTTCCACAAGGACATCAAGGACTTCATCGTCAGCGGCATTGAAACCGGAATCGTTTCAGGCGGAACCGATAACGGATACAATGGTGAATACGAGGGGTTCCGACGGTTAACTACAAGCAATGCCGGCGATGCCGTGGTGAAAGGCTGGGAGTTCAGCTACCAGCAACAGTTCACCTTCCTGCCCGGGCTCCTGAAAGGCCTGGGCGGCTCCGCCAATTACACGGTCATTGAGACCGAAGGAAACTTCGGGGGCACGACCGTTCGGGAAACAGGCGAAGTCGCCGGATTCATTCCCAAATCGGCCAACGTCAGCCTCAGCTGGCGCCACCGTGGCTTCAGTACACGCGTTCTCTACAACTTTACGGGCGGACATATCGCGAGCTACTCCGCCACCAGCCCGTCCCTGAATCTTTATCGGGAAGATCGTAATACCGTAAACGTTGGGGTCGCCTACCAAGTACGCCCTGCCCTCACCCTCACCTGCGATGTCGCCAATCTCTTCAACGAACCCCAGCGTCTCTATCAAGGCGTCCCAGGCCGGACCCAGGACATCATTATCAACTTCGTCACGGTCACCGTAGGCGTCAGCGGTCGGTTTTGAATCAGGCACGAAGCGATCTCCCTGTCACCGCAAAGCCAGAGATCCGCTCGTGCTTCCCGGTGAGGCATCGGCCGCAGCCCCATTTTGCCCTTCGGGGAGAACAATAGAGGGCAAAATTTCTGACAGCGGAATACGGGATGACCAGAAGGGCGATCGCAGCCCCACGCACCTGGAGTGGAGGGGTAAAGAACGAAACCAGCGCTCGTTTGTGGTCTTCCTATCGTTGTGCTCCCCGATGCAAGAAGCGCGGGGTTTCCATATGAAGGTGACGGGGGTTCACCCGTCAGCCCGCTGGGCCCCTTGCAGTTCGATCTGTCGAAGCTGTTTCGACGCGAGGGCTGTATAACAATCCGGCAAATCAAACGTTTTCAAGACATCCGGCAGGAACGACGAAAGCGGCCAGTTATAATCCTGGGCCTCCGCAATCGCGCTGTAGCTGGAGAGCGCATGCTTCAAGGTAACGCGCGTGACACGATCATCGAGCAGTGCGGCAAAGGTCGCCGGAATCGTGCCCCACCCTTTCGCGACCAGATGCACTCCGTCGTGGTCGTGGGCTTTAAGCCAGTCGACCAAACGAAGGAGGTCAAAAGTCCGCTGACCCGGATAGGGCTTATCAAACATGATCCCGTAAATCGCGTAAAAGTAATCGCTGCCGTAGGGATCGGTGAAGGCCTTGCCCGTGGTATTCGGCTGCGATTCGCCGATGCCTCGAACATCGCACGCGAACACTGCCGCCTCGGGATCGGCCGCCATCACTTCGCGAATCAGCGGCTCGTCCCGGAGTTCAGCGTCAGCCGATCGATCAGAGACGTAAAGGATCGCCCGCTTGGGACCACGCGGGACGCGATAGGAGAGCGAGGCATCGCCCAGACGATAGACCATCGCAAGAATTCCGGGCTCGGTTTCGACGGCATAGTGTCCCGCAAAGCGTTTGGGATAGCGGCGCAACGGAGCTGCCGGGAGTATTCGGTAATCGGGTACACCCGCACGCTTCTCGGGCAGATGCAGCGCAGCCGTGACTGCGCGTTTGAGGGCGGCACCCGTCAGCGCCTTGCGACTGACCTGCAATTTCTTCGCTGTCTCACGGGTAAACGAAAGCACCGTGTTCGGTTGCAGGGGCGCGACCTGCCCTTTCGGCGTGCACCACAAGGTCTCGTCTTTCTCGATGGTGATCGCGGGCTCCGCGTTCGTCGTGGCGACTCCCGTGAACTGGTTGAACCAGCCGTACATCGCCTCGCGGTTCTTCAAATGATAGCCGTGGTAATCAGGACCAATAAAGAGATCCACGTTCTCCTTCACGCCGAGCAGTGTATACAGCCGCTTCAGCCGGGCGTAGGATTGTTCGAGTCCACGCACATCAAACATGTCTTTCTCCTGACCGAGCAAAATCAAATGACGGGAAATGTATGGCACCAGAAAATCCGCATGATCGAGCCCGAGGGCGAGGGTGTGCGGCGGGCATTGTTCCGTGTCGGCGGGCTGTTCGCTCTCGAACATCCGCCGAAGGGTATTGATAAAGCAACTGGGCGCCGCGGCCGCGAAACGGGGTTCCAGCGCGCACAACCAGGAGGTAATCGTACCACCGCCGGAATTCCCTGTCACGAGGATCCGATTTCCATCCACCTCTTTCCGCGTCAGCAAATAGTCCAGAGCGCGAATGCCATCCCATGCCTGCCAGGTCCCGAAAAACTCACCGACCAGGAACTGGGGATTACCGACATAAAGATGCTCACGAACATTGCCGCCCTGAACGGGGCGCAGACTTGAATCGACATACTGGAACCGCTCTCCCTGACCGATCGGATCAATGATGAGCACAATATAGCCAAGCCGCGCCAAGCCCTGCGAAAACATCTGATAGCTTCCGCCGGCCTTGCCGTTGAGGGCATGCCCGCAAACCCCTACCACGGCGGGAGTCGGCCCCTTGCGATTCTTCGGTAGATATAAATTACCGGTTACGGGGAAATTTGGCCGGCTTTCGAAGATGACGTTCTCAATCGTATAGCTATCGCGATCGACGACCCCGGTCACGCGTGCGTTGAGCGGCGTCTTCCCGGGCAAGGCGCCAAAACACTGCTTCACTTTCTTTGTGGTTTCCCGCACGTGCGCCTCGGCTTGCCCGCGCGTACGGAGACCGGCGATCACCGCCTCGGCTGCATTCTCCTGCTCAATTATACGCTTCCCGAAATACTCCTGCATCATGCGCGGGAAGCGATTCAGCGGTACCAGTTCGGGCTGAGGTGCAGTTGGCTGCTTAGCCGACGCGGCTGCTTGCAGCTGCGGCGATCCAGCGAACGGAAGCGCCGCGGCCCCGAGTAATCCGAGGCCCGCTTGCTGAAGAAGGCTCCGCCGGGTGAGCTCAGTGCCAGAGGAGGATTTAATAGTGTTCATAGGATTGGGCCAAGACAAAGGAACCGCAGCAAGGGGTTTATAGTTGGTCAATAACGCCACCGCCACGAGTGCATCCCCGGAAGGTCCGGCTTCGCCGCGGCGTCACGTTTGAAAGAACATGAACGAGGGCCCCCCAGCTTTATTCGAGGGTCAGACGTGTCAAAGAATAAAGTGAATAAACCCGTGCATCCACGTGCTTCCGAGGAAAGAGACCTGGTCCCAATCTCCGCGTCGGTTGGCATTCATTTCCGCCGCACAGTTTCAAGCGTTTGCGTGGGGCAGACTCACCAACGGCGCGTGAGCGTCAGCCGGACGGTGCGCGGCTCAGCCGGATGAAAGTGCAAATCATCAAGTCCCTCCGCCATCTCGCCCGGTCGGCGTGACGTGTAGTAATAAGCGATATCGTAATTCTCACGGTTGAGCACGTTCAGCACATCGATCGCGATCTCCCACCTTTCCGTTCGCCAGCCGAGCTGCGCGTTAAAAGTCGTCGAGGCCGGTGCCCGCTCGGCATTGTCCCCGGTCAGAGGCCGGGGCCCGAAGTGCCGAACCCGGACACTTCCAAATC
>ENA-ORBV01011903-ORBV01011903.1-microbial-mat-metagenome-genome-assembly--contig:-NODE-11903-length-13541-cov-7.993241_pt1 | contig 13541 bp, 15 predicted proteins | sample MGYA00237777_ERZ505514 | MGnify/ENA primary metagenome ERZ505514 (study PRJEB26160, sample SAMN06269048) | microbial mat metagenome | isolation source: Oligotrophic lake microbial mat | place...
CTGCATCATTGCTTTGCTTGAACCGCTTTCGCCGGCGGGCAGTCACCAAGTCCATTTCGTCTTCATCGTCATCTGCGTTGCCACTGTTGGAAGCAGAATTTCCAGCCGAATCAGAGCTTGGAATGATTTCAGAGCAAGTGGTGCGACCAGTGGGTCCATGGCCTTTTCCTTGATCCCATTTCCAATGTCCTGGAGCTGCGCTTCAGCACAGTCGTTGCAAAGCTCCGACTGCATTGCCAGGTCATTCATCAGCGCAGTGGCTGTGAATGGATTGCAAGCCATGGCAAGCAATCGGTCATCAACAGGTTTTGCACCACAGCTGGGAAACTCCTTGATGATTCGGAAAACCAAAAGGTTGGTGGGTGCAAGCAGATCATCAGTCTTGACTTCGGTCATTGCAACCAATCCCAGGTCCCCATCTGTCTCAGATCCCAGCTTGGTGCCCTTGTTGACAATGGGCACTGCTCGTACCGGGGCCCCCGGTACGAGCATGCACCACTAGCTAGCTAGCTAGCTAGCTAGCTAGTAGCTACTAGCTAGCTAGCTAGCTAGTACTGTACTTCGAATGAATTCGTTCGATTGAAGCCCCGACGCACCAAAGCAGCTGCACAGACGAGGTACGTATCACGAAGGAATGATGCTCATGAAAAACAACAACGAGTCTCACAAAAATATATTTCCAACCATTCAACATCACAAAAATCAAATCCAACATTTATAAAAGTATCTTAACTTACCATCATGAGTCTCAAAGGAAAAAACGTGATTATTACCGGTGCTACCAGTGGTATCGGCGAAGCCATTGCCACGGCTTTGAGCCAAAATGGTGCTTCCGTCTTCCTCGGAGGTCGGCGTGCCGACAAGGGTGAAGAAGTGGCCAAATCCATCGGCGCCGGTTTCCACGTGGTCGATGTCGCCAGGGAAGATTCCAACCAGGCTTTTTTTGAAGCCGCTCAAACTCATTTTGGTGGTGTTCAAACGGTCGACTACATTTTTTTGAATGCCGGAGTCGAAGGCAGTGCCGAAAAGACCGCGATTACGTCGATGGATATTTCCGAGTATGAATTTGTCTTTGGTATCAATGTCCGCGGTGTCTTGTTCGGTCTTCAGTACGGAACGCCACTCTTGCGCAAAAGTGGTACCTTTGTCTTAACCAGCAGTGCGGGGTCCATATTGCCCTTTGCGGCCTTGCCCGTCTATGCGGCGAGTAAATCCGCAGTCGATGGTCTTGTGAGGTCGTATGCGGCGCAATTTCAATCCGCCACGGACGAACGCATCCAGTCCTTGTCCATTTTGGGCATCAATCCCGGTGTATACGGGTCCGAAATGTTGGGACGAGTGTCAGGAGGAAATACAGACATGATGGAAGGCATGGGTGCGGCCTTTAATGTCAGTGGACGTATTGGCCAAACACAAGAATTGGCAGCCACCATGGTGCAGTTGCTAGAAGGAAAATTACCCTACAAGAGTGGTGACCTGATTGCCGTGGATGCCGATTTGCACATGCACTTGGCAGAATATCTCGTCAGGCTCCTGAAACGAACGTCGGCCAGTGGATAGAAAAACTATGTTGAGATTTTTGGTGTAGGCACGCCCCAAAGGATGGAGGAATGAAGTGATGCAGGAACAAAACGACTGGACGAAAACATTGGCAGTGCCTTTTTTGGAACATATATAATAAAAAGATGATTCGTTATCGTTATAACAATGCAGGGGCATGGGATCTGCTTGGCGCATTCTCTTGCGAGTTTGTAATCTAATTTGACATAATTTTTAGGTTGCACAAGTCAAGGGACATTCGGCACACTTCGTTGGTTAGTTAGCGCCTTTGTGGTCCCAAAAAATAAAAAGGGAACAGTGGCTAGCTAGCAGCAGTAGGGCCAAGTAAATCCCTAATTTTTGGTAAATTTCCAACATTTGGTTCTACTAGCTAGCATTAACTTGAGTGCAGAAATCGAAAATTGGATGCACAAGAGTGAAAGTGATGATTATGCAATGAAACTGAAGCAACATTCTCCATTCCTTCCTGAGCCAGTTTGCGTTTGTTGCAAAAAGTTACAAATGTTTTGACTTCAAAGTGCACATTTGTTATGTTTGTCGGCAACGGGGCAATCTCTTCTGTTCTGCAAGAGTGAGGGCCGAAAATGCATTTGCTCATGTTCTGAGGCCTTCTTTGGACAAGCTTGTGTGTGTTTTGCTGCAGCTGCAGCAATCTTTTCAGTTGGGGGTCTTGTTTGTCAAACTTCCAAGATTGGACAATTGTGTTTGTCATCTCCCAACACAGACATGCATTGTTTCTGGTCCAAAAAATTTTGTCTTTGCCAGATGATGTTGATTTCTGTGCTGTTTTGGTTTCACATCCAGTTGTTGTCTCAGATTGGTTTGGGAGACAATCATTGATTGAATCAATTGTTTCTCTGTTGACTTTCCATCTGGATGAGAGTGTCACATCCCTGCATGCAACCACAGCCACAAAAATCATGCAGGACTGTTTGTCAACAATTGCAATTTTTTGTTCCGTGTGTGACTGGGCTGCTGAGTTTTTTGTCATGAATCTTGATGGTCTCAAATCAGTGACCTATGTTGAGGCAATTGTTGCTTGTCACCATGATGTTGTGGTGACTTTTTGATTTTGTTCTTGTGACGACTCTGTTGTGACTGTCTTCTTCAGTTGCAAAGGAGCAAAGGGTCACATCCATCATCATGTTCGAGTGCATCAAATTGTGTTGGATCTTTCAAAATGTCCGTTTCAAGACTGACATGTTTCATGGTGTTGTCCATCACTTTGAAAAAAGTGCAATTGATGATCAATGTTGCCATGAATCATGCCATCATCTGGCACTGGGGCATGAGAGTCATTGAACCTGACCAATTGTGTGTCTCCAAGGGTCATTGCAACAATGTTGCGTTTGACCATTCAGTCGGGTCTTCAGTCGACGGACAATGTCTCACATCACTTTTCTCTTGATTTTTGCATTTGTCAGCAATTGAATTGTCATGAATTTGGTCAGTTTTGTCAACACAAGTTTTGTCAACAATGTGTTTTGTTGCTTGTTTGTTGACCATTGCCACATGTCGTGACACCCTGTTGTCTGCTGATCTGACAAACATTTGTCATTCAACATGATTTTGACCAGATGCTGTCTTCATAGACAACCAATCATTTTTCTGTGTTGTTTGTTTGGTTGTGGTTCTTCCAGAAGGTCAAATGTGGGCATGAAATTTCTTGTTTGGTTTGCATTTTGTGTTGCAAAGTTGCATGCAACCAATTGCAGTGTTTGTGTCACCATTGATGTGCAACCAATCTTTCAGATTTTTCAGCAGCAAATGTGCATTGTTTGTTTTCTTTGGAACAGTCATGTGATTGCCATCTTCGACATCAAAACAGCAGAAACATTTTTTTGTCAATCGAAACATTGCATCAACATTTGATTTGCAACTGTCGAGTGGAGTTGATGTGAAATTCATGAGCAACAGCTGCACTTGAATGCACCCCCTTGCATTTTGCATGCTGGGTTTCAATTCAATGGAGTTCAATCAAGTTCAATTTGATCTGGAACAACTGAACCACTGAGCTGGTGCTTTCATCAATCTGTGTTTTTGTTGTGCACAGAGCATTCCCACCAATGACATGCCATTCTGGTTTTGGTTTTGTTTCCCACAAGGTGCAACTGTGATGTTTTCAAAACATTGTTGGCTGCCATTGTCACATGACCACATTGCCAGATGCTCCTTGAGTTGAGACAGACACACAAACATTTTTTTTGCACAGACACTGCACTTGCAATTAACAGGAACGCCGCGGGATGACAGGATCAGGCCGACTGTCCCTTTGTTGGAGTTGATTTTGGGCCAAATGCGGCCCACAATTTTTGTGCTGTTTTGGCACAGAATCCGGCTAGCGCAGAAAGGGCAGGGCCTCACATTTTGGAACACACTGAGATGAGGGGTGCATGCAAGACTTCATTCTCAAGCAGATTTCCCACTGTTCAAAGTGGGGAATCATGTTTTGCAGGATCGGTTCAAAATTGGATCAATTCGCACATTTCTGTGGTGGAAGTCACCCCCTTCCAGTGGAAATTGCCCCCTCCATTTGATGTCAAACCCCCTTCATTGTGTTTGAAAACCTCAGTTTTGCATGGGATTGCACTCCGTGTTTGGCGCACTGTGAGACTCAGCAGCACTCCGAGTGCGAGCAAGCATGTTCAGGAAGAACTGCCGCCTCCTGTTGCAGAAAAAGCCAAAGCAAGCCTGCTTCTTTTTCGAATCTTCAATCCATTGAATGCAAAAAGCACGCGAGCTCTGCGCCAGCAACAACACTGGGGAGATTCCTTTCCCAGCAGCACCCAGCATCACATCACTTTGGCTTGACGAAACTGAAGACGTTTTGTCAAACTCCGCACAGCGTGCGCAGAAAACAGGTCTTCGTGGAAGGCCAGACCAATCACGACCAGTGAAAGCAACACTCTGCTGTGCCGGTTGTGATTGCACGATTGACGATGGGTCACAGTTCCTGATCACTCCGCGTGTGACCATTGCGGTGGCGCTGGTGCTTCGCCACCGTTCCTGGTTCACGGCGACTGGAAATGTCACTCTTTGCTGGAGTTGGCTGTTGCGTTTGCACTTGCCAATGGCCAGTGGAGTTGGACAGCAAACATGAATGCTGAATGGTTGACAGAAATTCGAAATGTGTTTTTTGAGAAGACCCACCGCAACTGACTGCTGTGCCACACCAAGCTGGCTCACACTGGACATTGACAATCGGTGCTGCCTCATCATTTGTGCAGCACGAATTTCGAAGAGAACACTTTTGACACCGCTTCAACATTGATGCACGAAGCAAGACATCTTTCCCTGACTAAAAGGAAAAATGGAGATGACATTTGAGACTGGCAAAGAGGCAACCCGCATCAAACGTCTGTCTGGCGTCCGCAAAACAGCTAATTTTGTCACCGCTCTTTGACAGACATGATGATCAGTGTCTCATCACAAGCAAAGTGCTGGAATCGGCACTTAAAAAACGAATGATTGGCTTCCTTCTTCGTCAAGTGGAAAAGAGTGATGAGGGTTTCCACCTCACCACCATCACTCAACCGACGTTCGCCGAAAACTGGTTGACGGACGGACATGATGCGGGTTGCCACTTTGCCAGTCTCATTTGCACAGATGAGAAATGCAAGAATGGCAAGGAAGCAGTCATGGTCATGACCAGCACCTCTTTTTGGCCATCAACGAATTTGGGAAAGAAGAGGTCACTTTTGATGCCACTTAAGAGTGCACAGTGCGATCTCGCCAAAATTCAGCGATTTGACAAGACTGGAAATTTTAACACGGTGCTGTTGGGCGAAAACAACACTTCCACGGTCCCCTGGTTCAGTTTGACTCCAATTGGAGCAGTGAACCGGGACACAACAGGTCCAACATTAGCTGCCACATCCCATGCAAAATGTCTTGTGCACATGCTAATGGCACCAGAACCACTCTGACATGTCCTCAGTGAGCTTTGGTTGTTTAGCTGTGACCAAAAATCGATTGTTTAGTGGTTTTGCCCATTGAGGACATCTCAAGCTCATTGGAGCTGCCTTGGACTGCAATGAGTGTGCTTTGCATGGGTCATCTAGCTAGAGAGTGCTCCGATCCTTGCATGAGTGTGGCAGAGTTGTTAAGTTTGAAGTGTTGTTTTCGCCCGACAACACCGTGTTAATCTCAGTCGTGCCAAAACAATTAATTTGAACTCGCTGGATGTCATTAACATTTTGATGTTTTCACATGCACATGTTGGACATGCAAGTGACGTAAAAAAGTGAGCATCTGTTCGGAAGCATTTAAGTCGTCGGTGTTCGGCCATTCTGGGAGGAGTTGACTTCGCTGCAGATGTGTCTCGCTTCTTTTGCGGACGTTGAGCTCTTCGCCATTGTCATTGGCGTCATTGGCTTCATCGTCATTATTCATCCTGTTGATTTTTAACATCAAGACTCCAGGGTTTAGTCTCTCATCCAGTGCCGATTCTCTGGAATGTGTCTTTGTGACACCGGCGGAATGCGACACGAGGTTAATTCAACTCGCCAATGTCACATTCTCGTCGCCTCATGCGAAACAATTCGCCATCAATCGCAATTTTGCGATGTCATTGCCGATGTGCACCGGCAATGCTGGTGTCATTGTTGTCGTTGGGCCTTGCTCAAGAGATCTCTTACAGAGATCTGCGACTGCATCAACAGCGCGCTTGGGCTCATAACCTGTCAGACTACAAATCTAGGCTGGTCATGGTCGAGCAGTAGACGAGATGTGATGTAACAAAGACTAATCCAATCAGACTACACACAGTGTGAAACATCGAAAGAGTGAGCTCTTGTTGAGCGAGCCTCTTGAGATCATCCCAATGTCCTTGCATCGTCCGCGATCGTGCTTCATCCGCAGATAGCCGTTCGTGATGCAACGTGTAGGGGTCTCGTCCGTAGGTCGCACGCAGGTCGCACAACTGGCCCGTGGACAGCATTTTCGGGTGAAATGATGCATTGAAAGAATTGAAGTAAGTCTTTGTCTTCATCATTGAACTGTGGATGATTTACATCATCCGTGGATGCGTCTGTCAGCTGTGGTGGAGATGGTGTTGCTGTTGCCGGCTGTGGTGGCGACGGCGTTTGCTGCACCGGCACCGGAGGTTGTTCCGTTTGTTCCGTTACTAATGGTTCCTCCTCTTGGCTATTTGCATGTCAATTCCATGAAGCTTGCAGAGTCTTTCCCAATAAACTCTTGGCGTGGTTACCAACATGCTGATTAGGTTCTGTCAGTGTGCTGCAACAGATGAATGGTTTAATGCCAAGGGGAGCTGGCAATCGCTTGGTCGTGATCTCAATGTGCAGATGTTGGTGAGTGCGATCCGGCATTTCTGTCTTGTGCACGTTGCAGAACTCTAGAGCTTTCTCTGTCTTTCCATGAGCAATGACGCTGTCCAATTCCATCTTTTCAATCCAACAACACAATGGAATCCATTTTCCAAAGGTTCCCGGTCTTCGTTTGAGATGACTGATCAACGAGTCAGTTGTTTCTTGGTGCGTTGGCATGTTGCGGATCGCAATCACAAAGTGTGGAATTTTTGAGACTAACTCCGGCCTATTGACATTGACACACAGATGGACCCGTGCACCAATTTCGCCAAAGAAACATGAGGTGTTGGTTCAATGACGAGGTGCGGGACTCTGTTTGTTCTGTTTCGTTCCGCGGATGGGTGTGTGCTTCCAGGCTTCAATTGCTGTTGCAAAGCATGGATTTTTTGTGACTAACTCCGGCCTGTCGTTATTGACATGTAGATGGACCCGTGCGCCGATTTTGTCAAAGAACAATGAGGTTTAAAGCCATCTGCTGGCAACAAAGACTACACAACGATGCACGTTCTTTGTTGACACTTGTTGTTTGCAGCAATGTTGAGTTTGGACACATGGTAACCTCATCCTCATTTTTCGTTTAAATTTCAAAGAATTCTATCGGACACAATGTGACGTCGACAATGAGCAAAACAGTGCGATTCTACCAAGTGCGCACTAGTTCAACGAGGGTTGTGGCGTGTGCCGTAGACTTGTGCCACGCGTGTGCGTGTGCGATGTGCCACAACCCTCCTTGGAGTCAACCGCTGTAAACTTCAATGCCAATTTAATACCGTTTTGTTAAATCTTTTCGAAGACCGGTACTAAAAAGATTTAACGACCGAAACCTCATCTTTGCCCCCTTTTAATTTATCACTACAAGCTAGCCCCCTTTCGAGATAGCTGTTACACATCGTTTTTAGCTACTAGCTAGCTAGCAGTTTGTTAGATATGATGGCATAGTGTTGTCACATTTTGGGGAGCTATTGGGGTCGTTATCAGTAGTTGACATACACCCCCTTGAACAGGTGTACTGTTTTAATAGAAAATGGTGTTGTAAAAAATCGACACGAGCCCACCTTAAACTAGTAGTAAGCCGCAACGAGAACCATACGTCAAACTAATGTTCTCACCACCAACAACAGCAACAACAAACAGCCCATGGGACCTTGTAATCATTGAAGAAAGCAACGTTGGCAACGTATCCTGAGCACAACGAAATGATGTCTCCGAAGGATGAAGAAAAGAAAAGGCTGTTCGATTCGGACATCTCTAAGACCAGTTTGGGTGGGTTGTCATTCACCACAGAATCTGCTGTGTTCGGAGCGGATGCTTCGTCGCAGGCACAAAATGATGGTAGCAACACCAACGAGTCATCAGAGTATGGCAGTGATGTGGCTGGCCTCTACGGTCGAATAAAGGAACTGCTGGAATCAGCATTACCACCGAAGCAAATGGTGCCAATCGAAGTGCTGGCACCGGTCCTTGCGACAAAAAAGACTTTCGCCGCCATCGAGCAGGCATTGAAGGATAAAAATCCAGAAACAGTCAACACTGTGGTCGGCCTGGCGGTCGAAAATTACCAAGAACTTTCCAAAAAGGACAAAGAACTCTCCGAAAAGGAAAAATTGGTTATTTCAAAAGACGCTTCGATTATGCTAACGGAGCTCCCAAAGACCCCTGGTCACAGGCCGGATCAGATTGACGGACTAATGACCGCTTTCCTTTCCCACCCATCGCCGACTATTATTCTAGACGATAAAAGAGATCAATGGAAGTACTCACAGACCAATGATCAGTCATATGAGACCCTCCAACAGAGCACCGCACTCTACAGCACTAGGACCGCAACCAGTAATATCGATGGCGACGGGGTCCGGTTCATGATGTTTCAAAACGGAACGACGAAGGTCGAATGTGTCAGATTTGGTTTTATGAACAACCCTTTGGCAAGTGCTGAAGATCCGTCCTCTGTTAAGGGAGATCCCATGGAAATCGACTCTGCATTTGTCAAATCTCTGAAGTTGCCAACAGGTTGGGAATCGAAGTTGCCAATTCATGCGAAACGGCTGGAAGTGGTTCAGCATGTTTTGAGTAGACTTGGCTCAGCCAGGACGAACGAGACGCACGCACAGGCATTATTTCAACATTTTCTGGCTGAGCTGGTGGAGTCTCTCCACGATGACGATTCATTGCGGGTGGTCAACGTAGACACGCCAGCGGCAAATATGAGGGTCGTCGTAGAGATATGCAATGAGTATCTCAGAAAGCAGGGGAAGAGAGGAAATGCAGATGGAACAGGCAAAGAGACAACACTTGTGATCAGGAGTGATTTGGTGGTGACTAATGTCCCGGAAACGGAGTCCAAGAAAAGACAACTCGTTGGGTGCCTATACAACATCGAAATGAAGGCTGCAATGGGCAAACTCAAGAATTCTGCGGTGCCGGAAAAGTCGCAGCTGATTGGCGAGTCACTGGCTAGATCCTTGGAGTTGGTAAAAGCCGACCCAACGCAAAGGGTCTTTAAAAACGATGTGATTTTGTCGGCCCTCTGTGATTGTTTCTGCATGCACATCCTGGTACATTTCCCTTCAGAAGGAAAGGCCTACCTTTCACATCGAGAGGTGGAACCTGGTCGTATGGTATGTGTTCTGGCATGGCTCCATATGATGTCGCAAAGGACAGAAGACTTGAACTCAACGCAGTTCGAGGCCGGGGGCTTCGTTATTGGCGAAGCATACGAAGATGAGATTATCGGTGCCATTAAGAAGCGTGGTCTAAACGATTGCCCAGACGGCAAGACTGATCCAAAAAAAAACGATGCACAATCTGGCAGTGGGAATGCAAGAAAGAGAAATGCTGCCGCTTGGGACCAGGGTGCTGTAGAGTGTATGGACGCATCGGCAGTAGAGCGGATGGAGCTCGAACAAGAACATGCCGAGGCGATGAGTACATTTACGGCCTTCCAGAATTTCTATCGATATGGAGACCCACTCCCAGCCACGGAAGGTGTCATGCGCACACTAGAGAATCAGAATAGGCTTGGTGATGAGACACATTACGACAGATTGGCAAGAGCAGGACTAGGGAGAAGTAGCACCAATGGCGTGTGAGTCGCGGTTGCTTGCGACATGTTTTGGAATGTTTGTCACATCAAGACTCTGTGCAAGGACGAGGGAGTTTTATTTACACTTATAGGAAAGGTCGCAGCAGCAGCAGCAGCAGATGGTTTGAAGGTTGGGAGTTTCTTGGTTGTACATTGGTTGCAATTATGATTGAGTTGTCCCTTAATAAAGCCATGGTAGCCATCTTGCAACGATTCTGTCTTGAAGGCCCGAAAGCACCGTTCCACCGACAGGGGAACGGTGCGTACCGGTCATTCGTATCCACGAGCACATGCATACGTTGCCGAAGGATACACCACCAACAATCAGGAATTATTTTGAAGACAGTCGAGGTTCACGGAGATTTGCGTTGGCAAGGCAGGTCAAACGAGCGGTCGAAGATGCTAAGCACATGTTTGATGAGAAGCGAGCATAAGGGCGGTAGCCCGGTGAAGTGTGTTGTCTCTTAGTCCCGTCCTCTCTGAGTCACGAATCCTAAATGAATTGGGCGAGCAAGTGTGCGTTGAAGAGGGGGGCCGAGGTGAGATAAACCATTGTTACCTCACCTCGGTCCCCCGCCCCCCCCTACTATTTTAGTACACCTTCCACAAACGTCAACAGAACAACGTCACTAGAACAATGTCACGGGCACCCGCTGTGATTGTCCTTCATGCTCACTTTCTTGATCGGACAAAACCACAACAGCGCTGTGGACATCCCTAAGTCGGTAGCCCTTAGCTGTGTTGCAACAGCGGAAGACAAAGAGCTAGATGACGAAGCCTTTTGTGACATTAGGCTAGTGAATCTCGCATCACATGACTCAAAGTCATCAAATGAATTGAAGCATTTGGACATCTTCCTCGCGAGTTGCTGCAAGAAGATCAAGGCCCCTCCCACCCAATGTCGCCATCTTACCTGTTGTGGTGTCAAAACAAGCGGAACCTTCGAAGAAGCCAACATGTGGTGGGATGACATGATCGGAAACTTCTTCAGTTATTTGCACAAGGATGCCTGCAAGCATTGAGATCCAGACAAGGGCCGTGTGTCTTGCGAGACTGCAACACGCTGTGCATCAAGTGTCAAGGTCTGCTGCATGAGCCAGTTTTGCAACTGCGGCCCAGAATCAAACGTGTTCTGCTCGACAAAGTGGAGAGAATTGCGCAACAAATTGCTTCTGGAAAGGCACTTGTCAATGGCCACAAAGCCTCAGAGGATTCCGACCGCAATGCAATTGCTATTGGCTGTCATTGGCTCAGAACTGCCGAAGCTGCGGAGTTTCTCCACCTCAACAACACAAGGACACAATGCAGCGGTCGAGGAACGGAAGTGTCTCTGTTAACAAAGGATTGTGTCAAAGCATCGGACGTCAACGAGCTGTGCTGCAGCTGCAAGATCTTAAAGATGGATCTCACCCGACAAAAGGACGGTCCTCGGCAATCAACATCTGTCCACCCACACCGTGATTCGATACACCAGGATGTGCACTTCTGCATTGTGTGTTTCATCGCAATGGACCCAACCTGCGGCATGTCAAAGTGCCTCTTCCCCAAGTTTGCAGCCGAAGCGTTGAACACCAATTCCAAAGGCAAAACAGACAGCAAGGCATCGGCGCTCTGGACAGATTGCTTCAATGATCTGTTAAAGAAGTTCAAAGCATTAGCAGAGTCATTCAACAACAAGCTATCCTCTCATCATGGAAAGAAAGGATCAAACCAGAAGATGGGAGAGTCATCTGTCGCAGGCTCAGCACAGATCTTCAGAACGGGTTGGGCTGCAAGGGGCACACTGACAATCTTTGATTGCGCCATTGGTTCGGAGAGAATGCCCCAACAAGCAGGTAAGGTAGTCAGCAACTGGCACCGCAAGGCCGGCGACACTGTTATCGGAGGTCAACCCCCAAAGCCACATGACATCATCACAAATCACGAACAGCTGGACGATTTCGTCAACCTCTTGTTTGTGTGTGACAAGGACGATGACTGGCCCCCCTCGATCCGGTGTCTTCTAGCGTCATCCCTCATTGGGCATTGCGAAGAGTTTGTCTCAATCATCAAATCCCACCCCAACAATGCATGCAACAACATCAATCATCACCAATTCATCCATCGTGTCAATGATGCATTGAGAGGTGCAAAGGTTTCACAAGAGACATTCGAAGCCTGACAATTAGAGATCAGACATGGATTTGCAAGCCGCAATGCGCCAGTGTCACCTATTGAAGCACTACAAAATCAAAAGGCAGTCGACAACTTTTGCATTGCCACTCGTGCGTTTGCAGATCACCACAATCAACTCGCCGTCTGCTTCCAATCGCTGCATGGTGCATCTGTTGTCCAAAGCAAACAAATCGGCACCATGTCAAAGCATGTTGACGCCCTTGAAGCGGAGCTGAAGGAATCTTGATCAGAACGGAAACGCTCAATGGAGTCACTGGAATCCACATCATGCTGCATCACCGTTGATTGTCAGAACGGTCCCCTCCAGAAGAACCAGAAGACTGACAACGGTGTGGTGTTACCCTTCAGCGTGCAGTGTGAACATGTGAAGTAACCCAATGCTGGTTGATGTGTTTGTTTGCTTCTTTGATCAAGAAGCCAAGTTAGGACACTGCAGCGAGATGCAATCCAACAAACTCAAGTCTGACGAGTCGAAGCGGAAGAACACGATAGCAAAGTTTGCTAGAGTCAAGAAGACAGCAAAGCTCATGCTTATGAATGTAAATTTGTGTCCTGATGAGAAGCCAACAGATCCAAAACTGTTAGCATTGTGGCAAGAAAATCTGCTGAAGCTCGGCAAACAAGCAGAGAACAACACATGCATCCACTTTGGGGACAAGATTCCTTACGAGAAATTCAATGTGTCGACTGTGTTAACAAGCAGCGGCACCTGCAAACAGATGCAACTTGACCTGAGGTCACCTGGGAACACACCAGCAGAGGAACTGCAATTCTTCAACACCACGTTGACCTAGATGTCTCCAGCCATCTCCTCATAGCCTCCGCCATCTGCTCTCGTTCTCTTTTGCTAACCTCAGACATAGGATTAAATTTATCTAGCCTTCCTCTTCTTAGTAGCCTTCTTCTTCTTACTTTTCACCTGCATAGGACGTCCCGTCAGACAATGCTCGATAAACTGTTGATGCTCCACCACGCCCCGCTTGTGCTTTTGCAGTAAGTCAGCAGGGTTTACGTTAGATCGTTTATGTTCCGTCATGTTCACGCCCCTTTTTCTAATTCAAACAATGAGCACGAGCCGGACCACACCACACCCGGCGACTTTCAACACTTAACACGAAGCTCGGCATCAAACAACACGAGAGCCCAATTTACCACCAACACACCGCACGCACGACCCCGCCTAAGTCCTAGACCGGGTAAGTGCTAGACCTACCCAGACATGATTTTGATTGGTCCAGAACAGCCAAAACAACTACATGATTCCCTGTGACCCTGCCTGCTCTCAAAAATGCTTCCCCTAAGTAAATTTGTGCTTTGTTCATGCTGAATGACAGAAGGTCCACCCACCATGGTCTGTTTTTTGTCCTGTTTCTGCTGGGTTCCACTCACTGACT
>ENA-ORBV01011905-ORBV01011905.1-microbial-mat-metagenome-genome-assembly--contig:-NODE-11905-length-13539-cov-4.911826_pt1 | contig 13539 bp, 10 predicted proteins | sample MGYA00237777_ERZ505514 | MGnify/ENA primary metagenome ERZ505514 (study PRJEB26160, sample SAMN06269048) | microbial mat metagenome | isolation source: Oligotrophic lake microbial mat | place...
ATCTCTCGGTGATCGATATATCCCGGAGTGTGAGGAAACGGAATGATGATAATTTTTTTGATGATTTAATTGTTGCCGCTGACGGGGAGTTTTGTGGTTTAATCGCGGTAAAATCGCTTATTATCCATCAATTCAAGGATCTGGAGAGGAAGTCCCTTGAAATCGACGAGCAAAGGGACATTCTTGCCGATACCATATCCACACACTTAATCGATAAGGCCGGAGGTGCCGAAGCGGTTCAGAAAAAAGTAGGCGCGATTGTCGATGCTGCTCAGATGATCGAACATAATGAGAGGAAATGGGAAAAACAACCGGCCTCCACCGAAGAGGCCAAAATGCATGGCAGACTGGAAATATTCAGTGCCATTGATTTAATGCAGATTCTTATCCAGGGAACTAAAACAGGTAAATTATCGGTGAAGACCGAGTCTGGAATGGGTAAACAAACTTATGACATTTATTTGGTTAATGGGAATATCGTTCATGCCTTTGGTATGCAGAGGAAGTCTCTCGACGCACTTTATCGGGCATTGATGCTTCAGAGTGGTGAGTTCGATTTTATTTTCGGAGAAAAAGCCCCTGAGAATTCGATTTCCGGGAACTCAATGGGAATGTTGCTCGAGGCTTGTCGTTTGCAGGACGAAGAACTAACCAGAAGTGCGGTTGCCGTTTGACGGTTTTGCAGTTTTGAGAGTTTTTGGCGTGAAATCTGCCCTGCTACAGGTCGATTCAGGACGCGTAAGGAAATCGGTTGAAATGATCAATAAAATCGTCCATAATTTATCTAATAATGCGAATACATTTTCAAACAAAAGTATTTTTCATGGCTGTCTTTGTTGGCTTTTTTCTGGTTACGGGGACTTTTGCCGCCCAGACGATTGTTTTGGATCCTGGTCATGGTGGGCATGATAATGGGGGGATTCCCGGCCAGAGAATAAAAGAAAAAGTCATCGCGTTGGATGTGAGTCTCAGAGCCCGTAAGCTTTTAATCCAGCAGGGATATAATGTCGTCATGACACGGACCACCGATGTCTTTATCCCGTTGCCAAATCGGGCTTATATCGCGAATGCTCACCCAGACGCCCTCTTGATCAGTGTCCATTTAGATTCCGCACGGAATTGTAGCGCCAGGGGAGTCTCCGCTTTTTATTATGGCCGCAAAAGCCGTGCTTTAGCTCTGACGCTTTTAAACGAAATGCTTTGCAAAATGCCGCACACACATAATAGAGATTTTAGGAACCGTGACTTAGCCGTTCTCCGCCGGAGTAAAAATCCGGCAGCCTTGGTCGAGCTTGGTTTTTTAACCAATCCCGATGAAGGCAAACGCTTTTTAAGTCCGGATTTCCGACAAAAGGCTGCTGAGACTCTCGTTGCAGGCATTATTAAATATAATGAACGTTATGAGGCGTCTTCTCCAAAGACACGGCGGGGAATTACCTCTCTGGCTATGAATAATTCCAAAAAAGCAGATACCGAATAAGTTTTTTCTGGTGGGTACAGCCCTCAGCGGCTAAATACATAGCCTCATGAAACCAAGTTTTTTTGTTCGCGGGGATTTGGACGGATTTTTCGGTCTCTTTATTGATAATCTACTCCAGCTCATGTTGATCGCCGTATTTCTCCCGGCGGTTTGCGGATTTGAACCAGCTTTTGTTTTTGGCACCATTTTGCCGGGAGCAGCCATTTCGATCCTTTTTGGGAATGTTTATTATAGTTGGCAGGCGTGGCGGATGGCTAAACGCGAGAATCGTAATGATATCACAGCCCTTCCTTACGGGATAAATACGGTGAGTCTGGTGGCCTTTATTTTCCTGATAATGGCCCCGATCTATTCGGAGACAAAAAATACGACACTCGTCTGGCAAGCCGGGATATTCGCTTGTTTACTGAGCGGAGTCATCGAGATGATCGGTGCCTTTGCAGGAAACTGGCTGAGGAAGGTCACCCCGCGTGCGGCTTTATTATCCGCACTGGCGGGCATCGCGATGACATTTATCGCTATGGGATTTATCTTCCAGCTTTTTGCTTCACCCGCCATCGCGATTCTACCCATGATGATGATCCTTTTGGCTTATGCGGGCGGGGTGAAGTTTCCCTTTTCATTTCCCGGTGGTTGTATCGCTGTCCTTGTCGGGGTGGCCCTCGGTTGGTTATTGATCCCGATGGGTTGGTCTTCCTTTGCGCCTTCTGCGGAAGACGTCCAGATCGGACTCTACCTGCCAAAGCCTGTTCCTCAGGATTTATTTGCCCTCCTGAGTGACCCCATCGGCTGGAAATATTTTGCGATTATCCTGCCCATGAGCCTTTTTAATATCATCGGTTCACTGCAAAATCTCGAAAGTGCAGAAGCCGCCGGAGACAAATTCCCCACGCGTTCATCCCTGCTCGTGAATGGACTGGGCAGCATTGTCGCCTCATTTTTCGGGAGTGCATTCCCGACGACGATTTACATCGGGCATCCCGGATGGAAAGCCATGGGCGCCCGGGTGGGGTATTCGCTCCTGAATGGGGTCGTGATTACCGCTTTGATCCTGATGGGGGGCATGACACTGGTTTTGAAGGTGGTCCCGATCGAGGCGACCTTGGGCATTTTGCTCTGGATCGGATTGATCATCATGGCCCAAGCTTACCAAGCCACTCCCCGGAAACACGCCCTCGCCGTTTCTATGGGGCTCGTGCCTTGCCTTGCGGCGTGGGCACTTTTTTTGATCGAGACCTCCTTGCGTGTGGCAGGAACGAGTCTTTTTGCCACCGCACCGAAATTTGGCAATGATCTTTTTATTTACGGGATCATCGCCCTTAATCAGGGGTTTGTCATTACCGCCATGATCTTTTCGGCCATTGTCGTCTATCTGGTGGAGAAAGACTTTTTGAAAGCTTCTATTTGGTGTTTTGCGGCGGCTGTCCTTGCCTTCTTCGGATTGATCCACGCTTTTAGCCTGGATCACATCGGGCTGCAGCCGGTTTTTGAGCTCATGGCTGCACCGAGATTTGTTTTTGCCTATACACTGACCGGGATAGTTTTCCTCGCCGCCCACTTTTTGATCAAGGACAAAAGCAAATTGCACGCGGAGATTTGATGCGTTTATCGAAGACAGTTTATCTCGAAGGCAGCCCTGAAAAAGCGGCACGGTTTTTCCTGGGCAAATTGCTCTGTGTGGACTCACCTCAGGGCGTGGTCAAAGGGATTATTTATGAAACGGAAGCTTACGGGGGTGCTGAGGATAAGGCCTGCCATGGGTTCGGCAACCGCCGCACGGAACGGACAAAAATCATGTTCGAGCAGGGTGGGATCGCCTACGTCTATTTTACTTACGGCATGCATTTCCTTTTAAATTTTGTCACCGGGGCGGCGGATGAACCCAAAGCCGTTCTCGTCAGGGGCGTTTGGATCACCGCAGGCGCGCAAATTGCCCGGGACCGGCGCGGGGAGAAATTTAAACATGCCCAGCTCTCTAATGGTCCGGGAAAAGTTTGCCAAGCTTTTGGCATCGACAAATCGCTGAATGCCGCCGACCTGACCGGGGAAAAAATCTGGGTCGAGGATGCCGGGTATCAGGCGGAGCAATCGGAAATAGAGGCGACTCCCCGGATCGGGATCAATTACGCCCAAGAATGGGCCGCGAAACCCTGGCGGTTCGTGTGGAAGAGAGATTTTTCCTCATCGCCCTCCCCCACACCTCATTATCAAACGGGGGAATAGGACAAATCAAATATTGTATTTAGTTAATTTTAAGCTAATTTTGCCTGAATATTAATTGGTAAAAGACAAAAGGGGGCCGTATGAAAAAGCAAATGATTCGGGGGATAATGATAATAACAGTTCTGATGGTTTACGCCATGGCTCTGACGACGGAGGTCAATGCCCAGGCGGTCATCGATAATACAACGGTGACGACGAATGCGATTTATTATGTCGGGGATAGTACAGCAGCAAACACCCTCGTGATTACCAATAATGGTCAGCTTTTTGTGACCAATAGTGGTGTGAATGGTTTCTCATCAATCATTGGAAATACGATAGACTCCTCGAATAATACAGCTCTTGTCACCGGGAGTGGTTCCCTGTGGTCGAACCGGAGCGATTTCTATGTGGGCTATAATGGAGCAGGGAATGCGCTGACGATTTCCAATGGGGCCAGTGTACTCAATGATCATGGCTATATCGGGTCTGAATCAAGTTCATCGAATAACGTGGTGACGGTGACGGGGTCAGGGTCGTTGTGGTCGAACCGGAGCGATTTGTTTGTGGGCTATAGGGGAGTCGGCAATACGCTGACGATTAGTAATGGGGCCAGTGTGGTCAATAGTGATGGCAGTATCGGTGTTTTTAATAGTTCATTGAATAACGTGGTGACGGTGACGGGGACGGGTTCGCTGTGGTCGAACACCGGTAGTTTAGATGTGGGCTTTCTTGGAGTAGGTAATACTATGACGATCTCCAATGGGGCCAGTGTGGTGAATACTGATGGCACTATCGGATTTACTACCAGCGCATCGAATAACGCGGTGACGGTGACAGGGGCGGGTTCGCTGTGGTCGAACCGGAGCAATTTCTATGTGGGCGATGGTGGAGCAGGTAATGCCATGACGATTAGTAATGGGGGTAGTGTGGAGAATGGTATCGGCTCTATTGGTAATCAAGCCAGTTCATCGAATAACGTGGTGACGGTGACGGGGGCAAGTTCCCTGTGGTCGAACCGGAGCGATTTCTATGTGGGCAATATTGGAGCAGGCAACACGCTGACGATTTCTAATGGAGCCAGTGTGATTGCAGCCAGTTTAATCGTGGGCGCTAATGCATCCTCGATAAATAACGTCATGAATCTCAGCGGGGCCGCCTCGCAACTGGTAGTGACCAATGCAGCCGGGACGAGCACGAGCGACATTCGCCGGGGCACATTCACACAGAATGGCGGCACTTTCCGCGCGGACAATTTGCTGGTGACTAATGCGGCGGGTTTCTACACCCTCAATGGAGGCACGGCAATTGTGCAAAATTCGACGAATAGCAATGGAGTCGTCTTTACCGTGGGTAACGGGACAGCCACTGCTCGCTACACTACCTTGGCCGGGGGGACAAATGTTTTTCTTAACGACATCATGATCGCCAATAACGCAACGCTGGTTGCTAACGGGGTGGTGCAGGGAAATGTCACCAATCTGACCGGGGGTACCCTTATGGGCAGTGGGACGATCGGGGGTAATTTGTTTAATAATGGATTCATTAATCCTGGTAATAGCCCTGGGATCTTGAATATCACAGGTAACTTCATCCAAGGTGCGGGAGGAACTCTGCTCATGGAAGTCAACGGGATCACCCCCGGCCAATTTGATCAGCTCAACATTACCGGTACAGCCAATCTCAACGGAACGCTCCAACTGATCACCACGGGCGTGGTGACATTAGAAGGAGGAGACAGCATTCCGATCATCCTGGCGGCAGGCGGGATCAACGGGCAATTTGCCAACGTGCTCGGCACAGCCGCCCTAGGTGCTGATTTGATCTACACGGGAAACCAAGTCACTGTGGCGATCAGTGCGGTGTCCTACACGAATAACCCTGTCCTGAATCCGAACCAACGGGCGATAGCGGCAGTGCTCCAACAGGTGCGGTATAATAATAATCCAGACTGGGTCAATAACGTGCGGCCCGTGCTCAATGGCTTGAACCAGCAACAAATCGCCGCCGCCTTTGACCAGATGAGCCCGGTTTTCTACCAGTCGATGCCGCAGGCGCAGATGGGATGGATGCAGAATCAGTTCCAGAATGTCCGGGGCCGTTTCGACGAGTTACACTTTGGGAATCAAAACGGGATCAGCACCCGTAATCTGGCGCTCTTCGACGCTCGCGGGGAAAGGCTCCTGGCGGGAAGCGGGAGTATGGTGGCGACAGACCTCGGGAGCCCGCTCTACGCACCGAAACAAAGCCAGTGGGATAAGAAGTTAGGCATGTTCATCAGTGGTTCGGGTCAATTTGGGAATATGGGTGCGGCCAGTGCCCTAAATGGATATGATTTCCAGACAGCGGGATTAACCCTCGGGATGGACTACCAGATCAATGAGAATCTGGTCGTAGGTGTCTTTGGAGGTTACGCCAGCACGTGGACAGAGCAGGATGCAAATAGCGGAAAGAGTGATGCGAATACCGGCCAAGGAGGTATCTATGCGACATATTTCAGGAAGAATACCTTTTTGAATGTGGTAGCCGGGGGAGGTTACACCAGCTACGACACGGAGCGCCCGATTGTGATTGGTTCATTAAACCGGACGGCGACGGCGAACCCGAATGGGGCTCAGGCCTTCACGATGATCGAGGCGGGGCATGATTTCGTAGTGGGCAAATTGCGGCTGGGTCCGGTGGCGGGATTCCAATACCGTAAAGCCAATGTAAATGAATTTACGGAGCAAGGAGCAGGAGCTTTGAATCTGACGGTCAAGGAGAGGGATCTGCAAAGTATCATGAGTCAGGCGGGTGTGAGATTGTCGTATGAATTTAAGCTAGGCAAAGTATTAATCGTGCCGAGTGCCAGTGCGCGTTGGCAGCATGAGTTTGCAAATACGGATGAAGCGATGCTGGCACGGTTCGGCACACTCAATAGCGGTACTTTCAGTGTCTCGACAGTCGGACCGGGAGAGGACTCAGCACTGATCAATGTCGGGCTAAATACTTATCTGACAGAAACAATCAATATCTTTGCCGCTTACAACCTGGAGACAGACACCGCCGATTACACGGTGAACGGAGTTAATGCGGGATTTAGCTGGAAATTCTGATTAAAAAGCCTGAGACAAAAGGTGGCCCCATAAAATCCCCAGACAAATGTCTGAAGAGCCATTATACGAGCCCGAGCTTGGTTTTGATTTCAGATTCGGTTAACCCGTCGATTTGTATTCTTTTTAACACGGCGACTTGTGCCCGGAAATCAGTTGAATAGACTTTTTGGGAAGAACGAGCAATTCTCGACCTACGTCAGCTGCGGTGGGGGAACTGAGTCTGACGAATTACTCCTTCTCCTCCATCATGGGTGGATGCCGCTATGAATTCCACAAGGGTCGGAAACAAATACCCAAGCATATTTTAAGGATACAGCCGGGCAATTTGCCCCGGCTGTTATGTTTATAAAGTCAGCCATTGGTTAAATCTTTTGTATGCCTCAATCCCAGCCACTTCATTGACTCCTGCGCCATACGCTGATAGCATTGAGGTGAGTGTTGTGCTCACTATTTCATTGGGATCATCTACTATCATGAGCTTGGGGGCATCTCGTGGATGGATTCGGTTCCTGAATGCGGCGATGATTCTTGGAGAGGGTATTGGGTCCAGTGAATGAATCGCATACGACGACTGTAAGGATATTTACTTCTGCCTATGGCCTGTTTTCCGGTAAGGTATTTTTGGTATTTTCTTTCCACCGCTGTATTACCGGTTTCCGCCTAAGCTTCACCTAAAGATGGAAGAAGATTCTAATAAAACTTAAACCTATGATGTTAATATTGGTTTAGCGAGAATGTGCTGAAAGAGGGATGCGATCATTGCCTATCTGATCGCTCTGTCGTGTCCGTGCAAAGAAGATTAGCCTCGAAGAAGTAGACACTTGCTGGCATTTTGGGTGAGCCGTCCTTCGGTCCGGCTTGGGCAGGCGGAGTGAAGCAGAGGATCTTTTCCCACGAACGGTTGTTACAGGAGCCACCTGCAAAAAAAAAGTTCCCTAGCAGCCCCTCACTATCGGGGCCGGGGAAAGACATCGATGAAACCTCGGCTTTCCTCGGGAGGTTTCATCAGAGCTCAGTCAGCCTCTATTGGGCGAGGTTATGAGTTAATTGACTCTTGCGACGACGGGCAAGAACCATGAGAACAAGTCCACCAATGCCGAAGAGGGCATACGTAGATGGCTCAGGGATGGGTGATGGTGCGAGTCCGGCTCCCACGATACTATTCTCATCAAGCGTCACCGCTGTCTGTGCGAAGAGTCCCCCGTTGACGGAAGCTCTCGTTTGTACGGCGATATCCGTTGCGGTCAGCAGCATTCCTTCAAAATGTGAATCGGTTCCTAACGTAGCACCTTCAGCAGTTTGCCAGAAGATATTCTGAGCTAGGGCGCCACCACTTAGGAAGATATTCGCTGCATTTCCCAGATTCAATCGGTTGTCGACTTGCATGACCCAGATCGCGTTAGCATCTCCGTCAAATGTGATGGAGTTTACAATAGATAACGCACTCTGCCATTTGTAAAGGCCAGCAGAGAGCGTCTGTCCGTTCAGATTTCCACCGAATAAATTTAGGAAATCGGGACCTGAACGCCCAGCAGCATCGGTATATGCCGTCTCCATGTCACCAATAGCGACGCCCAGCATAGTAGGTGTGGGGGGTGCATAATCGGCAGCAAATACCTGGCCTGTTACGAGTGAAGACGTCGAGAATTCACCGGAAGCATCGAGAATTAGACCGAAACCAGTAATAGCGGTTGCTGCAATAGGACTGACACCTATATCGCCAACAATCGCCGTGCCCGCCGTAGTGCTAATTCCTGCTTTAGAAAGAATAGTAAAGTCTTGCGCCGTCCCAAGGTTTACTACTGGTGTAGCCCATGCTCCTGAATTCATAATACCGATGATCGCAGCCCCAAGGATCAGTTTTTTTACGTTTTGATTTTTCATATAAGTTTGGTTCCTAGTTTGAGTTAGTAATGATTTGCAGAAGACATACACTCTCTTCTATCTGAGAAATATTGCACTATATGCTACCTAATACCTATGGGGTGTAACCCTACCAAAATGAAGTCGTTGGCGTCCGTACAGGACGAATTCGAGGAGGTTCCCCGCTCAATTTGTCTCACGGGGAAAGGTTCTGATAAATGAATTGCATACAGTAGCTGGAAAGTTATTTGCTTCTGCCTATGCGTTGTTTTCCGGCATAGTCTTTTTGGTGATTATTGGTGTTTTCTTTGCACTACTGTATCACCGGTTTCTGCATAAGTTTCACCTGAAGATGGAAGAGAATCCTAATAAGCCTTAAGCTTCTGGCGATTATATCGATTAAGAGAGAATGTGCCATAAAGAGTGATATGATCAAGCTGCAATGGCGTTTATGAAGTACACGGAGATTTGTGGGAGACGGGCTCGAAATGGTTATTGGAAGGAAGCTTTCTGACTCAGTTTGTGGATTTTAAGTGTTTTCATAGCACAAAAACTTTTCACCGATTCGTATCAAATTCTTTGATTTTATCGGGATCAATCTTTTTCACGTTTCCCGATCAGTCCGTTGTCTATCTGCTTCGTTCGGCGATTTATCTGATCGATGCCGGGCAGCACGCTGTATGATATGACATTCTCTCTGAAAGGCGACTTTTGCAGAGACTCCTGAGAGAGCCGGTGGTCTTCACTCACCGGCTGTTTTGATTTGGGAGAGTAGGTGCGGAAAACTTTCGGAGTTAAATGTCGATTATTTCGTATCACAACAACAATGCTCATTGAGCACCTTCTCCACCGCCGCCCGTGTCTCGCCTGTGCGTTTCTGGATCCGGCCGATCAATTCCTCTTCCTTGCCTTCCACGTACTCAAGGTCGTTATCCGTGAGTTTTGCCCATTTTTGTTTGACTTTTCCTTTGATGATTTTCCAGTCGCCTTTTATCTCTAGTTTATTCATGTGTGTTCCTTTTTTTGTTTGTTGATGATATGTAATGAAAATAATCGCTTTGAAACCGTTCCGTCACGAGTGGGTCTAGCCCTACCGGGACTGTTTTTTGCGAGTCACAGTCTCGGCGGGTTTCTTTTTGTCGTCTTTATACTCCTTGGTGGAGGGCCAGATCAGGCGCCAGGGTTCCCGCTTTAATGTATCGGTGAATTGTTCGGTGTTTTGAATTACCTTCGGGATATTGGATTTATTTAGGGACTTCATGAAAGTATCGACCTCGTTTACTGTATGGACTAAATCTGAATCGGCTCCGGTAAAGTTCTTGATATTCTCTAGGGTAAGGGCGAAGTCCGAACCGGGGCCAGTCAACCGTTTCATATTGTCGGTGATGGCCTCGGAAAGGTCGGGTACCCGTTTGCCGATGAATTCAGCCTTGTCTTTGACGATGCCGGTACTCGCATCCCCCTGGATGAAGTCGATGACCTGTTGTCCCATGAGTCCCTGTTGCGTCAGTCGGACAGTGACATTATTATAAATCTCAGCATCCCTGTCCACCTGTACATCGATCGACACCTCAAAATCGGAATGGCCTTCCGGGCGTTTGTCCTGTGGAATAGGGGAGTTTAGGGCGGTGACTTTGCCGATTTCACGCCCGGCGAGTAGGACGGGGGCTCCGGGACGGATCCCGTTAGCATTGTCATAATAGATGCGGTAGGTATTCAGCGGTTTAAGCAGGCCGGGCATGCCGATCAAGATCAATAACCCGATCAAGACCGTAAAGGTGATGAGGACCAGTAGTCCCGTGGTGATTTCATTTTTATTGATTTGCATGTGTTACTTTCCGTCAAGTTTGGACGTTGATGGGGGAGTGAGGAATTTTTGAATGATCGGGTGGTCCGAATGCCGGAACCCGTCGGGAGTCCCATCATAAATTATTTTGCCCTCATGGAGAAACGCCATGCGTGTGGCTATCGCAAAGGCGCTGTCCATCTGATGGGTGACGACGATGGAGGTGACTTTCTGTACGTCACGCAATTGGATGATCAAATCGTCAATGATCCGGCTATTGATCGGGTCGAGACCCGCCGAGGGCTCGTCAAAAAGGACTAGCTCCGGATCCAGGGCGAGGGCCCGTGCTAGTCCCGCCCGTTTTTGCATGCCGCCACTGAGCTCAGAGGGGATCTTTTCCCCGTCATCTTTAAGACCAATTAATTCTAATTTCTGATCAATGATGGTATTGATTTCGCTGTCATTTTTGGTCGTTAGCTCATGGAGGGGGAGGCCGACGTTGTCCCGGATATTCATGGAGCTAATCAGGGCGGCATTCTGGTAAACCATACCGATGTGCCGGCGGACCTTGTTCAAGGCGGGCCGCGACAGTCGGGTCATATCCTCTTCCTTAAACATGACGCAACCCTGATCCACTTTGAGAAGTCCCACGAGAACGGAGAGTAATGTGCTTTTTCCGCAACCGCTGAGTCCCATGATGACGAGAACTTCCTGAGCGTTGACCGATAAGTCCACTCCATCCAGAATGACCTTGTCCGCGAATTTTAATTTCACGCCCTGCATCCTGACGAGTGATGGGGGGGCTGTGCTCATGGGAAAAATGTGACGATGAAAATGTTGCAGATGGAATCGCAGGCGATCACACTGCTGATGGAAGTCACCACACTCGAAGTCGTCGCGACGCCCACCCCTACCGCCCCGCCGCGGACCGAGAGGCCCTTGTAACAGGCGATGATCCCGATGAGTCCGCCGAAGAGAAAACTCTTCACGATACCGGCTGTGACATCCTTCACGAGGAGATTTGTCATGACCTGCTCAAGAAAATATTCAAACCCGAGTTGGAGCATTAGATTTGAAATGAAGGCGGCACCGGCAATTCCGGCAATGACGGAGACTACACTCAGACATACAGTGAGCGTGAAAATCGAGAGGAGTCTGGGGGTGACGAGATAACCCAGAGGGCCGATGCCCATTGCCTCGATAGCGTCTACTTCACCATTGGCCTTCATGGCGCCTAGCTCGGCGGTGTATGCCGCTCCGATCCGTGAAGCCAAGACGATCCCCGTGAAAAGCGGGCCCATTTCACGCGTAAACGAAACGGAAACGATGGCTGGCACCAGAGTGACTAACCCGAATCTCTGGAGTTGATAACCTGTCAGTAAAGCCATCGTGAGTCCGACAAAAACCGAAAGAAGAATAATCATCGGAATCGAGCCCACTCCCACGCGGTTACATTGATAAAAAAAATGTTCCCGGCTGAGTGGAGCCCGCCCGGTAGCGACCCGTTCGATAATCTCCGACATCGTCTCCCGGGTCATCCACATCATGCCTCCCAGTGCTTGGAGGACCGATTTTGTCGAGACTCCGATCAAAGACAAAACACTTGCCCCGGTTTTACAGGGATGCAAAAGGGAATCGATAAAGTTCATTTTGAGTGTTTGGGAAGTGAATCGTATGGTGTTGTTTTTTTCTTATAGGCAGTGGGAGGGTGAGTAGTCTCCCCGCGGACTAATGTTTCCCATCCATGAACTCATAGAGATGCCGGGAATAGTCGGGCACATTTACCTTGCCGCTGAGGATTTCACTGACAGTGACACCCTGACCATAGGCACTGTCGATACGGTCTGTCTGGATATTCAGCTCTGCCCCGCCGATGGTGGCTCCACCGTAGAGTCCATCGGTTTCCTTGTAGATAGTCACATCCTGATCGGAGAGCATGCCGCCCTTATGTTCTGACCCACTGTCACTTCCCACAGTCCCGCTGGCTGTGGCGTTCCAGTTAAGTTTTCCGGACTGGGTAAAGATTTTGACAGCGGATTCGCTATTCAAAAGAATAATCATATTGATCGAGGAAACCCCTATCTGCGCGCCGAAACTACCGCCGGTATACCCGACAGGAATGGGAGCACTCCATTGAGGCATCGACAAACTTTTGGCCGCGCCCCGTACCATGACCACACCATCACCGCCTGCTCCACCGACTACCAGCCCGGCCTTGGTAATACTTAATATAGCGATACCCTTAGCTTTTTGAAGTGTGGCTGGAGGAATAGGATGGGCAGATCCTTGTTTGCGACCGAGTATTTCCGTCGCTGATACGACTGTATCTTGGATTGAACTTGCATGGAGTACACCCGTTCCGAGTGTTATAGCCATTAATGACACTCCGAGAGTGAATATTTTTTGAGTCATGTTCATCTGTTTCCTTTGATAGAGTTAATAAGCTCTGCCGCAGATCCCCTGCGTGAAGAACAGAAATCGCGGACTGCCTGGGAGATTCCTGTTCATTTGCCTTGTAGGAAAGGTTGAAGTGTCAGCTCGTCTTTAGATATGGGGTATAACCCCACCTGGATGAGAAGTGTCTCTCCCCAAGGATTTTATCCAAAAATCCGTCACGAATGGCGGCATACACATGCTGTGAGTACCCTCCTCTCTCGCAAGAAAATACAACGGTGTCCAAAGAATGGGGTTATAATTTCGCATAAAGGCGTTGGAGTTGAGGGCATGCTTCGTTTAGGGAAGTGGATAAAAGCAGGTGGACCCTGAGCCAGCGGATGAATTTTAGGCTTCTCCCGAGTCAATCTCACCACCCATTCCAAGACTTGCGGCCAGAGTCGTTGTTGATCTTCTGTTTTTTCTTTTTGCTGCGCCATCCTCTGCTGCCGCCGCTTGGCTTCGGCTAAATTGGTAATCTGCCAGTCTTCTTCCAGATGATCCTCCATGAGTATCATCAGATTGTGGGCTAGACAGATGAACTGAATCTGCATGGCCATAGCCGTTTCCGTACTGGCCCACGATTTCTTTTCTTCTAATTTGTTTTTAACCTCATCAAAGACCTTCTCGATATCCCAGCGCATCCGGTAGAGATGGGCGATCATTCCCGGGGGTAAGTC
>ENA-ORBV01011906-ORBV01011906.1-microbial-mat-metagenome-genome-assembly--contig:-NODE-11906-length-13538-cov-6.615333_pt1 | contig 13538 bp, 12 predicted proteins | sample MGYA00237777_ERZ505514 | MGnify/ENA primary metagenome ERZ505514 (study PRJEB26160, sample SAMN06269048) | microbial mat metagenome | isolation source: Oligotrophic lake microbial mat | place...
CGGCAGCGTCAGATGTGTATAAGAGACAGCCTTGATAACAGAACCGGCAGCGATGACGATCGCCGCACTGCTACTCGCACAGCAATTCTATGAGTTGAAGCCCAGTCCGCGCTTCGCCTACGCGACGATCGGGCTGCTCTTCGTCAACATCTCCGTCAGCGGCACGCTCACGCACTTCGCCGCACCGCCGGTGATCATGGTCGCGTATACGTGGAACTGGGGACTGCTCCATATGCTCACGCATTTCGGCGTGCGCGCCGTGCTCGGGGTCGTCATTTCCACCCTGCTCTACTATTTCATCTTCCGGCGTGAACTCGCCGCCCTCGCGGTGCGGGCCGCCGAGCAGAAAACTCCAACTCAGCGTCCGCCCGCTCCGGCTTGGATTACGCTGGTGCAACTCGGATTTTTAGCCTTCACGGTTTGGCAAGCGCATCATCCGGTGATGTTCATCGGTGCCTTTCTATTCTTCCTGGCCTTCGCCCAAGCCACCGCCCATCACCAGAGCAAGGTGGATTTAAAATCCCCCATTTTAGTCGGCTTCTTCCTCGCCGGACTCGTCATCCACGGCGGTCTGCAAGCGTGGTGGATCGAACCGATCCTCAGCCGTCTGGGCGAAGTCCCGCTGTTCCTGAGTGCCATAGTGCTCACCGCTTTCAACGACAACGCCGCCATCACTTTTCTGGCCACGCTCGTGCCGGGCTTAACCGACTCGTTGAAATTCGCCGTCGTCGCCGGTGCCGTCACCGGTGGTGGCCTGACCGTGATCGCGAATGCCCCCAACCCAGCAGGTCAGGCCATTCTCGCGCGCTATTTTCCCGATGGCGTCGCCCCACTCCGTCTCCTCGCCGCCGCTCTGGCGCCGACGGTGATCATGGCAGTATGCTTCATGGCGTTTTGAACCCCCTGCATGATCGTTCCCGGCCTCCACGCCGATTGTCGCGTTGCGGTTGGCTTGTCTGATTTTCACAGGGATTTTTTTCGCAAAACAAAAATTTTCTTGGCATATCGCTATTGCAGGTGTCTCGTATTTACGGGGTCGCTCACGTTTCGCCGCCCCGTGTTTCATCAAGTGCACTCGACTTCGGATACGTGAGCGGCGTCATCGCCCCGGGCTCTCCGGGGCCCGCGGTCACGGCCGCGTCAACGCTCACCTGCCACCGCCTGCGACTCACAGCCTGCGGCGGCAAAACCCAAAACAGTTATGTCAGTCTTGCTCCCTGAGTCTGCGCTGCCGCGCATCGGCATGGTTTCCACGCATGGTTATGTCGCCGCCGAGCCTCCGCTCGGTGCGGCCGACACCGGCGGCCAGGTCGTCTACGTCATCGAATTGTCCAAGAAACTTGCCCAGCTCGGCTTCGAGGTCGATATCTGGACCCGACGTTTCGAGGACCAGCCCGAGATCGATGTGATCAATGAACGTGTCCGGGTCATCCGCGTCCCCTGCGGCGGACTTAAATTCCTCGACAAGGAATACCTCGTCCGCCACCTCGGCGAGTGGTCCGAGCACGCGCTGCGCTTCATCAAAAAGCACCAGCTCAAATACCAGTTCTTCAACAGTCATTACTGGGACGCCGGCTTTGCGACCCAGCGGCTCGCCGAAGCACTGGACGTACCGCATGTGCATACGCCGCACTCGCTCGGCCTCTGGAAAAAACAGCTGATGGAAAAGGATTATCCGGATGATGCGGCGCAATTCGAACTGAAATACAATTTCACCCAACGCATCAACGAAGAAACTTTGCTCTATCAGAACTGCGACGAAGTCATCGCCACGACCCCGCTACAAGTGGACATGATCGTGAAAGACTACGGCGCTCCCGCCGAGCAGGTGCACATGATTCCGCCGGGGTATGATGACAATCGCTTCTTCCCGGTGAGTGCCTCCTCACGCCAAGCCATTCGCAATCGTCTCGGATTTCAAGGCAAGGTGGTACTCGCGATCGGTCGTCTCGCCCGCAATAAAGGTTACGATCTGCTCATCGATGCCTTCAGTCTGGCGGCGACAAGGCTACCTGATGCAAATCTTTATCTGGCGGTTGGTGGCACCCAGCTCAATCCAGCTGAGCAAAAGATTCTTGATGATCTCAAAGCTCAAACCACCCACTTGGGCTTGGACGACCGGGTCAAATTCGGGGGCTTTGTCGCCGAAAACGAAATGGCGGACTACTACCGTGCCTCCGACGCCTTCGTACTCAGCAGTCGCTACGAACCCTTCGGCATGACCGCCATCGAAGCCATGGCCTGCGGTGCGCCCACCGTGGTCACCACCCACGGCGGACTCTACCGCGCCGTGACTTTCGGCCGGCATGCGCTCTATGCCGACCCATTCGACAAGGAGGATCTGGGCATTACCATCGTGAAGGTGTTGAAGCATCCCCGGCTCTCAGCCCGGCTCGCTCGCATGGGTGCGCACAAGGCCCGCAGTCTCTTCACCTGGACCGGCATCGCGCAGCAGCTCATCAGTCTGATCGAGGAGCGCGCCACCGCCCTCGCCTTCACCGACAACGAATGGGACGAGCCGTGGAACGATGGAGACTAAAGGCGAAAACCATCCCGTCGTCCGAACCCGCCCGTTGGGTACCAACGGGCGCTTGGAAGAATCCAAAACCTGAATACGCTCAAACCATGACTCTGAAAAAAGCCGCCGCTCGCTCCGTCCTCGGCCGGGTAAAAGTATCGTATCCGCGAATCCAACACCTGCTGGTGCCACTCGATTTTTCCGGCAAATCCCGCCAGGCCCTGCGCTACGCCATTCCGCTCGCCCAGAAATTCACGGCCAAGATTCACCTCGTCCATGTGCTGCCGCCATCCGGCAAGACCACCAAGGATGAACAAAATGACCAGCGAATGATCGCGCTCAAGCGCCTGACCCAAATGTCCGTGCAACTTCTTCCGCCCCGTCTCCGCGCCGAGAACGCCGTTCTGACGGGCAAGCCGGCCGAGGCGATCCTTTCCCTCGTGGAGAAAAACAACATCGATTTGATCGTGTTAACCACCAAGGGCGGCAGCGGTCTGCGGCGAGCCCTCGTCGGCAGTACGGCCGAGCACATCATGCGCCACGCCCCGTGTCCTGTGATGTCGCTCCGCCGCACCTAACCCAGTCAGCCGGCGCGCCGCCATGCAAACCATCGATTACACCATCATCATCGTTTATCTCGTTGCGCTGGCGGTCATCGGGTTGGTGCTGACGCGCAAGGCCGGCCAGAGTGCGGAACATTATTTTCTCGGCGGCCGGGCCATGCCGTGGTGGGCGCTCGGTTCCTCCGGGATGGCGAGCAATCTGGATGTAGCGGGCACGATGACCATTGTCGCGCTGATCTACCTTTACGGCCTGCACGGTTTCTTCATCGAAATGCGCGGCGGCGTGGTGCTGCCGATCGCGGTGTTTCTCGCGTTCATGGGCAAATGGCACCGCCGGAGTGCCGTGATGACCACAGCCGAATGGATGCTCCTGCGCTTCGGCGAAGGCGGGCAGGGCCGGGCTGCCCGGATCACGGCCGCTCTGACCTACCTTGTGATCACCGTGGCGATGACGGTTTTTTTCTTCACCGCCGGGGGACGGTTCCTGGCCGAATTTTTTCCCTTCACCCCGTGGCAATGCACGCTGGGGATGGCTTTGTTGGCCTTTAGCTACACCCTGGTCGGCGGACTTTATGGCGTCGTCTGGACGGATGTTTTCCAAGCTGGTATCATTGGGGGGGCGGCCGTCTATCTCTCGGTGGTCGCTGCCGGTCAGGTGACGCCTGAATTGCTCGCCGCCTGGCCCGGCGCCCAATTCAACCAGTTCATCCCCCGCCTCAGTGCGCCCGGGCTCGCTCCCTACGAAGCGTTCGGCTGGTTCCTCGCCGTGTGGGCGTTCAAGGGCGTGCTCGAAGGTCTGGGCGGGAGCGGCGGTTCGGCCTATATGGCGCAGCGCTATTACGCGGCGCGTTCCGATGCCGAGTGCCAAAAAATCGGCATGCTCTGGACCGTGCTCTTCGCCTTTCGCTGGCCCATGGTGCTGGGCTTTGCCGTGCTCGCGATCCGGCTCGGGGTCCCGACCGGCGATCCGGCAGCGGCCGAGCGCGTGCTGCCCATCGTGCTCAACTCCGAGTTTTTCCCCTCCGGCGTTCGCGGCCTGATGATAGCGGCTTTGCTCGCGGCGGCCATGTCCACTTTTGACAGCACCATCAATGCCGGAGCCTCCTATCTGGTGAAGGACATCTACGAACCGCTGCGCGGTCCCGGGCATGACCGCGAATTGGTCTGGGCGGGCTATGCCGCTTCTGCGTTCATCGTCATCCTCGGCCTCGTTATCGCCCAAATAGCAGGCGCCTCGGTGCTCGGGGTGTGGGTGAATATCGTGATGCTGCTCTTTCCGGCGTTCCTCGTCCCCTTTGCGCTGCGCTGGTATTGGAGCCGGTTCAATGGCGCGGGTTTTGCCGCCGGCGTGACCGGAGGCTTCCTGGCCGCGCTGATCTTTTTTCTGCTGAATCCGCCGGATTGGAACGAAGCCCAACAATTTTTGGCCATCGCGGCCTGCTCCCTTGTCGTCTCGGTCGCCGCCACCTTCGTCACGGCTCCCGTTGCGACCGCTACGCTGCATAATTTTTACCGCCAGGTGGCTCCGTTTGGCTTCTGGCCCAGTGCCTGGCGGCAGGCCCACCGGGCAGAACACCGGGCGGATGTGATCCGGCTCGGAGCCGCCCTGCTCTGGCAATTGCTCACGTTTCTTCTGCCCATGGGGATGGTCCTCGGCCTTTGGAGCGCGGTGTTGCCTGCGGGCTTGGCCTGGGCTGGGCTGACGTATTACCTGATCCGACAAATCCGGGTAACCGGGGTCCAGGCAAATTCCGCCGCCTGCCCGAAAAGCATTCAACCTTCCTCTTCATGACCGACTCATCCGCCGTCCGCCTCTTCAGCACCGATCTCGACGGCACCTTGCTCGGCAATCCCGAGGCGACCCAGCGCTTCAAGGCCGCTTGGACCGCGCTTTCCCCTGCGGCCCGACCACTCCTTGTCTACAACACCGGCCGGCTGGTCGACGACCTTCGCCGTTTCGTCGACAATGGTACTTTGCCCGCCGCAGAATTCTACATCGGCGGCGTCGGCACTCAGATCTTTGACGTGAAAGCCGGCCGGATGCTCGACGAATTGCACGCGCACCTCGCCGAGGGCTGGGACTTGGCCCGCGTGCGCGAGATCACCGCCCGATTCCCCGGCGTGCGTCCGCAGCCCGATGAATTCCAACACGAATTTAAATCGAGCTGGTTTCTCGACCGCGCCACGCCCGCCACCATCCGTGAACTCAAGCGCCAGATCGCTGACACCGGGCTGAAGGTGAAGATCGTTTATTCCAGCTCGCGCGATCTCGACGTGCTCCCGCGCAACGCCACCAAGGGCGGCGCGCTTTCGTGGCTGTGTACGCGGCTCGATGTGCCGCTCGATTCCGTGCTCGTCGCCGGCGACACCGGCAACGACTCGAGCATGTTCCGTCTACCCGGCGTGCGCGGCATCATTGTCGAAAACGCCCTCCCCGAACTCTTCGAGGCCACCGTCGATATCCCCACCTACAGTTCGCGCCAGATCATCGCCGACGGCGTGCTCGACGGCCTCTGCCACTACGGCGTCGTCTGCGTGTTGCCGACCAAGGAAAAAACCCGGCTCAAGCAGTCTGATCTCGATCCGGCTTTGAAGATGCTCTTCACCGGCACCCAGCTCGGCACCCTCAACGATCAGGAGAGAGCCTTTCTCCGGACCGCCTACGAAAAAGCCCTCGTCGCCCTGAGAAAAAACATCACGCCCCTCGGCTTCTCGGCCTGCTCGCTGGCCGACAATGTGGTGACCGGCACCGACGTGAACTACCGCAGCGTCTGGGCCCGCGATGGCGCGATTACGGTTTGGAACACGCTGCACATCGAGGACGAGGATATCCGCGCCGCCCAGATCGCGACGCTTGAAACCCTCCTCAACGCCGCGACGCCCAACGGCCAGATCCCGGCCAATGTCCGCATCGATACGCGCGAGCCCGACTATTCCGGCGTCGGCAACATCGCCTCCATCGACAGCGGTCTTTGGGTCATCATCGCCCTCTACAATTTTGCCGCCCGCACCGGCGACCACACACTGCTCTACCGTCACGCCGACCGGCTGCAAAAAGTCATGAACTGGCTCAGTGCGCAGGATTCCAACAACGACGGCCTGCTGGAGATACCCGAGGCCGGCGACTGGACCGATCTTTTCGGCCGCAGCTACAACGTGCTCTACGATGAGGTGCTGTGGTTCCGCGCCAATGTCTGCTACGGTCGGATCCTTGAACTCATGGGGCAGTTCGACCAGGCCGCCGACTACCTGCGCTGCTCGCAAAAAATTCGCGGGCGCATCCTGGATATTTTCTGGCCCACCACCACGCCGACCGACAATGCGCCGCGCCAAAACCGTTTCGCCGACCGCCAGACCGGCCTCGGCGACACCCAGTATCTCCTGGCCGAGATCACGCCCTTCGCCTTCAACTGGCGCTGCGATCCCTACGGCAACATTCTCGCCTTCCTGATGAACGTCCTCGACATCGACCGGGCCCGCACCGCTTTCCGTTTCATGTGGGGTGTCGGCGTCAACCAACCGTGGCCCGTCGCCAATCTCTACCCCGTCGTGCAAGCCGGCGATCCCGACTGGCGCGCCTACTACACCGTCAATCTCCTCAACCTCCCGCACCATTATCACAACGGTGGGATCTGGCCCTTCATCGGCGGCCTGTGGGTGCGCTTCATCCACCGGCTCGGACTGCATGAAGTCGCGTGTCGCGAACTCATCCGCCTGGCCCAACTCAATCAGCTCGGCCGCGACCAGGAATGGGAGTTCAACGAATGGGCCCACGGCCAGACCGGCCGCCCCATGGGCAAAGCCTACCAAGCGTGGTCCGCCGCGTCCTTCCTCCGCGCCTGCCACGAACTCGAGGCCGATCCGGCCAGCCAGCAAAATGAGTGAGGCGACGCCAAGTGTCATTTGCTTCGGCGAAATCCTCTGGGATTTCCTGCCCTGCGGACTGTTTCCCGGCGGAGCGCCACCCCATGTCGCCTGGGCCACAATCGTCGTCGATGAAGCTGATCTGCCTCACCCACCTGCGATCAGCAGGCGTCCCGAAACCACCTGACGGAGACGATCAGTCGCAGGCGCACGGCCGAGGATTCATCCTTTGATGAATCCCATGAGTGGTTAACTCCACTCCGATTTCTGTTTTCGCAGGGGCGCGACCAGGCTTTACCCACTGAAAGCAGCGAGGAACCGGAAAAGTCCTGACGGCGCCTTCGCACTCCGGCACTTGCCGGGCTTCGCGAACTTGCTTTAGTGCTTCATCCCTGATTAATTTTCCTCAGCAACCAAAACAATCAGGAGATAAAATGGAAACTCACTTCCCCAACATGGATGATGCGCAAAGTAGCCAGGCGCGCCAACGGGTAATGGATGATCTCAAGACCCTCGCCGCCGACGCCGAAGCCCTGCTTCGGGCCACCGCTAGCGACGCCAGCGACAAAGCGCAGGAAGTCCGCGCCAAGCTGACCGCCACGCTCGAGAAAGCGAAAACGACCTACGACGACCTGCAGACTCAGGGAATCGCCACCGCGAAAGCCGCCGCGAAAAAAGCCGACGATACGATCCGGGCCCATCCCTACGAATCCATCGGCATCGCCTTTGGCGTAGGCATACTTCTCGGCGCGCTGCTGCGGCGTAAATAATTGCGATGCCTGAGAACGGCTCCAGTGTCGGCGGGGTGATGAATTCTGTTCACCGGCTCGGCACGTCGTTGCTGGGGCTCGTGCAAACGCGCGCGGAACTGTTTGTCGTCGAACTGCAGGAGGAAAAACTCCGCGCCATCTCGCTGCTGTTGTGGCTCGCCCTCGCTCTCAGCCTCGCCATGGCGGGGGTGTTTGTCGCCATCGGCATCCTCGCTCTCTATCTCTGGCAGATCGCCGGTTACCCCGGACTGGTCGGCTTGGCCGCTGGAACTTTCGCGGTGGCGGCCATCATTTTCTGGAGCATTCGCCACCGTATTCTCCGCGGGCCGCAACCCTTCGCGGAAACCCTCGGCGAGTTCCGCAAGGATGCCGCCTCCCTCCGCCGCCCCGAATGAACGACCTCGCCACCCGCAAGCGCCTGCTGGTTGCCCAGGCTGATCTGCACCGCCAGCTCTTGGCGCTGGAGCGAACCCAATTGGGCGCCCGCTGGGAAACGGCGAGTTCCTTTATGGACCAAAACCGCTGGTGGCTGATCGGTGGTGCCGCAATCGTTGGCGGGCTGAGCGTCCGTCATTGGCGCGGGCTGGCGCAATGGGTGCCAACCTTGGCCGCCACCTGGCGGGCGCTGAAAAAATAGCCCCCGAGCACGCGCCCGTAGGCTCAGCTATCCTGACCCCAAGGAATTAGAGTGAGCTCAACTGCGCCGCGATTTGGGATGAAATACAATTAACACGGAGAGCGCGGAGCCTGACGTGATGGAGAAGTGGCACGGGTCACAAGATTCACCGCGCGTGCCTTTGCAGTGGTGGAACCCGACCTCCGGGCGGGTTTTGCAACGTGAGCCAGCACCCAGCGCGCCCGGCTTGTCCGTCGTAGCCTTGGCGAAGTCGGAAGGTCGCGCTCCACCTCGATACCGTTCATCCGGTTGGTGCCGTGGCAGGCTCAGCTCGTTTCCTCGTTACCCCTCACTCCACGGGCTGGGGTCAGGAGGTCTGGCCTGGTTTGCTCGCCGGACATAGGCCGTTGCTCGGTAGTTTGGCGGGCAGGTTGCCCTCGGAAAACATCACGGAAGACACAGGAGATGGCCAAATCGTCTTCGCCTTGTTCAGCCCCTCACTTGTCACTTATTACGTGACAAGTGCCTCGCCGCTGCACGCTCCGAACGCCGTGCTTTGCCGACCATCGCATAGGTTTGGACCTGAACCGTTTTGCCTTCCTCGCATAATAGTGTGCCGAAACCGAGGTGGAGCGACTTGTCCCCAAGGCGCTTTCAGGATCGCCGTTCGCCGGCCAAGTCCCACGTGAAGGCTTCGCTGGCGCGTCGTATGCCGCCTATTCATTGCGGACGTTGCGACTACAAACGACAAATTTGACCCCTTCGGGTTTCTTTTTTTCCTGCGTTTTAAGCGGGAGGGTAAAATGTAAAGCCTGACCCCTTATTCAGTTTTGACCCCTTATTCAGTTTTGTGACCCCTTATTCAGTTTTGACCCCTTATTCAGTTTCGCGGAGAGACAAAAAGAGTCAGGTTTAGACATATGCGTTTCTGATAATCTATCGCATTTAGGTATTTAAACCTGACCCTTTTTCCTGCCTGTGAGGATAAACCGCCCTGCGTCTGTCAGCTCATCGGCGAAGGCTGGTTACTGGATGAGGCGAACCTCCAATCGGTTTAGGCCACATCGCGTTGTATATTGAAACGGGTCCGTAAACCCAACTTAGAACCGTTCCACGTCGATCAAAGCGTAATGGACCCCGAGTGCAGTGGGATCGAGGCCGACGGTGCTTATGGTGATGCGTACGCCCCGATCGAGGTCCTCGAAGACTTCACCGGCTTGGAACGGGCTCTCAGTTGAAAGGGACGGTGAGGGTCGACCGATAGCGTTCATTCCAATTGGGTATACTTCGGTCGGACTTCGGCGTTCCCAGTAGTGAATTTGCACTCCGGTGCTTAAGTCGGTTTCCTCTGGCCAGAGTCGCCGCATATCTACCCAGTATTCGCGCACGCCATCGGTTCTGATCAGCAAACCCCGTGGTTTATTTCGCGGTCCGGTATCGTGGGCCGACAGATAAAATCTTCCTCCTGCGGAAGCGTCCTTCCATTCCGTAGGTTCAAACCAGTAGGAATTCATTTTGTAGAACCCGTTTGGATGCGAGCGCTGATCGCCACCGGCTTGGCCCATGAAATCCCAATTTATGCCGGTAAGCACCGTGCCGGGACCGGCCAGATTGGCGGTAGCCGGTCTAAAATAATCCGAGTGCCCAAAGAGATAGGAGTGCCCAAGTTCGTGATGCATGAAGAAGCGGTCGATCAGGCCATAGAACATCATGTATCGCCCGTCTACCGTGGCAGCACCTCTGGCGATCGACCCATCGGGATTCGGTATGGGGACCGAGCTGACGAACGCCACGCGGTCCCACGAGGTGCCCAGCCATCGCCCGGTCGCTCCATGGGCCGCATCGTAGGCGGCGAGTGCGTTGATCAGAGTACGGCCGTTAAAGTTCGGAAACCCCAATGAACCAGCCGGCAGGCGCAGGACTTCCGGGAAATAGGTCGCTTCAATACTCGTTTTTCTGCGGGAGATGGCCTGTAACCATTCGTCGGCCTGCGCGACAATATAATCGGTATCGGCACTCCGGGTGAACGTCGATCCGGGCGCTTCGTCGAAATCGACCGGCACCCAGAGAAGTGTCTTCGGGCCGGTGGTCCATTCACGGGTGTACGCGAGCGCTTCGGCTTCCGATTTCGGTCTTGGGTGGAGCAGCGGGCCAGGGTAACTTTCACTTAGCAATAGGGTGCGGCGCAGATCGTCGAGCGCGGCGGTGGTCTTCAGCGGAACGATACTTGTTCCCACGATTACGCCCAAGCCGTCGGCGGGGATATTGTTCTCCTGGCGTTCCAGTGCATCGAGAAGGCGGAAGGGTTCTTCCGACCAAGCGAAGAGATTATCGAGCACGATGCCATGGACGGGAAGGCCTTCCTTCGATCGTTGCAGTAAGCGTCGCCCGTAGACGGCCGGATTGAAAAAGGTCTCTCCCTTTACGCTTAGTTGCAGCTCATCCGGATCGATGCAAAAGGAAGTCTTACCATCAAAGCTGCTCCTGCTGGACAGGCGCATAACGTCGCCGGTGCCATCCAACTGCCGTTCGAGCAGTGCAAGCACGTTGGCCGGAAGCGTGGCCCTTGTCAGGTGGCCCAAGGTCAGTTCAAGTGCCAGATCGGGCCAGCGGTTGATGAGAAATTTCATCGCCGGCCTGCGCAGTTGAGCTGCCTTAATCGCAGCGGGTTCAAAGGCATGGCGTAATTTCGGAGGAAGTTTCCCGTAGAGCTTGAGCCAGCTGTTCTGCGTCGCGACCAACTGTTGCGCCGCTTTTTTATGTAACTGCTCGAGGACGGGCGAAGTTTTCGGATCAGCGTAGGTGTACGAATTGTTTTCTTCGGCTGCGGTAGCAGTCGTGACCAACAAAAGGAGCGAGAAAAAAAACAGGAGAGTTTTCATGATTATTTAGAGGGTTTATCTATGAATGGGACCCGCGTGATGATTGCGTGGGTATCATCACTTGTGAAGGTTTGCTCCGAAGTCGACTGGCAATGGGACCAAGCCCCGCCCGCCGGGGGCGACCGGACGGGAGTGACCAGACGAAGTCAACCTTTGGGGTTGGGGGTCGAACTGAGCGCCCCAGAACTAACCACCCGATCATGGTATGATCCGGGAGAGGCCATCGGTGTCCGGTAAATTGCTAGAGGTAGGAATCGAGTCGGCGCTGAAAGAGGGGCAAGGCCTCGTGCCAAGGGACTGGATAGTCGAGGCAAGGGCGGACTAGCCGGATGAACTGACAGGTCAGCTGGGCGGCGTGCCGGACCATTTCCTGCGCCGGTACGCGTTTTTTCACCGGAGTGGCGGCGGGGCCGAAAATGGGGTCAGGTTGCAAATGTTACATTATTTCCTCTTGAGTGAAGCCCGCCTTAATTTCCCGACATATTGGCTCACGGCCCGGCCGCTCCCCATGTTCAACCGGGCAGCAATCCAGCCGTTGGTCGCCGGGGTCGTTCGTTTCATCTCGTCGGCCACCGCCACTTTCCACCCGGCTGACTTGCGCTCCTTTCGCGCCAGTTCCACCGACTTCCCTTGCTGCGTCAGGCAGGCCGCCAGCCGCTCCTCCCATTGCTGTTCGCGGATCTCCTGCGCCCCGGCAGCGGCCCACGCCCGCGTACTGGCCGCCAACGCATGGTCCTTCACCAAGCCAGCCTTAAAGTCCCTCGTGCCCAAGGCCCAGCCTTCGCTCAGCGAGACGTACGCCTTGTTCCGGCCCGCCGGTCCTTCCATTGCCTGCCACGCCAGATACTCGCCGTACTTCTGCCGTCCGGCCGGGGTGTCGGCCAGTTCTCCTGCCTCGATCAAAGCCGTTTGAAAATCCAGGCACTTGGGTCGCGCCTTCGGCTGGCCCAGATACCAGTAGCTGGAATACCGGTACTCCTTCAGTTCGGCCGCGGGCACAATCCCTGCCCGCACCGGATTGAGATGGAGATAGTGGCAAACTTGTCCCAACGCTCCGCCCTCCTCCACCAGCAAGGCCTTGTAGCGCCCTTGAAACAGGTGGCCCCGTTCCCCTCGCAACCGGTTAAACCGGTTGGCAAACGTCGCTTGCAACCACTGCATCCCTTTGCTCAGATTCCCATCCGGGGTCTCCAACGCCAGATGGTAGTGGTTGCTCATCACCACAAACGCGTGCAGCACCCAATTATACTCTGCCCCGGCCTCGAACAGACAGGTCTCAAACGTCGCCCGCGCGCCCTCCGTCTTGAAGATATTCGCCCGATAATTTCCGCGATTGATCACATGGTAACACGCCCCGGGAAATTCCAACCGCAGTTTTCTCGCCATGCCCCGACCATGACTGGCGCCTGCCCGACGTCAATTATAAGTTTTGCAACCTGACCCCTTTTTCCCCTTCGTGACAGATCGGAGTCCGCGTAGAGCTGGCGCGAGACGTGCCGCTTGGATCAGCGAGAATCGTTGTTCGGAGTCGTGGCCATGCCAACGCGCTTCACGTTTTTGAAGTTGGTAAAGACGTAAGGTTTTGCGGCGCCCGTAAGCATCTTCTCCGAGGTGTCGAATTCCACAAGGTCGCCAGGTTGAAGTTGGACCTCGCCAATGGTTAGATCGGACAGCTTCACGACCGGAATATCAGTAACCTCGTTTCGGTAGCGTTCAGGTGCCAAGAAGCGCACCTGAACGAGATAATCTCCACGCGCTAGGATTTCCGGCCCAAGCTCGTCAGTCCATTGCTGCTTTTTGATGGCCACGATCTCTATTTTCGCATGCGCCATAACCATCTGTTCTGGCGGTGACGCCTGCGAAGCACAGCCGGTAAAAAAAACCGACAACAGAAACTGAAAAACGAAAACTTTGGAATAGGCGCGCATAGCAATATCAAGGTTTCTTCCCAAATGGATCGGTCGAGTAACCATCATTCACGACGCCATCGTAGATGTTTGAAAAATTCGGCGTAAACGGAGGCGTGTTGCCGAGGAATCCTGTGCCAGAGCGTTCGCCAGGCACCGTTTGCGGTATCCCATTCCGTACGGCCCAGTCTTCAACCCAGTAACGGATTGATGCTTTTTCCATTGTCGGACTCGTTTTAGGATTATTCTGGGACGATCAGAAGGGGTCAGGCTTGGTTGTTTGATATTTCTCATGTTTGTTTGGATTTCTGCTTAGCACAGACGAGTCGGCTGACTTGGTGCAGCCCGCCCATATTTAACGCCGCGGCCAGCCAACGGTTGGTCGCGGTGGTCCGGGCCTTCAGGCTGGTCGCGATCT